>PPYE01072991.1_pt1 | contig 13104 bp, 8 predicted proteins | sample 1559881 | NCBI WGS metagenome assembly PPYE01 (sample SAMN08240022, study PRJNA423297) | Human gut metagenome, whole genome shotgun sequencing project.
AGGATTCTTTGCCTTGTCCGGCCATTCGGTTACTTTCACAATGGCTTTATCTCCGGTCTTTCCGCCTTTCAGCTTATCTCTCGGGATGAAGATATCATTGGCTAATGTACGGTTCTCTGTCACCAGAAATGCGTATGACTTAGCTACTTCCAGTGTGCCGACGAAAGTATCGTTTGCACGCTCCAGTATTTCTATCACTTCTCCTTCTGCCTCTCTGTTTTTCCGTTTGGCATAGAAGGTGATCTTTACTTTGTCATTGTTCATGGCATGTGCCGAATTGCGTTCGGCTACAAATATCGGCTCGCCTCCTCCTTCAGGAATAAAGGAATTTTTGCCATTGCTTTTCCGTTGGAAAGTGCCTACCATCTCTGTTCCATGATTGGTGAGACGGAATTTTCCTTTTTCTATTTCAGAAATATAATCGTCAGCTAAAAGGTCATGTAATATATCGACGCATAACATTTTTTGCGGATGGGTAGTGAGACGCAGTTCTGAAAATATATATTTCATACTCAAGGTCTCGCTGGATTTGGCATGGAAAAAGTCTATTAATAATGCTGCCAGCTCTTTCTTACTCATTCTTTTGCCGGCCTTTTTCTCTTTCTTTTCTTTCTTTTTTGCCATATTATATGGAATTTATTAGTAGTTCAATCATTGATAGGATACAAAGTAAACAAATTTTTGGTTAGTTTGTTGTCAAGGTCTGTTTATTTTTTGATTTGCTTTTCTGTGAAGTATTAAGTCGATAGAGAAATATTGCTTGATTATTTATAAACAGAAAAAGAGGCATGTCATCCCGACACACCTCTATGTATACTTAAGAGAGATTTATATTATTAAATTAGTCTTTTATACAGCGTATAGGAAAACCACGTTTGGGGGTTATTCCATATTTAGAATAAGTTATTCCATAGCTATTATTACTAAAAGTAATATTTCCTGCTCCTTGGCTTTGCATTTCTGTGGTCCAGAAATCAGCACCACTTTCTGACCAGCCAAAGCTTCCTGTTTGATAGCATTGCCCGGAAGGAATAATTGTAAGTCCGTAAGTATTACGAGGTCCATTTGCCAAGTCAGGGTTCATGTCGGAGTTTCCGGAAGCACTCCATCCTTCAAGACCTGCTAATGCTGACCAAACATTCTTGCAATTTGGATCGGAGTGTTTGTCTCCAAAATCATCTTCCCATACATCTCCTTCAACAGGGGGTAATTGTTCAGCTACAAAATTTTCTAATATTTTCCACTCTGCTTTACTAGGTAGGTGCCATCCACTTGGACAGATTCCTTGTACTCCACTTGGTACAGCATCTGCGTCCTTCCCTTCTTCATTTTCTTTATTCATTGCAGCATACCAATTATATAGAACTCCATATGTTTTGTATGTTTCAGTATTTTTTGCGGCATTTACATCTTCACCATCGTAGTCATAAACGAAATAAAGAGGTTCTCCTTCGCAAGTAGCGGCAGCGGCAGGTTTATTTACTTTAGGTAAATAAGCTAGATTTTCAGCCATCCATGTCTGCTCACCGATTTCTACGGTTTTGTATACATGGTTGTCACGTGAATCAACCATTTCTCCTTCGCCTGGTTCAGGAGTGGGTTCCGGCTTTGTCAGAGTGATGTTAACTTCGCTTGTAGCCATTGTTCCTTGATCACCTTTGACAGTTAATTCAATTTTTAATGCTCCTTCGGTTTGGTTAGCTTCAAATGTATAATCATAGCTAAAAGGCACTGCGGTAACTTCTGATATAGCTTTGCCTCCTACTTTTAATGTGACGTTTGAGATTTCACCAAAGTCAATCGTAGCTTCTCCTTTGATTGTCATTTTTTCTGCAATGTTTACCGTAGCTCCTTCAGCAGGTGCAGATATGGAGCATGTAACGTGTTGCTCGGGAGTAGGATCGTTGTTGTCGTCACCACAAGCAATTAGTCCTAAGACTGCGAATAAAAAGAATCCAAATTTTTTCATAAATGTATTTATATTTAGTGAGTAATAATATAATCGTTAATCTTTGATGCAACGGACAGGAAGACCTACTCCCGGATTGAATTCTGCATTGGTTACAAATGTGTGGAGGTCTGACCATAAACGTACGGTGATACCGAATTCAGGTCCCATTTGTACTCCAGCTGTCGAACTCCACCAGCCGGCACTGTAGCAGGAATGCATCCAGTCTTCGTCACCTGCACATGCACGGAATCCGATGGGTAGACCGTTGAATAAGGTTGCATTATTCTTTTCCATTTCTACGCCAACCCAAGTTGGTTGAGGTTCTATTTCTGTATATTCCGGCAGCATCCACATTGTTGTTGAAGCTAAAGCTTTTGCTATTGCTGTTTCGTCTACCTGACCATCATTCATGATAGCGGCCATGCCGGAGTCTAAAACATATTTAGATAATGTCTGCCATTCTTTTTGTGAAGGAATATGCCATCCGTCAGGACAAACACCTTTTATATTCCGTGTTTCATCTTCTCCTAATGCTGTTTCACCTTGAAGTGCTGCAGGTAAGTTATAGTAGGCTCCATAAGCTTTTAAATAAGCTTTTCCCAAGTCTGTTTTGATATCACTGTCGAACATAACATAATATTTGGGCGCTGTTGAAGATATATCAAAATTCTGTTCCGGTAAATAACGTAAATTCTCTGCCATCCAGATTTGTTCTGCAAGTTGTACCGTCTTGTATACATTTCCATCACGTGTATCTGTGAGGTCTTCTCCATATTGAGGTGGTGCAGGTCTGTCACCGAGTTCTGTTGTGACAGTAATAGTTGCCAAAGCACTGCCTTCATGATCTCCTTTGACTGCTAATTCAATTTTCAACTCTCCTGGTTCAGCTTCCTTGGGGAAAGTATATTCATAATAGAATGGAACCGAACTTATGTCGGTAATAACTTCTCCTCCTACTTTAAGTTCAGCGGAGATAATTTTACCATAGTTAGTCGTTCCTTCTCCTCTGATAATCAGTTTGTCTGATATTATAACGGTTTCTCCGTTAGTCGGCATAAATATCTCACAGCTTACCTGTTGGTCTGGAAGTATTTCTCCTCCTCCGCCTGCGGTGCTGTTGTCATCTTTACAGCTTGCACCAAGTAATCCTAATGCCACGATAAAAGGATCTTTTACATAATATAGGTCAGAGCTAAGAATTTCGAATGAGAGATATAAATTGTCCTCGAAGACTCCTAGGTTTTGACCGGCCCCAAAAGCCAGGCAATTGTCTATGGCTTTTGCTTTCAGTTTGTAAGGCAATCCGGTTAGAATGTTTGAAAGCAGGTATGTTCCGTCTTCCTGTTTTTCAATGATGACATCTTTCAAGCCGTAATTCATTTGCCCGTCTGAAAACATGCCTTGCCATGTTCCGGTAAGTTCGTCAACATCATATTGTATTACCTGATAAGAAGCCGATCTGTCTTTTGCTGCCACATTGACAATAGCTCCTCTCATTTTTCCGGAGGTATTTTCTTTTACCTTGAAATTTATTCCCTTCGCATTCTGTTCAAATGACAACCATTCTTGAGCTTCTGCGGGTATGTCTATTGTATAATCGAAAGAACTTTGTAGTTTACTTCTTTCAGCACACACCAGTCGGCATTAACATCTGCTGTTATATTGCCTGTTGCCTGAAGTTGTATGTAGCCTTTTCCTCCAGTCGCTTGGAAATTAGTATTTACAGCTTTGATCTCTAACCTGGATTCGCTGCTTTCCGTATCATTGCATCCCGCTATTGCTATGGTGCAAAGTACAAATAAGAATATATTAAAAAACTTTCTCATAATTGTATTAATTACCTTCGTTTTCTTTTTCCATTAAGATTGAGTTATACCAACTCCAGTAACCCATTAGTCCTGAAGTTGAATATTCATCGGATGAATAAGCCCAGATTATCAATGACGTATTTTCTTGGCTTGCTTTATCCGCGAAGTAGAAAGTGAAAGGGTTGGTATTTGCCGTTACATTTACCAATCCGCTGCGTAGGCGTGATGGCAAACTCAATTCTGTGTGGGCATAGCCTTCTACACCTGCCGCACACGCAAAGTAATAAGACGATGAAGAAATCGGACTTATACTTTGTGAATCTAAAGTCAGTTTTCCGCTGGCTTTGTCATACAGAAGAGTGAAGTTGAATCCGCCAATACTTTTCAGAGTATAACTTTCTCCTCTGACTTTAGGAGTGATGGTTACAGATTGTGAAGTTGGACCTTCATCGTAATCGTCAACCATTGCAGTGTAGGTACCGATATAGTCTTCATATTGCAGATAGTTTTCGGGATAATACTCTTTTAATACAATATCCGTTGCATCTGCATCGGTACAAACAAATAGCCTGGACTTTTTATCCCATTTGAAGTGCTGGACTTCAACTCCGTTGACATTATATGGAGACTGTAACTTCAGCCCTTTTTCTGTATAAATATAGGGTAAACTTTCTGCACTGCTATAATCGGTGTTGTAAGCGGAGAATGTAGCCATTGTGCCATTGTCGCGTATGAAGTAGTTCAGCACTTGTCCGCCTTTCTCCATACGGTATGTATTCAGAAAAGCATCTTTTTCAATGTTAATGATATCTTCAATTTGAATGCGCCATGGTATATCTTTAGGCATAGGTGTCATTTCCATTATATTCTTGTATTTTTTTCCTTGCAGAATCACCTTGTCGGGAGTTGCGCTCATGATAATAAACTCATAATCTCCTCCCACGTTCATGTTCAGACCTAAAGGACCTGAAAACATGTGGATCAGCTGGTTGTATGAGTCGAAAGTGAGCATAGTGCTTTGTTCCGATTTAACTTGATACAGGGAGGTTATTATGGTACCCGGCTTGTAACCTTCTGCTCCTGCTTCCGACGCCATTTCTACCTGTTTTCCATCAAATTTCATTAGTAGGGTGACTGCACCTGCAGAATAGTTGCTTCCTATGTAATATTCCAGTTTCCATCCGTTCGGAACATCTTTAAGAATCTCCTGACATTTTATTACATCGGCTGTAGCTCTGTTGGCAGATGATTCGTCGAATATTTCTTCTTCAGAGAAAAGACAAGATTGTAATACAATGCAAGTCAATGCCAGAAGTGTGTATATTGATAGATATTTCTTCATAATTTTCATAGTTTATTCAATAATACTTAAGTCTACATTGCCGTTTGCTATATCATCTTGGCGGCGTAGAACGATGTCGCGTAATTCGTCCAGATTGATTCCCCAGGTTTGTTCCATGTAACTATAGACTATTTCGAATTTCTGTTTGATAAGTGCACGACCGCTTTCGCCGGCATTTTGTAGCATATTATTCCAGTAGTCTTCTGTATTTGTGACGTACACCGCAATGTTTTCAACAAAATCTTCACGTGATTCACTCATTGCGTAGGAAGTGACAAATCCTTGTTGCCATGCATTGCGGTTAGCTCCCACCATATACCAGTCGCTGCCGATATAGGCATTTTCTGTGATACGATCAAATGCCGGATCATAGTTTTTGGTTTGATGCAGGATGTGGGCGAACTCATGATGCATTGTCTGGAAATAGTATTCGTTTAGCAGATTGATATCTATTTTATCAGGATTGATGTCATTTACATTGTATAATGTAATTTTCATACCGCCTTCTGCCGTTCCCAATACCATGGTGCCATTGTCTTCATAGGCAGGAGAGCCGATAAAGTGAATGGTCTTGGGGATGTATTGACGTAAGAAGTCCGGATTACCGGTCGCTTCATCGTATGCTTCCAGCCATACATGTTTGATAATTTTAGCCAGTACTACGGATTTTTTATAGTCGGCAGGAGCTAATACATGTGTCATATCGCTTTCGTTATCTTCCATGCGATATTTCAATGCAATGTTGTACGGATGGGTGTAATTACCCAATATCCAGTTGTCGAATGGACTGCGTTCTACTTCTTCTGTAGAGAAGATGCTGTTTGCTTTGTCCACGTCCTCGTCGTTGTTGCAAGCTCCCAGTCCGCAGGTTAATGTTATGATTAAACTATATATGATGTATTTCTTCATATTTTTCCCTCCTTAAGTTAGTTAGTCATTTCTTGGATTTGGTTGCATACCTGCCGTAATGACACTGGCCGGTAGCTGAATTGCACGTCTGGGGTCATTCGTGTCCATCTTGTCGGTGATATTCACCAAGGTATAGCCTTCATAATAGCGGCGGTAGATTACAATGCCATAGCGCTTTATATCTTGCCATCTAAGTCCCTCTTCTAAAGTTAACAGACGTCTCGCATGTAGAATACAGTGTATCAGATTCTCTTGCATTCCTTTTTCTATTACAAAATCCGGATGCAATTCCTTTTTTACCGTCGGGGCTTCCGGTGTGTAATATTTTAATTGAGCATAAAAATCATTGATTGTCTCTTTGGACAAGGTTTGTGTATTTTTCGTAAAGGCTTTCTGCCAGGCGTCTATATCGGCTGCAGCTTCGTCGTAACGTTTTAGTAATGTGTAAGCTTCAGCCCGGCAAAGTAATGCTTCATCGGTAGTGAAAGCAGGATACAGCATATAACCGACCCAGCTGTTGCCTGATGTGAACTGCTGATAGATGACTAAACGGCGGAATCCGTTCTTGATAGAGCCACCAGGCGCAAATGGGATTTGGTGGTAGCTTGACTGGTCTCCCCATGGACCTTCGGATTTACAACTTTCCGAGGCAGTAATATTATTCATGCAGTATCTTTCACAGTTGGCATAACCCGGATCGGAAACCAATGGCCAATATGAAGCTGCTGATATTACCAGTAGATTTGCCCGATTATCTGCATCTACATAAGCGTTCGGCTGTATGTTCTTGTTGGGAGATAAAGCTCCTAATGCAGCCCAGTCACGTAAATATTGGGAAGCATTCGTGCCGAGTACTATATTGGCATAATTGATAACCTTCTGGCAGTTAGAAAAATCCGGCTGTGTGTAATATAGATAAAAGCGGGCAGCAAATGCATAGGCAGCCTTTTTATTAAAATGATATTTCACTCGTGAGTAAATATTGTCGTCGATTAGAGGCAATCCTTCTTCTAAATCGGCTGCGATATTTTGATAGACTTCAGCAACAGTTCCGCGTGAGTATTGTGGATTTACAGATGTTTCCGGTTCCTTTATGTAAGGTATACCTAGGTCTTTATCTGCATTTGTACCATACGCTTTGCAGAATGTGGTAGCTAGTACGAAATGATTATATGCGCGACATATTAGAGCTTCACCTCTTTGTGCTGACAATGATTGAGGGTTTCCCATTTGCTCGATGGCTGCCAGGGCTTGGTTGGCCGATGCAATCGAGTTATAACAATCATTCCATAAGGCATGAGGTGAGTCTTGATTCTCTTCAGTGGTTTGCTGCCAGCGATACAAGTGCTCGTTTAACCGGAAAAGATAGCTGTATGCTTTACTATTTTCATCAATGTTGTCACTGTAGAATTCGCCTATATGACAGTTGGTGGTCATTGGGTATGCAGATACCAATACTTTGGTAATGCTCTCTTCGGTAGTTAGTTCAGTTCGGTTGTCCGGCATTTCATCCAAAAAATCGCTACAGGAGGTTATTCCCAGGCATAAGGTTGAAATGACTGCTGTATATAATACGTTTTTATATTTCATCATTTTTATAATTATCTGAATGGTTAAAATCCTAATCTAAGAGTTAATGTGAACTGACGGGGTACAGGGGAGGCAACTCCACCGGTATTGAAGAATTCCGGGTCCTGTCCGTTTAGCTTCTTATCTGCGTAGATTAGGAATAAATTGGTAGCCTGAAGTTTCAAAGATAAATTGGATATCTTTGCTGATGTAATCCATGATTTTGGAAAATCATAGGACAAGGAAATTTCTTTCATACGAATAAAGTCTCCTTTGGCAATTCGTTCTGTAGAGTAATTATAGGCATTATATGCATACATCAAATCTTTATTATCTTCATATTGACGTTTGGAAATGATGGCAGGGATATTGGTATGCTTCTCATCACCCGGAACTGTCCAGCGATTTTTGAATTCACGGGGCATAGAGGATAAGTCACTGTATTGATAATTGAAGCACGGATTTAAACGTACTACATTACCAAATGAATAGGTGATAAATACATTTAGTTTGAATGCTTTATAGGTGAAGATATTACCAAAGCTACCTGTTATAGTAGGATCAGTGGGACCTTCATATTTTAGATAGTCTATATTGTCACGTGTTTGGAAATCAATATCAGTACTGGTTATTTTTCCATTGATATTATACATTGGGATACCATTTGAACTTAGGCCGACAAATGGGATAGAGAACAAACCACGCACCGGGTAGCCCTGACGCGCAAAACCATAGCCTGAAACCAGATCCATCACGCTGGAACGGGCGTTAAGCTCGGTCACTTCATTTTTTGCTTTGGAAAAGATGAAATCTGTATTCCATGAGAAGTCTTTCGATTGGATATTCTTGCTTGAGATGGTGAATTCAATACCATGTGACTTCATGGAGGCTATATTGGCATATTTATAAATAGAACCACCTACTCCTTGTGTCGGAGTTATACCAATCAGGTCATAGTTGTTGCGTTTATACCAGTCGATTGAGAAATTGATCCGGTTGTTTAAGAATCCCATATCAGCACCGATGTTTAATTCATGCTTCTTTTCGTAAGTCAATTCGCTATTTTCGGGGTCGGATACATAAAGTCCGGTTTCCTGTCCGCTGGTGAAAGGGCGAAATGGTGAATAGCTGGTGATTATGGCATGTGAATTTGTTACATATTCCGGACCTCTGTCGGCAGTTAAAGAGTAGGATGCTTTGAATGTCAAATGTGACAGCACGGAGCTGAGTGTTTCGAAGAAATTTTCTTCATGTACATTCCATGCTCCTGAAATATTCCATGTAGGTAACCAGCGGGAAGAACGGCTTTTTCCCATGCGGTTGGTGCCTTCATAGCGGAATGTTCCGTTTACTGTATAACGGCCATCATACGAATAGGTTGCATTGGCAAAACCTGCTACACTCCTTGTTGTGGTATGGTTTAATCCATAATAATTTTCACCGGACTCAATACCTTTCTTGAAAAATTCATATACGTACGATGGAATTTCGCCCATTGTATATTGCATTCCCCATCCTTGAAAATAATTCTGCATGCGTTTTAAATCATTCACCTCCATACCAGCGAAAAGATTGGTTATATGCTTTTCTGCAAATAAATGATTCCAGGATGCTGTGGCACGAAAGTCTACTCCCAGCATGCGATAGTCCTTACGCTGGTAAATACCGCCTTCCGGCAGTATGCTGATGGGTAAAGCATAAGGATTGTCGGGGTTGGTGTAGAGTAAATTATTGTTGTCACGAATAGTGGCGTCATCCATTCCTGTGCGATATGCTGTTGCCTGATTCGAGTGGTCTTTAATATTATGTTCTTGCGAAGAAGCTTGATATCTGACTGCTCCTAATGCGCTAAGCTCTAATTCTGGAAGTGCTTTCCATTTTACTTCTCCTTGGAATTTAACGTCAACTACGTTTAAGTCCATATAATTGTTATCCAATTCATGAAGGATATTGAATGGTGCGTAGTTAGCTGTATAGTTGACTGCCGGATCCAATGCGCGTGATGTGTTTAGTGCATACGAATATGGATTGATGTCAAATTGACGGGTGACTTCTCCACTAGCTGCATTCACTTCAGAACTTAGTGTTCCGGGCGCTTTCTGCTTACGGTAGGAAGCACTGGATATTAAATTTATAGATAAATTCTTATATATATTATATGTTGTATTTAAATTAGCTGTATAGCGTTTTACTTCACTTTGCTTGTACCACCCCGGGTCTGACATGGCACTTAATGAAGCATAGAATGAAGATTTTTCTGTTCCGGAAGTGATACTGACAGAATGATTTTGTGTGATATTGTTGGAAAATAAAGTATCAAACCAGTCGGTATTTCTCATTTCCGCTTCACGCAGGTAAGCGTTACGTGCTTCCGGAGTGTTGGTAAGTCCGAATTGTCCTGTAACCGGATTGTATTGATTGATTAACTGATACATACGTCCATACACTCCGCTATCTTTTGCACGGTAAGTATCGCTATTGTTGAGCCATCCTTTTTGTTCCATTTCTTTATAGATTCCCATTTGTTCCTGTGAATTCATGATATTGAATTCTTTATAACTGGGAATCATACGAGTTGTAAATTCACCGGTATAGCTGATTTTGCTGACACCGGCTTTTCCCTTTTTGGTGGTTACTACAATAACCCCTGCCATGGCTCGCGCACCGTAGATAGAGGTTGCTGATCCGTCTTTCAATATTTGAAAGCTTTCAATATCATCTGAATTCAATCCGGCAATAGCTGAACTAATCAATGTTTCGGCATCTCCTGAGGATAAGTCATCCGGACCTACGTCGATAGCATCTTCCATGATGACTCCATCTACCACCCATAGTGGCTTTGAACTACCGAAAATAGATGTAGCACCACGTACCCGGATTTTTGGGGCGGTACCAAATGTGCCGGAAACATTTTGTACAGATACGCCTGCAGCACGTCCTTCAAGTCCCCGGCTGATATCAGGCAAACCATCTAGTTTGACCTCATCTGCGGACAATTGTTTGGTTGCTCCTGTAAACAGACGTTTGTCCATTTTCTGCATACCTGTTACTACTACTTCAGATAATGTTTGTACATCAGGCATTAATGTAACATTCATATTTGGAGCAGGAGTCAGGTCTTGCGGTTTCATTCCTATATAGGAAAATTGTAACAGGGATTTATTGGATACATTTTCTATCGAGAATTTTCCATCTATATCCGTTAATACACCGGACTTACTTCCTTTGATGACAACGGTTGCACCAATGAGCGGCTGTCCGTCATCACCGGAAATAACCACTCCTTTCACATTGAATACTTTCGCCTGTTTGGAAGGACCTTTGATAGTAATTGTGATAAATTGGTCTTCAATATGATATTCCAGTGGCTTATTGGCTAAGATTATATCGAGAGTCTGCTCTATACTCTTATCCTTGACGGAGCCAGAAACGGTGAATTTCTTGACATCGTCATACGTAAACAGGATCTTATATCCAGATAGTTTTTCTAAACGTTTTAGTACGGACGGCAACCGTTCGTTGCTAATTTCAATCGTGATTTTCTTTTGCGATTGCACCTGAGCATTTACTTGGTAGGGTCGGAAACATAATACGCATAGAAAACACACAATAAGTAGGTTCCAATTATTTCTCATACGTTTGTCTTTAATAACACTATTTTGAACATGTTTATATAACTAGTTCGTATGAGAAGAAAAAATGGATACCCCTTTTGTGATTTATTTTTTAATAAAAGTGATATTTTGTTGTATTTTGCATAGATTAGTTATACTTATGCAATAAAAATCTAGTCTACAGTAAGCGTATTGCCTTGCAAGGTGACTGTCACTTTTTTCATTCTATTAAGTAATGAGATTGTATGTTCTAGGTCTTTGGTACGATCGGATATAAAGTGCATTTTATACTCCATCGCTTCTTTGTTTCTGAACTCTATGTTTACATTGTACCAACGTCCCAAATTTTGCATAATATCTTTCAATGTGACATTGTCAAAGTAGAAATAGCCGTCTTTCCAATAAACATAGGAGTCTAGATCTACTTCTGCCAGGATAAAGTTGCCATCAGATTGCAGATGTGCATCTTCTCCCGGATATAGTCTGGTATATGATCCTCCTTTGGTATTGCTGACTTCTACTTTTCCATTAATAAGCACTACATGAGTATCTTCAGGAGTATAGCTGCGTATATTAAATTCAGTACCGAGAACGCGGGTTTGCACAGTTTTGGTTTTTACGATGAAAGGTCGCTCCGGATCTTTGGCCACTTTAAAATAAGCCTCACCTTCTAAAGTGACGATACGTTCGTCGCCAATAAAGGCCGTTGGATAGACAAAGTTACTATTGGCATTGAGCCAGACCTCCGTGCCGTCACATAACACTACCTTGAAACTTTCACCGCGTGGAACAGTGAGTACATGTGTTTGAGTGGTCGTTGAAATGACTTGCCTGTAATCCAATTCTTTCTTTTCGGACTTTGAGATCATTTTCTGTGGTAAGGTTTGATTGTTTGATTGCGGTTTGTCTAATACAATCTTTTCTCCGTTATCTTTTTGCAGAGTGATATGTTGAGGGGCAGCATCCGCAGTAAATACTGTGATTGGCTCCAGGGCAGGGGTCGTCAGGGTATTGATAAGATAGTAAGTTCCAAATAGAACGGCAATCATGGCGGCTATTCCCATACTTACTTTCCAGAAGTTGGAACGCATTCTTGCCGTGTATTGTTTTTTCTTGAATCGTTCTAGCTCCATCTCTATATTGGGTAGTTCCATTCCACTTTTTTGTTGTAGGAAGAGGCTGCTATCCATGATGTCGCGACAAGCCTGCAGGGTTTCTTCATCTTTAAGCATTTCCTGCAGTTGTTCGACGTTTATTTCTGAAGAGCTCTCCATAATGTCGAGTGCCTTCTCTACAGATTTATCTGTACTATCTATATTGTCAATATCTTTATTCATCACTGTTCGACTGTATCATACTTATTTATATTACGTTTAATCATAAAATAAAGACACCTGCTTTATGATTTTTTTGCACATTCTTCACGTATCACCTGTAATGCTTTCACAATATGCTTCCTGACTGCACTGACACTAATATTTAATTCCTCTGCCACTTCCTGATATTTTTTGCGTTGAATATAACATTCTTCTAAAATATGCCTGGTATGTGGAGTCAGTTTTTCCATCGCCTTACTGATATGCATCATTCTTTCATCCTGCTCCTGATACTCCGTCTCAACATAACTTTTGGTCAGTTCGGAATAGATTTGTACGTATTGTTCGTGTGTATTCTGATGCCGCAGGAAATCAATGCTTTTGTTGCGAACGTAGACATATAGATAAGATTTAGCTGTGGCTTTATCTATTTTAGCATAATTGGCCCAAATAAATTCGAAGGCGTCGCTGACAATATCCTTACTAGCCTCCATATTATTAATCAAATGAAATGCGTAATAATAAAGTTGAGGATAGTACTCTTTAAAAAGAAAATCAAAATCGGCCTTATCTTCCACGTGCTTTAAAAGTGTTG
>PPYE01208262.1_pt1 | contig 13103 bp, 10 predicted proteins | sample 1559881 | NCBI WGS metagenome assembly PPYE01 (sample SAMN08240022, study PRJNA423297) | Human gut metagenome, whole genome shotgun sequencing project.
TGTTGGGCTACCTGGATTCGAACCAGGAATGACAGGACCAGAATCTGTAGTGTTACCATTACACCATAGCCCAATTGAGCATTTCATTTCTGTTTTGCGGTGCAAAGATACAAACTTTTCTTTAATCCAAAACATTTTTCGCTATTTTTTTCATTAAAATCTGATAAGATACCATGACACAAAGAATTATATACCTAAAAAAAAACAAAAAATGAAAGACTTTTCCCCTTTTGCGTGTTTGATATGATAAATCAACGTATATTTGTCGCCTGTTTAATATTAATAATGTGTAATGAACGAAGCTAAAAAATTAATTCAACAAATAACAGAAGGTATTCAAGATAAAAAAGGAAAAAAAATCGTCATAGCAGACCTTACCCGGATAGACGACACAATATGTAATTATTTTGTCATCTGTCAAGGAAACTCCCCAAGCCAAGTAAGCGCCATAGTGGAGTCCGTTAAAGACTTCACCCGCAAAGGAGCGAACAGCAAACCTTTTGCGATAGACGGTCTACGCAATGCCGAGTGGGTAGCCATGGACTACTCTGATGTACTGGTTCACGTTTTCCAGCCGGAAGCGCGTGAATTCTACAACTTGGAACACTTATGGGCAGATGCCAAACTAACCCAAATCCCCGATCTCGATTAATTTAGACTTATGGACAATAACACCAATAAAAAGCCCACAAAAACCAATATGCCCAAGTTCAACTTGAACTGGTTGTATATGATTATAGCCATGATGTTGCTGGGACTGTACCTCACCAATGAAAGCGGTTCGGCCAGCAAAAACATCCCTTATGATGAATTTCAGGAGTATGTGCGCAACGGCTATATAAGCAAAGTGACCGGTTATGACGACAACTCCGTAGAGGCATACGTCAAGCCGCAATATGTGCCCAATGTATTCAAAGCAGATTCAAGCCGTGTGGGCAAGAATCCCCTGATTACAACAGAAGCTCCCTCACGCGAAAGCTTGGGCGACTTCCTGCAGAAAGAAAAGGACGAGACACGTTTCGACGGTTCTATCAGCTACGAAAAGAAACACAATTACTTCGGTGCAATCCTCTGGCAGATATTGCCGTTTGCATTTCTTATCGGCTTCTGGATATTCCTGTCCCGCCGTTGGAGCAGCGGTGGCGGCATGGGTGGCGGCAGCGGCATCTTCAGTGTCGGCAAATCCAAAGCCCAACTGTTTGAAAAGAACTCTCCGGTAAAGGTTACTTTCAAGGACGTTGCCGGACTTGCAGAGGCCAAGCAGGAAGTAGAGGAAATCGTAGAATTCCTGAAACAACCCCAGAAGTATACAGACCTGGGTGGTAAGATACCCAAGGGTGCATTGCTCGTAGGCCCTCCGGGAACGGGTAAGACCCTGCTTGCAAAGGCTGTGGCAGGAGAAGCCAACGTACCGTTCTTCTCACTGGCCGGTTCCGACTTCGTGGAAATGTTTGTCGGCGTAGGTGCTTCCCGCGTCCGCGACCTGTTCCGCCAAGCCAAAGAGAAAGCGCCTTGCATCGTATTCATCGATGAAATCGATGCCGTGGGACGCGCCCGTGGAAAAGCTGCCGCCATGGGCGGTAACGATGAACGCGAAAACACCTTGAACCAACTGCTGACGGAAATGGACGGGTTCGGTTCCAACAGCGGTGTCATCATCCTTGCCGCAACCAACCGTGTGGATGTACTGGACAAGGCACTGCTGCGCGCCGGACGTTTCGACCGCCAGATACACGTCGACTTGCCCGACCTGAATGAACGAAAAGAAGTATTCGGCGTACACCTGCGCCCCATCAAGATAGACAATACGGTGGATGTAGAGTTACTGGCACGCCAGACTCCGGGATTCTCCGGCGCCGACATCGCCAATGTCTGCAACGAAGCCGCCCTGATTGCCGCCCGTCATGGAAAGAAATTTGTAGAGAAGCAGGACTTCCTGGATGCGGTAGACCGTATCGTAGGCGGTCTGGAGAAGAAAACCAAAATCACAACCGAAGAAGAACGCCGTTCCATTGCCATACACGAGGCCGGACACGCCAGCATCTCCTGGCTGTTGGAATATGCCAACCCGCTGATTAAGGTAACCATCGTTCCACGCGGACGTGCTTTGGGAGCAGCCTGGTACCTGCCCGAAGAACGCCAGATTACCACAAAGGAACAGATGCTGGACGAGATGTGCGCCACTTTGGGCGGACGCGCCGCAGAAGATCTGTTCATCGGAAGAATCTCTACCGGCGCCATGAACGACCTTGAGCGTGTAACCAAGCAGGCATACGGCATGATTGCCTATTTGGGCATGAGCGACAAACTGCCGAATCTCTGTTATTACAATAACGACGAATACTCGTTCAACCGTCCGTACAGCGAGAAGACCGCCGAACTGATTGACGAAGAGGTGAAGCGTATGGTAAACGAACAGTACGAGCGTGCCAAGAAGATACTATCCGACAATAAAGAAGGGCACAACAAGCTGGCCCAACTGTTGATAGACAAGGAAGTAATCTTTGCAGAAGATGTGGAAGAAATCTTCGGCAAGCGTCCGTGGGCTTCCCGTTCCGAAGAGATTATCAGCGCAAGCAAAACTTCCAGAGAGCTGAAAGAAGCCGAAGAAAAAGAGGCTGCCAAGGCAAAGGAAGCGGAAAAAGAGGTAAAAGAAGAAGAAAGCCATAACACCGGCTCGAACAATTAAAACGAAAACACCTTGAAAAATAATTTCATACAACGTGCTGTTACAGGTGCATTATTTGTAGTTATACTGGTGGGCTGTATCCTTTACAGCCCCCTCTCATTCGGGATTCTATTCACTATCATCGGCGCATTGAGCGTACACGAGTTTGCCCATCTGGTAAACAGGAACGGCGGAGTCAGCATCAACAAGACGATTACCGCTTTAGGCGGAGCCTATCTGTTCCTTGCACTCATGGGATTCTGCACATCCGCCATCGATGCGCGCGTATTCCTTCCCTATCTGGGCTTATTGCTCTATTTGATGATTACGGAGTTATACCTGAAAAAGGAGAACCCCATCGGCAACTGGGCGTATGCAATGCTGAGCCAGCTATATGTAGCCTTACCTTTCGCATTGCTGAATGTACTCGCTTTCCAGAATTCACCTGAAACGAGCAGCGTAACCTATAACCCCATCCTGCCGCTTTCCATATTCGTATTCATCTGGCTGAGCGATACGGGTGCTTACTGCGTGGGCTCTCTGATAGGAAAACATCGCCTGTTCGCGCGCATTTCGCCTAAGAAATCATGGGAAGGCAGCATAGGCGGCGCGATTTTCTCCATCGCCTCATCCTTTGTATTTGTCCATTTCTTCCCATTCATGTCTACATGGCAATGGGCAGGACTGGCAGTTACCGTAGTGATTTTCGGCACTTGGGGCGACCTCACCGAATCGCTGATGAAGCGTCAACTGGGCATCAAGGATTCCGGCAACATTCTTCCGGGACACGGCGGAATGCTCGACCGGTTCGACAGCGCTCTCATGGCGATTCCCGCAGCGGTAGTCTACCTGTATGTAATGACAATGATTTGACAGGAAATCTTAAACGAATATAAGCCAAAGGGCATAGAGGAAAGATACTGTAACCTCTATGCCCTTTGGCCTATATATACGGTATAAGGAAACGCTTACTTCAATTGCATCTTCGACAAATCAAGGTCCCGTATATTCTTCGTATTATCACCGGTAACCACCAGGTCGAACGTCAGTTCCACCTCGCCATTCTTTTCCGAATTAATTTTCAGCTTGATACCTTTGGTTTCAGAGGTCACGTTGAGACTGTTCAGATTATAGGACACCGCACCGGGCTTGCGCAACCCCGTCAAATCGTCATAGTCGTTATAGCGGAGAGCCAAATGTATATAACCGTCTTCTCCATACAACTCCGCATCATCTTGCGGACGTACCAGGCTGATACGATGTTTAGTGCCGGAAGGCAGATTCTGCATAAATATGATATTCATATATCCCCCGCTGATGCTTGTATCACCTTCAAATATCAGGACAGGGTCATTGCCGAACTCTTCCTCGGTCTCGGGAGTCAGCGTCTCGACCTCTTTCGTCAGCACATCCTGCAAACTCAGGATCTTCACAGCATGGTCGTAACCGTCAAACTCATCGGACAAAGGATTGAACATGGTAATCACACGCTTTCCATCAACCGGCTCGTACCACCACAAGTCTGTATTCACAGGCCAGAGCGTTCCCCACACATCACAGTCCAAATAAAAAGCATTACCGGTAACACGCACCGTAGCCCACAGCGGCGGAGTGAAATCACCGATCGAATACCCCTCATCGTCATCACAGGATTGCAGTACCGGCATCACAGCCAGACAAACTGCCATAAATAACCAATGTAGCTTTCTCATAATCAAAGTTCTTTTGTTTATTTCTTTCTGTATAGAAAATACAAAAGCCGGGCATTTACTGCACCGGCTTTATTCCTTTTAACAAGAAATTAAATATCGTCCTACTTTTTAAAACGTTTCTTAAGCAAAGCCACCATTTCACGGGCTGCATGCACAGGTGCTCCCGCCTCGCCCAGGCGGGACGCCATATATTCGTAACCGTCGAGCATCTGCCGGCGGTACGCCTCATCGTATAAGATACGTTGAAGCTCCGCACGTATCTGCTCCACCGTCATGGTATCGGCCACCAGTTCCTTCACCACCTCACGGTCGGCAATCAGGTTTACCAGAGATATATACCTGACTTTCAGGACATGCCGTTTCAGGAAAGCGATAACCTTCCCTATCGGCGTATGGTAGCACACCGCCTGCGGAACCCGGAACAATGCCGTTTCCAGCGTTGCCGTGCCCGAAGTAACCAATGCCGCTTCCGCATGCCGGAGCAAAGGATAAGTACGATTAAAGATTATCTTCACGTCTGCATTGCCGACATATTCCTTATAATACTCCGGAGAGATACCCGGCGCTCCCGCCAGCACCAACTGATACTCCGGAAATGAAGCGGCCGCCCGAATCATATCCGGCAAATTATCCTTAATCTCCTGCTTGCGGCTGCCTGCCAGCAAGGCAATGACAGGCTTCGGCGAAAGGCCGTTGGCCCGTTTGAACTCATCCGCAGTTTCCGAATAAGCGGCTTGGAAGGCAGTGACTTCATCCACCGTCGGATTGCCTACATAATGTATGGGATAATGGTGCTTGCCCTCGAAGAACTCCACCTCGAACGGAAGAATGGAGAAGAGTTCGTCCACATCCCGTTTGATATTCCTGATACGGTGCTCTTTCCAGGCCCATATCTTGGGAGAAATATAATAGAACACCGGTATTTGCGTACGGGCATGGACAAACTTGGCGATATTCAGGTTGAACCCCGGATAATCCACCAAAATAAGAACATCCGGCTGCCAGGCTGCAATGTCTTCCTTGCAACGCTTCATATTGGCAAAGATGGTACGCAGGTGCAACAAGACGGGAATGAAGCCCATATACGCCAGTTCCTTATAATGCTTCACCAACGTTCCGCCCACAGCCGCCATCAGGTCACCGCCGAAAAAGCGGAACTCGGCCTGCGGGTCTTCTGCCTTCAAGGCAGTCATCAGGTGCGACGCATGCAGGTCGCCCGAGGCCTCGCCCACAATCAGATAATACTTCATAAGCGCCTATGTTTCAATATCCTGTGCAATCCGTCAGAACCAGGTTTTCAATTCGTCCATCAGGCCATAGGCGGTTACATCCACTGTGGTCGGAGTCACCGCTACATAACCGTTGGCAAGCGCCCAATGGTCGCTCTTTTCATTCTCCTTTTCCGACTCCTCAAACTCTCCGGTCAGCCAATAGTAGTGCGCATCGCCTCTGTGGGCGAAGTTCTCCCACTCGTTGGTCCACTGTCCTTTTGCCTGTTCGCAGATTTTCACCCCTTTCAACTCTTTGGTATCGGGGAAGTTGACATTGAGGCAGGTCAACGGCGGCAAGCCTTTTTCCAGAACCTTGCGGGCAATCTCGCGGATATACTCTCCCGCCGGCTCAAAATCGGCGTCCGGCATGTGGTTGCACAGTGAAAAGCCGATAGAGGGAACACCTTTCAGGCAGCCTTCGATAACCACCCCCATTGTTCCGGAATAATGCACATTGACCGAGGAGTTATCGCCGTGATTAATGCCGCCCACCACAAGGTCGGGTTTGCGGTCGAGCACCGTATGGAATGCCAGCTTGACGCAATCGGCGGGCGTACCGGAACACTTATAGACCGTCAGTCCCACATCCTTGCGAAGCAACTGATAATGAATCGGTTCTGTCACGGTAAGCGCACACGCATTACCCGAACGCGGCGCATCCGGCGCCATTACCACAATCTCCCCCAGCGGACGGAGAAACTTTATCAACTCGCTGATTCCTTTCGCAATGATACCGTCGTCATTGGAAATCAATATCAAAGGTCTCTGATTTTCCATATTTCTTTTTAATTTTGCTACAAATTTAGCAAAAGAGAACCACATATTAACCACCAATACACAAAAAGATATGTTAGACGTCTTTCTCATTCTGATGGGTATCCTCTGCCTGATAACGGGACTGGCAGGCTGCTTTCTGCCCGTAATTCCCGGTCCACCCGTGGCCTATGCCGGTTTGTTGCTGCTACACTTCACCGACAAGGTGCAGTACTCTGCCACCCAACTATTGCTGTGGCTGCTGATTGTCGTCATCGTACAGGTGCTCGACTATTTCGTCCCCATGCTGGGCAGCAAATACAGCGGCGGAACGCGCTGGGGAACACGCGGATGCCTTGCCGGAACCCTCATCGGGCTGTTCTTCATGCCCTGGGGCATTGTACTCGGCCCGTTTTTAGGGGCTTTTATCGGCGAACTTTTCGGCGGCAGGGAAACCCGGCAGGCTCTGAAGTCGGGACTGGGCTCCCTGTTCGGCTTCCTCTTCGGCACGGTACTGAAATGCGTGTTGTGCGGATACTTCGCATGGGAGTTTGCATCGGCACTGCTTTAACATAAGTTTATCCCCATTAAACTTCAGGTTTAATCCTAATGAACCCGAAGTTTAATAGGAATAAACTCCGAGTTTAATTCGGACAAACTATTGTAAACTCCGGAGAAACGGCACGCATTTCCCCGGACACGGCAGCCGCGGCAGCTTATCACCGGAACATCCCGCCGCCCGCCATCTCATTGCTTTAGAAATCTTAATCTTCTGCAAGTGAGACAAAAAAGCTGTTTCTTTTCAAGATAAATACGTATATTTGCCCCACTAATCAGGAAAAAGAGTGCCTGAGACACACGTCTTCAGGCAACGGAACGGTAGAAGGCATCCGGGAGTTATTAACAAAAAGGGTGACTTATCAACCGTTTTTGCAATCTTTCTCTTTTTTAGTAGGTGCTATACGGAATTATCACTTATTTCGCTGCCAATAAACATTGAAATTATGGGAAAAATAATTGCTTTGGCAAATCAAAAAGGTGGTGTAGGAAAAACAACAACAACCATAAACCTCGCAGCTTCTCTCGCCACACTTGAAAAGAAAGTGCTTGTCGTAGACGCAGACCCGCAGGCAAATGCCTCGTCAGGGTTGGGCGTAGACATCAAGCAGGCAGAATGTACTATCTATGAATGTATTATAGACCGCGCCGATGTGCGCGACGCTATCCACGACACGGAGATTGATACATTGAAAGTTATTTCCTCCCACATCAATCTGGTAGGCGCCGAAATAGAAATGCTCAATCTTAAAAACCGGGAAAAGATACTGAAAGAGGTACTCGCCCCGCTACGGGAAGAGTTTGATTATATCCTGATAGACTGCTCACCGTCGTTAGGATTGATTACAATCAACGCGCTCACGGCCGCCGACTCGGTTATCATTCCCGTACAGGCCGAATACTTTGCACTGGAAGGCATCAGCAAATTGCTGAACACCATCAAAATCATCAAGTCCAAGCTGAACCCCGCACTCGAAATCGAGGGATTCCTGCTGACCATGTATGACTCGCGGCTGCGCCAGGCCAACCAGATATACGACGAGGTGAAACGCCACTTCCAGGAACTGGTGTTCAACACCGTCATCCAGCGCAATGTAAAACTGAGCGAAGCCCCCAGCTACGGACTCCCCACAATCCTGTACGATGCGGACTCCACCGGAGCCAAAAACCACATCGCACTGGCAAAAGAGTTAATCAGCCACAACGAGGACTAACCGCCCGCATGGCAAACATAGTAAACAGTAAATCGTAAAACAGAAAAGAATAGATGGTACAGAAAAGAAATGCATTAGGACGTGGGCTGGACGCCCTGCTCTCCATGGATGAGGTGCAAACCGAAGGCTCTTCCTCTATCAATGAAATAGAATTGTCGAAGATTGCCGTCAACCCCAATCAGCCCCGCCGCGAGTTCGACCAGACAGCGTTGCAGGAGCTTGCCGATTCTATTGCAGAGATTGGTATCATCCAGCCTATCACCCTGCGTAAGCTGTCCGATGATGAATACCAGATTATTGCCGGTGAACGCCGCTTCCGCGCCTCGCAAATGGCAGGGCTGACGAGCATCCCCGCCTATATCCGCACGGCCGACGACGAGAATGTCATGGAAATGGCACTCATCGAAAACATACAGCGCGAGGACCTGAACTCCGTGGAAATAGCGCTTGCCTACCAGCACCTGCTGGAACAATACGGACTGACGCAGGAACGCCTCAGCGAACGCATAGGCAAGAAGCGTACCACCATTGCCAACTACCTGCGCCTGCTGAAACTGCCGGCTCCCGTCCAGATGGGATTGCAAAACAAGCAGATAGACATGGGGCACGCCCGTGCACTGGTAACACTGGGAGACCCCAAACTGCAAGTGAAGATTTTTGAAGAGATACTCGAACAAGGTTATTCCGTACGCAAAGTAGAGGAAATCGTGAAATCCCTGAGCGAAGGAGAAGCCGTGAAAAGCGGCGGCCGCAAGATAGCCCCCAAGCGCGCCAAACTGCCCGAAGAGTTCAATATGCTGAAGCAGCAGCTTTCCAGTTTCTTCAGCACCAAAGTACAGTTGACCTGCTCCGAAAAAGGCAAAGGAAAAATCAGTATCCCGTTCAGTAACGAAGAAGAACTGGAACGTATCATCGGTATTCTCGATACGCTGAAAAAATAAATGACAAAGAAGAGAAGAATATATCAAATCAGTATCGCCCTGCTGCTTTGCCTGATGCAGACGGCAGGGATTGCTATGTATGGTCAGAGCCGCCCGCGTGCCGCCGCAAAGAGGATACACAGGCTGCAGGCAGACTCTCTTGCCGCCGTACGGCAAGCAGCGCGGATGCAGGCCGACAGCCTGAACCGGACTATGAAAGAAGTGCCGCCTCTCCAGGCCGTTGCCCCGGCAGACAGCATTGCCACTGCCGACAGCATTGCCGCCGAGAACAAGAAAAAGCTGCTGGAAATGACTTCCGCTCCCGTCCTGAAAGAATCGGAAGTGCCGGCAGACAGCCTCAAAAAAGAAATCGATCAGAAAATATGGGTTCCCAACCCTACAAAAGCCACCTGGCTGGCGCTCGTAATTCCCGGTGGCGGACAAATCTACAACCGGAAATACTGGAAATTGCCCATATTCTACGGCGGCTTTGCCGGATGTGCCTATGCCTTGACGTGGAACAGCAAAATGTACAAAGACTACTCCACCGCATATAAAGACGCGATGAACGGCAATATGCAGTCCAGCAGCATCACCGACCTGCTGCCGCCCGGATACAAGATTTCCGAAACCCAGTTGAAAGAGCTGTTGCGCAAGCGCAAGGATACCTATCGCAGATACCGCGATTTAAGTATCTTCGCTTTCATCGGAGTATACCTGCTGTCCGTCATCGATGCCTATGTGGATGCCGAACTGTCCAATTTCGACATCACCCCCGACCTCAGCATGAAAGTGGAGCCGGCTGTCATCGACAACCGGATAAACAACTCCTCCAACCGCTCCGTGGGGTTGCAATGCAGTTTCCGATTTTAAAAACAAATAAACAGATTTATCCATGACTAATAAACCTACATATATGAAAAGAATAATCGCGGGTTCCTCACTTCTGTTCAGCATACTGCTGGCAACTCCGCAAGCATACGCCCAAGAAAGCGTAGATGTCATTATCCGCGAAAACGGAACGGAACGGCGGGAAGTCATCGACCTGCCCAAGAGCATGACCTACCCTGTAGACAGCCTGCTCAGCGACTGGAAAGCCAAGAACTACATAGATTTAGGAAAGGATTGCAGCACCTCTACCGTCAATCCCCAATTCAGCGATTCCGTATACATCGACCGGCTCTCGCGCATGCCGACCATTATGGAGATGCCCTACAACGAGATTGTACGCAAATTCATCGACATGTATACCGGACGCCTCCGCAACCAGGTGGCTTTCATGCTGAGTGCCTGCAACTTCTACATGCCCATTTTCGAAGAGGCGCTCGACACTTACGGGCTGCCGCTGGAACTGAAATATCTGCCGATTATCGAGTCTGCGCTTAATCCCTCGGCCGTATCCCGCGCCGGAGCCTCCGGCCTGTGGCAGTTCATGCTGAACACCGGCAAGATATACGGCCTGGAAAGCAACAGCCTTGTGGACGAACGCCGCGACCCGATTAAGGCTACCTGGGCCGCCGCACGCTACCTGAAAGATATGTATGCCATCTACCAGGACTGGAACCTGGTAATCGCCGCCTACAACTGCGGCCCCGGCACCATCAACAAAGCCATCCGGCGCGCAGGCGGCAAAACGGATTATTGGGAAATATACAACTATCTGCCCAAAGAAACACGCGGATACGTACCCGCTTTTATAGCCGCCAACTACGTAATGACGTACTACTGCAAGCACAATATCTGCCCGATGGAAACCAATATTCCGGACGCCACAGATACCATACAGGTGAACCGCAACCTGCATTTCGAACAAATCACGGATGTTTGCGGCATCGGAATGGATGAGGTCAAAAGCCTGAATCCCCAGTACAAGAAGAATATCATTCCGGGAGACAGCAAGCCTCAGACACTCCGTCTGCCTATAAACTACATCAGCACTTTCATCGACAGCCAAGACACGATTTACGCCCACCGCAGTGCGGAACTGTTTAAAAACCGCAGAACTGTTTCCGTGGCCAATACCCGCAGCACAGCACGTAGCAGCAAAGGGAAAAGTTCTTCACAGGGCGACGTCACCTACCACAGAATACGCAACGGGGAAACCCTGTCGACCATCGCCCGCAAATATGGCGTCACCGTCAACCAGATAAAAAGCTGGAACGGATTGAGAAGCACCAGAATCAATGCGGGAAAGAGGCTGAAGATTTACAAATAAAAACATAAATGCTTGTCCGGTGTTGAAAATTGCTTATTTTTGCAAAAAGTGAAGAAGAAAGGAGAAACAGTATATGGAAGAGAGCGTAAGCCAGAAGGAGAAAGAGAGAGCCGAAGAAGCAATGATTGAACAGGCATTCCAGGAACTGTTGAACGATTACTTGGCAACCAAACACCGCAAGCGTGTCGAAATAATAACCAAGGCATTCAATTTTGCCAATCAGGCACATAAGGGAATCAAACGCCGCTCGGGCGAACCGTATATCATGCACCCCATCGCCGTAGCGAAGATTGTGTGCAATGAGATAGGGCTGGGGTCTACTTCCATCTGCGCCGCCCTGCTGCACGATGTGGTGGAAGACACCGATTACACCGTTGAGGATATCGAAAACATCTTCGGCCCCAAAATCGCCCAAATCGTTGACGGACTGACCAAAATCTCGGGCGGCATCTTCGGCGACCGCGCCTCGGCGCAGGCAGAGAACTTCAAGAAACTGCTGCTTACCATGTCCGACGACATCCGCGTTATCCTCATAAAGATAGCCGACCGGCTGCACAATATGCGCACACTCGGTTCCATGCTGCCCAACAAGCAGTTCAAGATAGCCGGTGAAACATTGTATATCTATGCGCCGCTTGCCAACCGGCTGGGGCTGTACAAGATAAAGACGGAACTGGAAAACCTGAGCTTCCGTTACGAGCATCCGGAAGAATACCGCGAGATAGAAAAGAAACTTGAAGCGACAGCCGTAGAACGCGACAAGGTTTTCAAAGAGTTCACCGCTCCGATACGTGCCCAACTGGATAAAATGGGATTGAAATACCGTATCCTTGCCCGCATCAAATCCATCTATTCCATTTGGAACAAGATGCAGACAAAGCATGTGCCGTTCGAGGAAATCTACGACCTGCTTGCCGTACGTATCATCTTCGAGCCCCGCAACATGGAAGAAGAGCTGAATGACTGCTTCAACATATACGTATCCATATCCAAAATATACAAACCGCATCCCGACCGCCTGCGCGACTGGGTGAGCCACCCGAAAGCCAACGGCTATCAGGCCCTGCACGTCACCCTCATGGGCAATAACGGACAATGGATCGAAGTCCAGATTCGCAGTGAACGTATGAACGACGTTGCCGAACAGGGATTCGCCGCACATTGGAAGTATAAGGAAGGCGGCGGCAGCGAGGATGAGGGCGAGCTGGACAAATGGTTGCGTACTATCAAGGAGATACTCGATGACCCCCAACCGGATGCCATTGATTTTCTGGATACAATCAAGCTGAACCTGTTTGCTTCGGAAATCTTTGTGTTTACTCCGAAAGGCGAAATCAAGACCATGCCGCAGAACTCCACAGCACTGGACTTTGCCTTCTCCCTGCACACCGACATCGGCAGCCATTGCATCGGCGCCAAAGTAAACCACAAGCTTGTTCCCCTCAGCCATAAGTTGCAGAGCGGCGACCAGGTAGAGGTTCTTACATCCAAATCGCAACGCGTGCAACCGGAATGGGAAGCTTATGCCACTACCGCCCGTGCCCGTGCCAAAATCGCATCCATCCTGCGCAAAGAAGCGAAAGCGCATCAGAAAGAGGGCGAGGCAATCCTTGCAGACTTTCTCAGGAACGAGGATATACGCATGGATGACTCCGCAATAGACAAGCTCACCCGCCTGCACAATTTCCATACCCGCGACGAGCTGTTCGTTGCTGTGGGCAGCAAGAAACTCGTATTGGGTGATGCGTACCGGAACGCCTTCAAGGAAAAACAAAGCACCAACTGGAAAAAG
>PPYE01414363.1_pt1 | contig 13103 bp, 9 predicted proteins | sample 1559881 | NCBI WGS metagenome assembly PPYE01 (sample SAMN08240022, study PRJNA423297) | Human gut metagenome, whole genome shotgun sequencing project.
ATAATAAACTATCCAAAAGTTTATTATAAACAGAAATCAAGTTTATTAATAGCGGAATAGCTGGTTGTAAAAATAGAGAAAACTGCATTATAGAATAGAAGAGCATCGAAAAGCGTATCCGTTTACGAAGTAATATAAGATAACATTTTTCATTTCTTCCAAATATGTAGATACAATCTTCAGGATAAACATCCTCAAACTCCACCAAAGGAATATCCCCCTATTTTTTCGATTATCCGGTACTACTAAAGAGAATACATTTAATCTGCTACCGCTAATGTCAGCACACTTATCCGTATACCCTCTACTTCCATGATCCGGGAAGCACATGCTACGGTAGTTGCTCCCGTTGTCAACACATCATCCACTATTAGCACGTGTTTTCCAATCAAGGATTCAGCATGATGCAATTCGAAGATTCCCTCCACATTCTCCCAACGTTCAAAAATAGATTTACGCGTTTGCGTTTCCGTATATTTCCGACGTACAACAGCTTCCGTATCGACGGGGATTCCAGTCACGGCAGCAATTCCCCGCGCTATCCATTCACTCTGATTATAGCCACGGATGCGTTGTTTCGTCTCATGCAGCGGAATCGGAATTATCACATCGATTCCCTGAAAGAAACCGGACTCTATCAATTCCGCAGCCATGTATCGCCCCATGATGGCTCCTATCTCTTTCTGCCCTCCATATTTAAGCAAATGTAGTATCCGTCGAAAATCACTCCCTTTCCGATAGTAGAAAAAAGACGTAGCCCGTTCCAAAGGAAACTTTCCCCAGAATAGTAACTCAACCGGATTATCTCTTCGAAGATGATAATCGGTACGTGGTAAATCCATATTGCACACAGCACAAATACATTCTTCCCCTTTTGCCAATGGCCTGCCGCAGACAACGCAACAACGAGGGAATAAGAGGGAAAGAAAAGCCCCAAACCATTCTTTAACAAGAAATGTGTGTTTCATAATCATAGAGAATTGAAGGCTACAATATCGTCACATATCCAATGGAGGGACTTCTGCAATAAGCTGTTGATATACAGAATGCAAATATCCGTTAGTCGCTATAATATGATGGCCGTCCATGAAGTGTCCGTTACCGCAAAAATCGGTAACCCGCCCACCGGCTTCCTGCACAATCAAAGCCGCTGCCGAATAATCCCATTTTCCGAGAAAAGCTTCCGCCCACGCATCAAAACGCCCCATAGCAACATAACAAATCGCGGCAGCGGCAGAGCCATTCATACGAATGCCGCCCACTACTCCGTAAAGTTTATCTATCAAGTGGAGAGCTGTCTGTTTGTATTGTTGGGCATTATATGGCAACTCAGCAAAGACAAATGCATCTTTTATATCCCGAACACCTGAAACGTGTATTTCTTCCCCGTTCATAAAGGCCCTTCCCCCTCTCCATGCACAGAAACATTCGTCCCGGCAAACTTCATAGACAACACCCAAGAGCAGTTCGGTGCGACTACGCAAAGCAATACATACACAGTAAGGAGCCTCATCGTGAATATAATTCGTTGTTCCGTCCAGCGGATCAATAACCCAGCAATAAGGTTCATCCTGATAAGTGGCAGAGCCTTCCTCCGTTATAAAGCCAGCTTCGGGTAACAAAGCGGAAAGAGCCTTAACTATCCGTACCTCCGATTCTTTATCTACATAAGACACATAATCGTGTGCATGTTTCTCCACCACACTCTCACGACGGAAATTCTTCCGCTCTTCTTTCAAAAAATGCCCGGCTTCGGTTGCGATACGGCATACATCGCCTGTGAGCTGTTTTAAATCCAACATTTCTTCTTTAATATTAAATAAATGTGCTTCGAAGGTATAGTTTTTCCCGTAAAAACATGGAAAGAAAATAATATTTTCTCATTAAATGTACAAAATAACACCTTTACCTAAAAATATTAATAACTTTGAATGCATAATTTTATTCGAAGAACCGAAGTTTATCATTCGAAGAACTAAAGTTCTTTGAATGATAGAGTATAGTTAATGTTGCAAAGAACTCATTAATATTTAGAGACACATCCGGTCTGAGCTCGTTTAAACCGGATGTGTTAATTTCTTGAATAACTTGCTTTTTTCACAGAAATTCCCGAATATTGCAATCTAATACTAATTGAAAGGACTTTCATGAAAAGAGTCGATTCCGTTATCTCCCTAATATACTCTTTATCAAAATCAGAAAAGAAACACTTCTCCTTGCAGGTCGTTAAAGACAAGGAGGAGAAGGACTATCTTGTGATTTACGACATTATCACGAAGAGTAAACAACCCAACGGAAATACAGTGAAAGAAGAATTTTATAAGCGCAGGCCGAGAGGCTCCTTCGAAGTATCCATTCAATATTTATATGAGAAACTGGTAGACACGCTGCTCACATTAAGGAAGAAGAAAGACATCTATTATGATCTGCTGAATGATCTATGCAAAGCCCGTATGTTGTATGAGCGCTCTCTGTTCGAAGAATGTTTCGAGATTCTATCCAACACAATTGAGCAAGCTCAATTCTACGAAAACAATGAGATACTGACAATTGCCCAAAAACAGGAACTGGAATATCTGCTACGGCTGAATTTCCCCAACATGACAGAACAAGAACTTTTTCATAAACATTTTATCCAAAATGAATCTTTAAAGAAAATCCGAAAAATAACGGAGCAATCTTCTCTGCACAATTTACTAAAATACCGCCTCTCTCATATCGGCTCCATACGAACTGCGAAGCAAAAACAAGACATGAACGACCTTATGGTCAACGAGCTATATATAGCCGCTTCTTCAGACGCGGAAGGAAACTTTGAATTGACACGAAACCATAAACTCTTTCAAGCAAACTATCTAATGGGGGCGGGAGATTACCGAGCTGCCCTAAATTCATACAAAGAGCTTAACTCATTATTTGAACAGAATCAGCAATTCTGGTCGAATCCCCCCATTTACTATTTATCTGTACTTGAAGGAGTACTCGGTAGTCTGCGGTCGGTTGGAAATTATAATGAGATACCCTATTTCCTGGAGAAATTAAGAAAGTTAATCGCAGAGGATTCTTCATTGGAATTTAAGGTAAATGCAACTTGCCTGCTTTTCCAATATGAGCTATTTCCTTACCTCGACAAAGGGAACTTTGCTGAATGTACAGAACTCATGAGCCGTTATCAGGAAACACTTTATGATAAAGAAGCATGGTTAAGTCCGATTCGTAAAAGCGAGCTATTACTTTACACGACCCTCATACACATCGGAAACCAAAATTACAAGGCCGCAAAAAAATATATCAGTAATGCCATTATAGATCATAATATCAAATACCTGCCATTAATGAGAACCATTCGTCTGGTTCGTCTTATAGCTTACTATGAGACACAAGAATTTGAATTGATACGACACGAATCCCGTTCTATTACCCGCAGCCTGTCTTCTCCCAAAGAGCAGACTTTCAAAACAGAGCATACGGTTTTATGGTTCTTAAATAAAAGTAATCTGCCTATTCTAAGAAAAGACCGGGAAGATTTCTGGGAAAAGTTATATCCCGAAATTCATGAATTATACAATAATAAATACGAAAATCAGCTATTACGCATTTTCGATTTTACCGCATGGATAGAATCAAAAATACGAAAAGAAAAACTGTCTGATGTTCTTAAACGGCACACAAATGCTAAAGAAATCTAAAAAGAAAAAGCAGATCATCTAAACTCACAACACTAAAACGCTCTCCTTATTTTCACTTTATCCGTTTGTAATTATATAAATGGAATATTAATGTAAAAAACGACGCGTTATTATTCCTTTTATTTGCATCATCTTAATTATTAATATTATGGAAACTATATCTAGCAATCGACCCAAAATCGTAGTTATCGGAAGCTGTAATACCGATATGGTTGTGAAAGCCAACAGACTACCTGTCCCCGGAGAAACCATTCTAGGTGGAACTTTCTATATGAACCCCGGAGGAAAAGGAGCCAATCAGGCAATCGCAGCGGCCCGGTTGGGAGCGGAAGTCACCTTTATCTCCAAAATTGGTTACGATCTATTCGGGCTGCAAGCTTTAGAAATATACAGATCTGAGAAAATCAATACTGAATTTATATTCACCGATCAGAAAAGCCCGTCAGGAGTAGCTCTTATTTCTGTCGATTCGTTTGGTGAAAACAGTATTATTGTAGCACCGGGTGCCAGCCGTTCGCTTTCAACAGAAGATATCAATAAAGCGGAAGAAAAAATCAAGGAAGCCGATATTATACTCATGCAGCTTGAAGTTCCGATAGATACAGTAGAGTACGCGGCTACTATTGCCAACCGATACGGTAAGAAAGTAATACTCAATCCAGCGCCTGCCTCTACGTTGAGCAACTCCTTTTTAAATAATGTACATACTATATTGCCTAATCGTATAGAAGCAGAAATGCTATCAGGAATAAAAGTAATGGATGTTGAGAGTGCGCACCGGGCAGCTAAAGCTATCGGAGAGAAAGGTATAGAAAATGTTGTCATTACTTTGGGAAAAGACGGAGCCTACGTGAAAGAAAAGGACGAATATACCATGATTCCTGCAAAAGAAGTAGAGACGATCGACACAACCGGAGCAGGAGATGTCTTCTGCGGAGCATTCAGTGTGTATCTATCCCAAGGACATTCGTTGGCCGAATCCGTAAAATTCGCAAATGCAGCGGCCGCCATTGCCGTCACACGCATCGGTGCCCAGAGTGCTATTCCATACAAAAGGGAAGTCAACTTATAGAATAAAGAAAAAGCCTAGGTCTATCACATAAATCTGATTCAAATGAAAGTAGTAGTTATTGGAAGTTCAAACATCGACATGGTTGCACAAGTCAGCCATCTCCCGGCACCCGGCGAAACAGTCGGAGATGCAAATTTCATGCAGTCCCTCGGAGGCAAAGGAGCCAACCAGGCTGTGGCGGCAGCCAGGCTTGGCGGCTTTGTGACGTTTGTCACCTCTTTGGGGAATGATATGTATGCGGATATTTTAAAAAATCACTTTAAGAAAGAAGGTATCACCACCGATTACATTATTGATGATGTCAATCATCCCACAGGAACCGCACTTATTTTTGTGGCTGACAGTGGTGAGAACTGCATTGCAGTAGCTCCCGGAGCTAACTATTCTTTATTACCCGGTTCAATCACCCATTTCTCAAAAGTAATTGACGAAGCCGACATCATCGTCATGCAGGCTGAGATTCCTTACGAAACAATAAAAAAAATAGCTCTATCAGCAAAGAAAAAAGGTAAAAAGGTATTGTTCAATCCCGCACCCGCCTGTCTGATCGATGAGGAGCTGATGAAAGCCATTGATATACTAGTCGTCAATGAGCTGGAAGCTTCATTCATCTCAGGGATAGATTATACAGATAATAATCTTGAGGAAATAGCCGAAACATTGCTGAAAGCGGGTACAAGCAATGTGGTAATCACACTGGGAAGCCAAGGTGCATACATGAAAAATGCTAAAGAAACCATCCAACTTCCCGGTTGTAAAGTAAATGCGATCGACACAATCGCCGCAGGTGACACTTTTTGCGGCGCATTGGCGGTCGTTTGTGCAAAAAAAGAAATAGACCGGGAAGCACTCAACTTTGCCAACACTGCGGCAGCCATTGCAGTCACACGCTCGGGTGCACAACCGTCTATTCCCACTCTCGATGAAGTGAAGCACTTCATGCTTGAAAAAGAATTAGCCTTATCGTTCAACTTTTAAATTTAATGAACCATGAAAACCTATTTGAAACGACTACTCATCCCTATTTTATCGGGCTTGATAGTATGCAGCTTTTATAGTTGTAATAGCGACGACGAACACACCGCTACTCCCATAGCCCCCATTCTAAAGGAAATAAAATTTCCTTCGGAAAATGACATCATCCCCGGTCAGGTTGCGCAAATCAACGGACTCGGTTTTGCAAAAGAAGATATAGTCTATTTAAGTAACGCTGACAACCAGAAAGAAAAGGTAGAAGTCACGGAGATTACAGACAGTTACCTGAAGTTTATCGTCCCGGTAGAAGCAGGCGGCGAGTATACCGTAACAATTGAAAGAGCAGGGAAACAGACCGTTTTAAACGGAACTTTCAAAGTGCCTTTCGTTGTTCCGATCATTGATATCGTTCTCCCTTCAGGTAATGTACAGCCCAAGAGCAAAGTCGAGATTCAGGGAAAAGGATTTGAAGCAGGGGACGTCGCCGTATTATATGCTTCTTTCTACCCGACAGGCGTCGAATACAATCTGCCATTAACTCTTAATGAAGAAGGAGTAGAATTTACACTTCCGGAAGGATTATACGGGGTAAACTCTATTATGATTATCAGGGGAGAACGGAAAAGTAATCTTGGAACAATCACTATCGAAACGAATGTTGGCGACAAACTCGGAGGAGGTGTTGTATTCTGGGTGGACGCTGCAAAGGCACACGGATATATCGTAAACATGAGTAACATCGGTACGGGAACAGAACAATTCGGTCCGGAGGTAAATCCGTCGGACGCGGCCGGAACGAGTCAAAACATGGGAAGCGGCTATACAAACACTCAAAATATAGTCAAAAAGTTTAATGCATTGCAGAGTGCGAACAACTGGCCCGAGTGGCAAGGAGTCAAAATTGCCGCCCAACTTTGTCTGAACAACAGTGTCACTGAAGGAAATGCCGTATATGCCGACTGGTTCCTCCCTTCCAGAGAAGAACTGATCGAAGTATTCAAAGTTAAAAGTTTATTAGCTGAGAAAGGAGTCAATATTCCGGCAAACAATTACTGGACTTCAAGTGAAGGCGACGGGGAAGCCGGCTGGTCTGCCTATTATGTGAACTTCTACGAAGAGACTAATATCGTTTCTGAAATCTGCTCAAAAAGCGGTTGGAAAATTGGTGTTCTTCCTATCCGGGCCTATTAACTAACAATCCTATAAAATAAGCGTCATGAAAAAACACATTATATTATTTATAGCCATCTTTTTTGCCAGTGTATTACATGCACAGACAATCAACATTAGAGGAACCGTTACCGACACGAGTAATGAAACATTGCCAGGTGTATCTATAACCATAAAAGGTACTCAAACAGGAACAGTAAGTGATGCAAACGGCAACTACAGCATCAGGGCCCAAAGAGGAAATGTTCTGGAGTTTACTTTCGTGGGTATGGTAAAACAATCTGTTACCGTAGGAAAGCAAAATGTCATTAATATACAAATGGCAGCAGACGCCATTAATCTGGACGAAGTAGTGGCAATCGGGTATGGTATTGCCAAAAAGAGCGATTTAACGGGTGCCGTTGCCTCTATCAAATCAGAAAATCTTACTAACTCCAAAGTAGGAACAGTGACAACTGCCCTGCAAGGACTTGCCGCCGGCGTGCAAGTCACTACCGGCTCCGTAAAACCGGGTGGAGATGCTTCTGTCGTTATTCGTGGAGTAGGTTCGCTCCGAGCCGGCAGCGAGCCGTTATACATCGTCGACGGTATTCCCGTACAAGGAGGTTTGCAGGATTTATCTTCCGGTGATATTGAATCTATCGAAATATTAAAAGACGCTTCTTCCGCATCTATCTATGGCTCGAGAGGTTCTAATGGCGTAGTACTCGTGACTACCAAGAAGGGTACAAGCGGAAAAGCCAAAATCTCCCTGAATGCCTCTTTCGGTACGCAACGAATGTTGAACAAGCAAGATTTGATGAACGCACAGCAATACTATGAATTAGTATCCATTGCCCAGCCTAACTACAAATGGGCATCAGAAGAACTACGCTTGCTAAGCCGTGGTGAATCGACCGACTGGCAGGACGCAGTGACCCAAAACGGGCAATACCAAAACTATAACTTCTCGATTTCCGGAGGGAAGAACGATATACAACACTTTTTAGGAGTAGACTGGTATGATCAGAAAGGTACGATCAAAAACTCGTCTTTCAATAAGCTGACCGTCCGATATAATATGGATGCCAAACTAAACAAGTGGCTGAGATACGGTGTACGTTTCAATGTCATTGAGTCAAAGCTCATGAATATCAATGAAGAAGCCGACTCGGGATACGGAACTATGTTCAGTGCCATTAGTTCACAACCGACAGCTCCTATCTATACCGAAGACGGAGAATACTTCGATGGTTTCCTCAACACGAGAGCAAATCCGGTGGCTATTGTTGACCTGCTTGACAAAGCTACACTCAAGTCCAGATTCGTAGGTTCCGCCTACATCGAGATAGAACCGATAAAGAACTTGAAATTACGTTCCGATAACGGCGGAGAACTTGTCTTTTATAAAGTAAATACTTACGAAGACGGCCGTATGGGACAGCATTATACGGCTGGTGGCCATGCTAATGTGATGTCGAACAAGAAAAGATATTGGCAAACAGAGAACACTGCCACTTATTCATTTGACATCAATAAAGAACATCAACTTTCTGCAATGGCAGGTTTCTCCGCTTCCAGAACAGATTATGAAGAAGTAACCGCCGACTCCAAAAAGTTATCATCTATTCTCAAGTATTACAATTTGCAAGGAGCGGAAGAACATGGACCGAACTCTTCGTATGCAGTCCCATCTTCTCTGGTGTCTTTCTACGGACGATTCAATTATAATTTCAGCAACCGCTATTTGGCAACATTGACGATGCGCGGCGACGGTTCTTCCCGTTTTGCTCCGGGACACCGATGGGGATTCTTTCCGTCACTGGCTCTTGCATGGCGTGCTTCTGAAGAAAGTTTCATCAAAGAAAACGCTCCGGTCATCAGCAACCTGAAGTTAAGAATCAGCGCCGGCAAACTGGGTAACCAGAATATCGGAGATTTTGCTTATGCCCCGACAATCGCCCTCGGAGGAGCTTCCGCTAATTACATTTTAGGTAATAACCTGGTAACCGGCTCCGTACAAACCTCTATTTCGAACCCGGAACTGACTTGGGAAAAAGCCAACCAACTAGACTTGGGTATTGACTTCGGGTTATTCAACAATCGGATAGCCGGTACGATCGAGGCCTACTATAAGCGTACGACTGACCTGCTATGGGAAGTACCCCTTCCGTTGGAATCCGGCTTCGGAACTTCACTTACCAATATCGGCAAAATTGATAACAAAGGTATTGAATTTACGCTGAACACGGTCAACATCAGTACCAAAGACTTCTTATGGACAACTGCCTTCATGATTTCTTATAATAACAATAAGATCAAAGAACTTTATGACGGCAAACAAGATGTCAATAAAACATTGTTTGTGGGACGTCCTATCGGACAGTTCTACTTATTGAAATCCGAAGGTATCTGGCAAACCAATGAAGCTGCCGAAGCTGCCAAGTACAATGCCCAACCCGGTGACCGCAAGATTCTGGATGCCAAGAAAGACTATGTCATCAACGGAGAAGACCGTGATTTCTGCGGAGTTTCCACTCCCAAATATTATGGTAGCTTTACGAATACATTCTCATATAAAGGTATTGACCTTACCGCGTTCTTTACTTTTGCAGGAGGACATAAAATCAACAATTCACTGAACCGTTACCTCAATTCTTTCAATGTATGGGGAAACATGAGTGAAAACTATTACAAATATTATTGGAGACAAGACAGACCGAACAACAAATATCCGGCTCCGAGAGTTGGTAGTGCTTATGCCAACGGAGATGGTACCGATGCCAATCTCCAAAAAGGTGACTATCTCCGCCTCCGTAATCTGGAAATTGGTTATAGCTTGCCGAAAAACGTCATCAGAAATATCAAAGCCTCAAATATCAGAGTTTATTTCTCTGTACAAAACCTATTCACAGCTACGGAATTTACGGGATTTGATGTAGAGTCCAGCGACAATACCAATCCTTATCTGGCAGCAAACTCTTTATGCCGCTTATGGCACGCTCCAGGAAGTCTTTGTCGGGAAATATACCATTACCCTTACTGAATTCGGAACAGATGAAGTAATTCCGTTTGATATGGGTTGGGCGGCTTATTCCCAATTGCATTACTATACTTTTTCCGCTTCACACGAATTCCTGGACAATCACTATCGGCTCTGTTACGAAGGTATCAAACGTTGCAATGCAGTTATTGATATGCCTTCGGATGCAGTCAGTGCGGATCTTCATAGTTCCATGATTATGCAAGCTCGTTTTTTAAGAGCGATCTACTATTTCGACTTAGTAAGAATGTACGGTGGAGTTCCCTTATGGACAAAATCATCCATTGACAGAAGTGAAATCATGAGACCGCGCGCTACGGTTGACGAAGTTTACACACTGATTACGCAGGATATGGAAGCAGCTCTCGGCCTCCCTACCTCCTGGCCGAATGCCCAAGATAAAGGAAGAGCCACTTCATACGCTGCCCAAGCTTTGCTGGCACGCATTTACCTTCAGTGGGGAAAACCGGAAGAAGCATTAAAATACTGCCGGATGCTCGAAGGCAAATTCAAATTGTACGATAATCTAAAGGATATATTCGATCCTAAAAACAAGAATCAGGAATATGAGAATATATTTGAAATTCAATTCAAGCATTCCGGTTCATGGGGACTGGAGGGAAGTATCCAGCATTCTTATTGGGGACCTCGTAATGTAGGCGGACCGACCAACTTTGGCGGCTGGGGCGGATTTGGTCCGACACAATATTTATACGATTCTTATGATAACAACGATAAACGTAAAAAAGCATTCTTCATCACAGAATATGCAGGCGTCACCCAGACACCTCCTTCTTCCGGCAAATTCTGGGACGCAGAAACAGGTAATGTGATTGAAGATGATAATCTGAATTTTACAATGATTCGTTATGCAGACGTGCTTTTGATGAAAGCGGAAGCGCTGAACAGCATTGATGACACAAGTAATGATAAGTATGATGCCTTAAATGAAGTACGAGGCAGGGCAGGACTGACTTCCATAACAGCAGCCGATAATCTAAATAAAGAACAATTTGCCGAAGTCGTACTGGAAGAAAGATTACATGAATTATGTTGTGAACACCTGCGCCGCTGGGATTTAATCCGCTTCGGCAAACTGGGCGAATATATGAAAGACCATGCCGGAGTCACCATCCAGCCTTATCATGTTCTATACCCAATTCCACAGGCAGCCGTCGATGCCAATGACGCTATCACAGAAAACAACGAAGGATATTAACATAAATCATTTAGCACATGAAAAAATTTATTTTTATCACAGGACTATTGATGAGTATCTTCTTTTATTCATGTAAAGAAGAAGACCATGGCATACTCCCTCCTATCGAAGGGGGAGGAACTATAGAAGTCAAAGACGGAAGAGTTACGGTCAATCCGGCAGAATATCTTTATGCGATACGAAATCCGATGAAAGGTTTACGTGAATTCTTCGGCCCGGGCTATGACAAGGTAAGAGACGAATATCCGTATCCTTACGGCTCCATCATTAAAGAATATATGCAATGGAATATGCTGGAAAACAATGAAAGCGACGGTGTCGACAAGATTATAGCTTACAGTAACCACAGGTGGCAGGGAGTAGAAGATATCAATGTCAAGGTTATCCCACGTATCTATATCGTATGGATGGAACCCTGGCACGGAGGATATGCCAAGAACACTCATACAGACAACCCGGACGACCTGAACGGTTGGCATTGGCCAAGCGACATTCCGGGAGAGACATACGATGAAGACGATCTTAACGCTCCTATTATTGGAGGCTATTGCCACCCTACTTTTCAGGAAAGAGTGAAAAAACTGGTAGAGAAGGCTGGACAAGCATGGGACAACGATCCGCGGGTAGCGTATGTGGAAATGGGGATTATCGGCGAATTCGGGGAACATCATGACCCGGACATCACCACAGTATGGGCTCCTCACGACCAACCCAATCATGTAGAGAACCGTACCTGGTTACCGGGCATTGAAAAGGTGTTGGGAGATGCATTTACCGCTGCCTTCAAAAACAAGAAAGTAATGGTTCGCTATGCGTACGAGTTTAAAGATTATGAATTCGGAATCTATTGGGATTCATGGGCTATTGATGAAGAAAAGGTGCGTGGCTACGAGGAAATGAAAAAGCTCGGCGACCGCTGGAAAACTCAACCGATAGGTGGAGAAATAACCTGGAACTGGGGAAGCCTCTATAAATTCAAATCTTTTGAAGAAGTGGTGGCAGATGAAAAGACAAGAGACCTGGTCATCCAGCAAATACGTGATTTGCATTGCAACCACTTGGGAGGCATCACCTGGGCTAACTTTAACGACCCGTCTTTTGAGCCAAACGCTGAATTATTGCAAAAGACAATGGGGTACCGTTTTGTTTTATCCAATTTCAGTTACCCAACAAGTATCAAGCCGGATGAGCCGTTCAAAATATCATTTGACGTAACCAACACAGGCTCGTCACCCTTCTATTATGACTGGCCGGTAGAAATATCCCTGCTAAATTCCCAAACCAAGGAAGTTGTATGGAGCAAAACACTGAAGACTCCCAAGATATCCCAATGGATGCCGGGAGATAACTGGAACAACTCAACCAAAGTTTATACCCAACCGGCTACTCCGAACCATGTTGAAGAAGAACTGACTTTAGACAAGAAACTGGATACGGGAGATTACATCATCTCTATTGCTGTGCTAGATCCGGCCGGTATGCTTCCTTCACTGAGATTCGCCGTTCAGAACTACTTTGAAGGAGGACGTCACCCAATGGGACATATCGGCGTCAATACCGAGCCTATCTATTTTGAGATACCGGTCAGCAGTTTTAATGACATGAGGCAGGATAAAACCCTGAAATATAAAATCCAATAACCAATAAGCTTAATGAAATCAAGCATCAGAAACATATTACTCCTAATGGCATTCGGAACGTTATCTGCTTGTAGTGAACAAACCGTCACGGTTTCTTACCAGGAGTATCCGAATGCATTCAGGAATCCGATGAAAGGCTTCAGGGAATTCTTCGCTCCCGGTATCGACCGGGTCAGGGAAGAATATCCCTACCCTTACGGTTCACTGACAAAAGAATATATGCAGTGGAATATGATCGAGGATGACGCCAATGACGGGGTAGACAAGATTATCGCTTACAGCAATCATCGATGGAAAGGCGTGGAAGACATAAATG
>PPYE01740653.1_pt1 | contig 13103 bp, 7 predicted proteins | sample 1559881 | NCBI WGS metagenome assembly PPYE01 (sample SAMN08240022, study PRJNA423297) | Human gut metagenome, whole genome shotgun sequencing project.
CATCTTTCCGCCGCCTTCCACGTTCGCGCACGGCGCGTCCAAGCATGGCCGCCTGCGGCCATCTTGAACCGGGCGGGCTTCGCCTGCCCGGTTGGTTCTGATGCGGGGTCCCCGCGGAACCCGTTCCGTGGGGTGCGGCGGCGCACATGACGTGCTGCTGAAAGACACCACCAACTCCGGCAACCGGAACTAAAGTTCTGACACCCAAAGAGCGGCGGCCTTGTGGGCCGCCGCTTTCGTCGTTTTCCAGATGATTTAATCGTTTTTCTTTTAACTTTATGGAAAAGGCTTGTATTTATTTTGCAATGTCTTATAATGGGTAATATCCTCAGTTGACAAACAGGAGTTATCAAGTCATGGATCACAAACCTCGTATTTTAGTGGTGGGCAGCTTTGTGATGGACGTCATCGCGACCACAGAGCGGGTGCCCGCCTCCGCCCAAACGGTATACGGAAAATCCTTTCACATGGCACCCGGCGGCAAAGGCGCCAACCAGGCCCTCCAGTGCGCCCGACTGGGCGCGCAGGTCACCATGATGGGCTGCGTGGGTGACGACCTGTTCGGCCAGGCGCTGCTGGAAACGCCCCGCCAGGCGGGTGTGGACGTGAGCCGCGTGCTGGTGCACCACGGCGTCACCTCCGGCGTGGGACATGTGACGCTGGAAGTAACGGAGCACACCGCCCAGAACCGCATCATCGTCATCCCGGGCGCCAACCGCACCTTGACGGTAGAGGACGTCAGCTGGATCCGCCAGGAGATCTCCTCTTACGACATGGTGCTTTTGCAGCTGGAAGTCCCCATCGAGGTCAACCGGGCCGTGGCCCGCTGGGCCAAGGAGGCCGGCGTGCCTGTCATGCTCAACCCCGCTCCCGCCACCGACCTGGATGAAGAGCTGCTGAGCCTGGTGACCTACCTCATCCCCAATGAGCAGGAGGCCTCTGTGGAGACCGCTCTGCCCCTGCGCAGTGAAAACGGCGTGCTGGTGGAAGAGGATCTGCACGCCATTGCCCGGGCCCTTTGGGAAAAGGGCGTGGAAAACGTCATCATCACCCTGGGCGGGCAGGGCTCCGCCGTGGTGGGTGAAAACAGCATCGACTACATCCCCTGTGTCCGCATGCCCCATGTGGCAGATCCCACCGCCGCCGGTGACTCCTTCGTAGGTGCTCTGGCCGTGGGCCTCACGGTGGGCCTCAGCCGCCAGGCAGCATTGACCTTTGCCAGTCACACCGCCGCCATCACCGTCTCCCGCATGGGCGCCATGCCCTCTCTGCCCACGCTGGAAGAAGTCAAAGCGCTGCTCAAAGAGCGGGGCTGCGACACCGTCCCCCTGGCAAGCCTGGACATACTGCAATAATCAAACAAGGCCGCCGCGGAACGCGCGGCGGCCTTGTTTATGGGTCTTATTCCTGGGGCGTCAGTTCGCCGGTCTCCGTATCGATCACATAGCCCCGGATGGTCACGTCCGCGGGCATGAGCGGATGGTTGCGCAGAAGGTCCACCGTCTCGGCCACGGAGCACTCCACCGTGTCAAAGCCACGGAGCCAGGCCTCAAAGTCGATGCCGCAATAGCGCATCATGTCGATGTGGTCCTGGGACACCCCCCGCTGGATCAAATGCTGGATCATGGTCTCGGCATTGATGTGCGCCACGCCGCAGTCCGTATGGCCGATGACCATCACTTCCTCCACGCCCAGCTCCACGATGCCCACCAGCAAACTCCGTACGGCGCTGTCAAAGGGGCCGGTGATCATGCCGCCGGCGTTTTTGATGAGTTTTACGTCACCGTTCTTGATGCCCAGGGCCGCCGGCAGCAGCTCCACCAGCCGGGTATCCATGCAGGTGAGGATGGCGATCTTCTTATCAGGGTATTTGCTGGTGGCAAAGCGCTTATAGGCCCCGCTTTTCACAAATTCCCGGTTGTAGGCAAGCATTTCGTCGATCATAGACAGGTTTCCTTTCTTTTGGCGATTTTTGTCGTTTTTTCCATTATGCGGGATTATGGATGAAATTTCAACCAGGATGTGATAGGATTTTCAGCATGACAGACAGAGCCGCCGCTTTGCCGTGCTTCCAGGTGAACAAGCGCGGTCCAAGCGGCCCTCTGCGCTCCATTTCCCATCCAAAGGAGGAACCTATGCAGCCAACCGTCAGTATCATCGTGCCGGTCTATAACGCGGAAAAGACGCTGGAGCGGTGCGTGGACAGCATTTTGAATCAGACCTATCAGGATTTCGAGCTCTTTTTGGTGGATGACGGCAGCTCGGACGGCTCCGGCGTGCTCTGCGACGCCTACGCCCGTCAGGACAGCCGGGTGCGGGCGTTCCACCAGGAAAACGCCGGCGTCTCCGCCGCGCGGAACCTGGCCCTGGACCGTGCTGCAGGCGAATACCTGCAATTTCTCGACAGCGACGACTGGATCACTCCCGACGCCACCTCCTCTCTGGTCCGCGCCGCCCGGGAGCACCAGTGTGACCTGGTGATCGCCGACTTTTACCGGGTGTGCGGAGAGCGGGTGTCCCACAAGGGGGACATCGACGATCCCGTGGTGCTCACCCAGGAGGAATATGCCGCCCACATGATGGAAAACCCCGCCGATTTCTATTACGGGGTGCTCTGGAACAAGCTCTATCGCCGGGATATCGTGGAAGCCCACCATCTGCGGATGGATCCGGAGATCAGCTGGTGCGAGGACTTCATGTTCAACCTGGAATACATCCGCTATGCCCGGCGGTTCTACGCCCTCCAGGTGCCCATCTACTACTATGTGAAAACCAAAGGCTCCCTGGCCTCCCAGAGCCTGAGCATCGGCAAGACCGTGCGCATGAAGCTGATGGTCTTTGAGTACTACCATCAGTTTTTCAAGACGGTGCTGGACGAGGAGGAGTATGAGAAAAGCCGCCTGAAGGTCTACCGCTTTTTGGTGGACGCGGCAGGAGACGGCGGCGTGCCTCCCACCATCCTCCCCGGTGCCACCCGGCTGGGCACAGAGCGCATCCAGGTCAGTCCGGAGCTGCTGGAGGGCCGCAGCCTCCCCCATGACGCCTTCCGTCAGCGCAAGCTGCTGGACCGCTTGCTGGAGACCGCAGCCCTCAAGCACGACCTGTCCCTCTCCGAGGCGCGGCTGCTCTTATACCTGCGGCAGATCGACTTTGCCGCAGACCGCCGGACTCTGGCGGACTTTGCCGGCGTCTCCCGCAGTACCTTCGCTGTGCTGAGCCAGCGGCTGGCCTCCAAGGACCTTTTAAAGCTGGAGGAGGTGCGCACCACGGAGCGGGACGAGGGCAAGCGGGTACGGGTGACGTTCCCTCCCCAGGCTGCCGCGGTGCTCTCCGACTTGGACGCCGTCCTGGCGGATTACCGGCAAACCGCTTTTTCCGGGTTCACACCGGAGGAGCACCAGCAATATCAGCTCCTTTGGCGCCGGCTCCAGGACAATCTCCAGAAGGCACTTTGACCCATGCTTTTTTCCGCGCTCCCGGCTCAATCCGCCGGGGGCGCTTGTCTTTCCCGGGAAATATGGTATGATATGGATATATCATTTGATTAGGAGGTTCTCTCATGGCCGATCGTCAGGTTCTGATGCAGCAATTGCAGTATCACAACAGCTTTTACCTCTATGAAGAATCCTGTATTTTAAACTCCATCCATCGTCTGAAGGACAACTTTCCCGGCGCTCAGTTCCTCTACTCCATGAAATGCAACCCCGCCGGCCGGGTGCTGGACACGGTGTTCTCCCAGGGCATCGGTGCCGATGCCGCCAGCCTGGGCGAGGTGGACGCCGCCTGGAAGCGGGGCGTGGCGCCCGATCTCATTTACTTCTCCGCTCCCGCCCGCACCGAGGCGGATCTGCGCGCTGCCTGGGGCCGCTGCGTCATCATCGCTGACAGCCTCCACGAGCTGGAGATGATCCGCCGCATCGCCGCGGAAAAGGCCGAGACGCCCGCCATCGGCGTGCGCATCAACCCGGACTTTACCTTTGCCGCCGACGAGGGCGTGGCCGGCAAGTTCGGCATCGACGAGGCTGCCCTCTGGAACGCCGACCTGAGCGGCCTGGATATCGTGGGCATCCACGTTCACGCCAAGAGCCAGGAGCTCTCCGCCGACGTGCTGGCCCACTACTACGAGAACATGTTCGCCCTCATCAAGCGGGTGCAGCAGCGCCTGGGCATCACGCTGCGCTTTGCCAACCTCGGCTCCGGCCTGGGCATCCCCTTTGCCCCCGGCGAAGAGCCGCTGGATGTGGAGGGTCTTGGAAAGCGGTTCCAGGAAATGCACCAGGCCTGCGCCCAGAAGTGGCCCCAGCTGAAGATCCTCATTGAAAGCGGCCGCTACATCGTGGGCAAGAGCGGCACCTATGTCACCCGGGTGCTGGACAAGAAGGTCTCCCACGGCAAGACATTCGTGCTGCTCTACGGCACCCTCAACGGCTTTGCCCGTCCCGCCGTGGGGGAGATGGTCCGCTCCCTTTCCGACCATCCCTTCCCCTATGAGCCCATCTTCACCCACGTCCAGGCCTCCGCGCTCCTTCCCCTGACGGATCACACGGACACGGAGACCGTCACCCTGGCAGGCAACCTGTGCACCTCCGCGGACATCATCGCCCGGGACGTGACGCTGCCCCGCATGGAGATCGGCGACGGTCTGGCCCTGGACAACGCCGGCTGCTACGCCGCCGTTATGACCCCCATGCAGTTTGCCTTCCTGACCCCGCCCGCTCAGCTGTTTTTGACCGCCGACGGCCGTGTCATGGAAGCCTGATCCCGATTGAAACTTTGTGTGCGCCGGGCGGGAAGCGCGGCGAATGGAGGAAGAAACATTGGATATGCTGGAATTTTTGCGGCAGGAGGGCGTCAGTGAGCGGATCATTGAGGAGATCCGCCGCTTCCGCGCCCAGTGGCCCGCGGAGGACTCCTTGCAGCAGCGCGTGCCTGTCCCCCGTTATCTTTATTATGGAAAGGATGTGTGGGAGGAGGCGGCCACCGCTCTTTTGTGCGGGGAAAACCTGCTGCTGGTAGGCCCCAAGGCCACAGGCAAAAACGTGCTGGCAGAAAACCTGGCCGCCGCTTTCGGCCGTCCCAGCTGGGATGTGTCCTTCTACATCAATACCGACGCCGCCACCCTTTTGGGTACTGATACCTTTGCCAACGGCGCTGTGTCGCTGCGCAAAGGCCCCATTTACCGCTGCGCGGAGGAGGGCGGCTTCGGGATCCTGGACGAGATCAATATGGCCAAAAACGAGTCTCTGGCCGTGCTGCACGCCACACTGGACTTCCGCCGTTCCATCGACATGCCCGGCTATGAGCGCATCCAGCTCCACGATGCCACCCGCTTCATCGCCACCATGAACTACGGCTACGCCGGCACACGGGAGCTCAACGAGGCCCTCTGCTCCCGCTTCGTAGTGCTGGATATGCCCGCCATCACGGAAGAGGGCCTTATCAAGCTGCTGCGGCGGGAATTTCCCCGTCTGAAGCAGGAGTACGCGGTGCAGCTGGCCGGCCTGTTTCAGGACATCCAGAAAAAGTGCGACGGCGGCGAGCTTTCCACCAAGCCGCTGGACCTGCGGGGTCTGGTGGCCTCTGTGCGGCTCATGCAGACGGGCCTGGAAGGCAACCGGGCACTGGAGCTGGGCCTTGTGAACAAGTCCTTTGACGACTTTGAAAAGCAGCTGGTGACGGATGTGATCCGTACCCGCCTGCCTGAAACCCTGACGACCGAGGATGTGTTTGCCTGATGGAGATTCAGGAAAGCGAGAAGCGCCGGGCGCGCAACCTCATCTGGAACGCCGCCGGAGAATATGGGTACGAACCGGATTTCAAGGCCTACGATGCCGCAGGGCAGGCAGATCTCTACTGGAACAGCATCATCGGCGCCGCCCGGAAAGCCTACGGCGCCGATACGCTGGAAGCTCTGTTCCGGGCCATCCGGGGCAGTGCCCGGGAGTCTCTTTATGAGCAGCTTCTCTGGCTGGGTCTGGAAAACGCCGTGTACCAGCGGGAAGCCGCGGGACGCCCGGCTCTGCCGTCCCTGCGCCGGATCTATGCCCGGCAGGTGCTGGCCAACAACCTGGGCGCCGCGACGCAGCTGGATGTATTGGAGGACGCCCACTTCCGCCGGGTCCTGGGCCTGCCGGAGGAGCTGACTCCCTGGGACCGAAAGCTTCTGGACGCCCTGGAGTTTCCTGCCGACTGGGATGGGCAGACTCTGATGAAAAACGCCCTGGAGCTGCTGCACACCTGGTTTGGGTTTGTGCCCGGGCAGGAACCGGCGGCCAAAAAGCCCCGGCGCCGCTTTTTGCTGTTCGGCCGCCGGGGCGACCTTGCCGCCCTGCCGGCGGTACGGAGCTTCGGCCGGGGATTTGGTGAGCACCTCTCCCAGGGCGGCGGCGAGAACGCCCAGCCCATAGCACGCCGTCTGACGGACAAAAACGCCGCCCAAACGGAAGAAGCTCTGCGCAAGTACATCACCGCCTGCTTCGGCGCCTCGCTGTACAGCCCGGAGGATACCGCCCAGCGGGAGCGGGAGCTGTGTGCCGACAGCCACAAGGGCTGCCACCTCTACTACGCGGCTGCCAGTACGGAGTTCGATCCCCGGCTGCGGGGCTACACGGCCGCCCAGCGACGTGCCGCCCTCAAGCAGATGGACGCCAACCGCGCCGCCTACGCATCCGACAGCCTACGCCACCGCAACAGTATCCTTCGGCTCACCGCCCGCATCCGCAATGCGATGATGGCCTACTTGCAGCCTGAGGTGGTACGCACATCCTACGGTGCTCTGGACGGGAGCCGGGTCTGGCGGGGCGTCTATCTGGACGACGACAAGGTGTTCACCCACATCCAGCAATCCGATCCGGGGCAGCTGTGCGTGGATATTTTGCTGGACGCTTCCACCTCCCAGCTGCGGCGCCAGGAGATCGTGGCCGCCCAGGGGTACATGATCGCCGAAAGCCTCAACCGCTGCGGCATCCCCGTGCGGGTGTCCTCTTATTGCTCCTTAAGCGGCTACACCATCCTCACCCGCTATCGGAATTACAATGAAGTAGACAAAAACGACAATATATTCAACTATTTCACCACCGGGTGCAACCGGGACGGGTTGGCCATCCGGGCGATCTGCCGGGAAATGGAGGAAGCTCCCTGCGAGCACAGGATGCTGATCCTCCTCTCCGACGCCAAGCCCAACGACGTGATCCAGATGGAGCAGTCGGGTCGGTACGTGGATTATGCCGGAGACAACAGTGTGCAGAACACCGCTGCGGAAGTCCGCACTCTGACCCGGCAGGACATTTCCGTTATCTGCGTATTTACCGGCGAGGATGACGACATCCCCGCTGCCCACACTATCTATGGACGGAACTTTGCCCGCATCCGTTCGCTGGACCAGTTTGCCGATACCGTGGGTACCCTGATCCAGAACCAGATCCGCAGCTTGTAAAAATAGGAAATTTTTGATCTTGCACCCTCCGTTTTTGTGGACTATGATCGAACAAAGGAGGCGAGACCATGAACCGTTTTGAGATTCTCGTGGGAGACATCACCCAGTCCGACGCCGAAGCCATCGTCAACGCCGCCAACACCACGCTGCTGGGCGGGTCCGGCGTAGACGGCGCCATCCACCGTGCCGCCGGACCGGAGCTGCTGGAGGCCTGCCGTGCGCTCCATGGCTGCGAGACCGGCAAAGCCAAGCTGACACCGGGGTTCCGCCTTGCGGCACACTATGTGATCCACACGCCAGGCCCCATCTGGCAGGGCGGCGGCATGGGCGAGCCTGCGCTGCTGGCCTCCTGCTACAAAAGCGCGTTGGAGGTAGCCGCCGTTCACGGCATCCGCACCGTGGACTTTCCCTCTATTTCCACAGGGGTCTACGGTTATCCTCTGCCTCAGGCATCCACTGTGGCCCTGAAGGCCATCATGGACTTCCTCCGCAGCCACGACCTGCCTCAGCGGGTGCGTATGATCTGCCATACTGAGCGGGCCGCCGCCATCTACCGCCAGACCTGGAACCTTTGGTACGCGGAGGACAAGGACATGCGGCTGTGAGGAAAAAGCGGCAATAAATGAATCACAGCACAAGGCCGCGCCCGTTGGGCGCGGCCTTGTTTTATTCTGCGGCGTCACGTGTATCCGTCAAGATAAACAAGGCCCCCGGTGCATGGCACCGGGGGCTTTGTGTTTGCATTTGGGAAAGAACTGTGCTTAGTAGTTACCGGAAGCGACTTTCAGCTCCGTGACGGAGAGGATGCCAGTGCCATTGTTGGTGATGGTCACCATGTCACCCTCCATCTCCACCTTGTAGAACATATCCGTGCTGTACACAGTGTGCTTTTTGCTGTTAACTGTGCAGGTAACGGAGTCACCATAGAGCTTCTTCAAGCCCACCTGGACGTTCTTGCCGGTTACATCACCGACCTTGAACACCAGTCTCTCACCGGACGCCAGATACAGCTCGTTCTTGGGGCCGTTGTCCAGCAGATCCTGGGCCTGTTCATCTGTTGCAGCATCATACTCCACATCGCTCAGACCGCTCAGGATCAGCGCGGTGTAAATCTGACCCCTTGCTGCCTTTTCAATCTGCATCTTGTAGGAATCCACCCCAGAAGTTTCACTGGTTGCCTTCAGCTGCACCTTCAGCACGGCATCCCGCAGTTCCTGAATGGTGGGACTGGCCTCGCTGTCCTTGGCATACACATCATCCGCACTGTCATCCATCGTACCGTGGACCCGGAAGCCATCCAGATACACCGGATCGACGCTTGTGTCCTTAGCCGAACGCTTTACATGGGTGATGGTGACGGTATAGTTCGCATAGGGCAGGCTATCCAGGCTGACGATGGGGATGCTGTTGGCCGTAACCTCCTGATGCGCCGCATTGGTCACATCCGCTCCGCCACCGGCCCTCATAGCGGTATCCACCACCAGCAGATTCTTCACCGTACCATATTCGCTTTCCAGCTTGACCGACACCACGCCGGTACCGGGCGCGCACTTGGCGTAGATATCCACGCCGGTGCCGGTAAAGGTGAAGGTGGCGGTGTCATCGACGTTCTTGCTCTCCGCAACGGACTCAGAAGCATTGTTGTAAGCGGGATCGTAGCCGTAGGGGTTTTCTGCACTGCCAGCCAGCTCCGCCGCCTGGGTCATGCCATTGCCGGTGTAGTTGGGTTCACCAGTCCAGCTATTGTCATAATCAGCAAAGCCCTGCTCATAGTACACGGTGGTAGCGGGATAGAGATAGATGATGTGGGTAATCTCAGTAGAATTTCCTTCTTTATCTGTACCCTTTAACGTCAATCTGATCGTATCCATGCCAGTCAGGACCTCAGTGGGCGTGTAGGTCACGACGCCTCCCGACGTTACCGCGGTATCACCATAGGTCGCCTTACTCACCGTGGCACTGGTCCAGTCGCCGCTGACGCCGATATCTTCGGGTTTGATCGTCAGAGGCAGGCCAAAGTCCACTACAAAGCTGTGGGTATTGTTGAAGGTATAGTAGAGGTAGACATCCTTGCCGTCATCGCTGCGCACGGCATTCACACATTTATACTCACTGTAGCGGTACTCTGCGCCGATTTCCGTCAGCTCGGAGAGATTCGCAGTTACAGTCTGTGAAATACCTTTGATATTCTCAACCTTGTTGTTGATCAGCGTACCATCCTGGAGGGCAAATCCCTCATCAAACACAGTTCCCTTTACAACGTTGATATTATAAGAGTAGAACTCTTCATTACCAGCCGTCTGGTCCATATAGTGTACGGTCAGAGAATCCTCGGTGACAGGAGCCTTCACATAGACCTTGATGAGGATGGCCTCATAATTTTCATCCCACATCAGGTTCTGATAGATGCCGCTTCGGTTGGGGTTGTTGGCGTCGTTGTGGATCACATAGGAGTCCACAGGATCGCCCTCGTAGACCGTCACGGCATTTTTGTCCCAGGTAAAGGAGTGGACTGTATAGGAACCCCAGGTATCGCCAGAACCTCTCATGGAACCGGTCTCCGCCTCGACCTTCCAGATCTGATATCCTTCCAGACCGCTCAGATTCAGCGTGCCGATACCGCGGCCGGTAGCCCAATAACCGTAGGCAATGGTACGGCTCTTCAAATCGGCAGCAGTGGTGCTCTTGGGGTTGGTGGTGCCGTCCTCATAGATGACCTGGACGGAAACTGTGCAGACTGCACTCGGATCCAAATAGTCACCGGAGACAGAGCCGTCGCCCTTCTTGCCCCAGTCGGCGGCATTGACGGTCAACTCATCCGCCACGGGCAGGATCTCCAGGTAATAGGCTACCAACTGATGCTTGGACTCTACGTTAACCCAATCGCCATCCTCGGTATAGACAGACCACTGGCCGTCCCAATAGCGGATCTTGGTAAAGCCCGTACCGTTGTAGGTCTCGTCATCGCCGGCCTTTTCCGTCTGCTCTTCCGTGCCGCTGGTACTGTTGTTCGGCATTGTCGTATCCAACAAGCGGCAGCGCCAGTACTGGATCGTACGGCTTTCCTTGGTGGTGGTCGTCGGAGCAAACGCTGTCACGTCCACGCCGCTCTCACTGTATGCAGCCTCAGCAGACACGGCCTTATAGTTATTGCCATCACCACCTGTGCCGCGACCATTGGTGATCCAGTACTGCAGTTCCAGCGGAGTAACCTCCGACAGATCCACGTCGGTTACCGTGACGTGATACCGATACTGCCCGTCAATAAGCACATCAGCTTCGCCCACGGTTTTACCCGTGAAAGTGATGGTGGCGGTGTAGGTGGGTTCGCTGGGAGCGATTGTCTGCTGTTCCAGCGGATACACGGTCAGATCGCTGCCGGTCCTACTTTCACCGACTTCCCAACCGTTGTCGTAGTGCAGATAATAGGTGGTATCCCAAAGCCAACCTTCATCAATAAAATAAAATTTTCCACCCCCGTAAGACCAAACAAACTGGCCTGTGCTCAACCAAGAGGAATTTGTCACATAATAGGTATCTCCGTCAATCTGGGTGGAAATGGTATAGCCACCGTTGCTGGGGGCAATCGTCCAGCGGGCGCTGGCACCAGGCGCATCCGCGCCTTCCCCGCCATTAATGTTTACATTGGACAAGATGTAACGACGATAATAATAGTTGTAACTATAGGACAGCGCGTTGTTGCCGCTGGCGATCACATACTGCTCACCATTCTTAAGCGAGGTGACCGGTGCACCCAACACTGTCTTGGAGCCGCCCTCAGAGCCGCCAATAGGGTCGCTGTTTATCACGGTGACGGAGACATCACCATCGCCAGTTACGGTATAGGTCTCTCCCAGCTTCGCCAGCAAACCGGAGATCTGTGTCTGATTGGTACCACCCACAGAAACCGTAACTCTGCCCATATTCTGAATATCCTTCGTCTCCAGCAGCAGGACGCCGACCGTGCTGAAGTGCTCCACCTCAAAGGTGTATGTCTCGGCCTGGTACTTGCCCTTAATGGGTACAATGACGCCGTTTTCGACGACAAAGCCGCGGACATCCTTTGCTTCCCAGTTTTCGGGCACCGGCAGCGTTACCTGGGCACCGTCGTGATATTCCTCTTCTCCCACATAGGGGCGGATGTCATAAGCCATATAGGCAGCCACGTCACTGCCCTTGTCCAGCCCCGCCGACTCGGTAACATCGGTCACGGTGACGCTGGTCAAGTCAGGAGCCGTGACCGAAATATTGGAAATCTCTTTTCCGTCTTCGCCTACGGGATGCACCGTGATGCCCTCATAGGCTTCCTCCTGAGGCAGGGTGGAGCCAAAAGCCGCCAGCACATCGGCGGTATCCGCGATCACATTTTCCGCACTGTCAGCATCGGGGGAATCACACCAGATGCAGAACATGGCGCCCTCCGGATTGCTGATGGTGCTGCCCATGAAGCTCTCATAATCAAAGGTCTTCGCCTTTTCCGCATCGCACTGGGCGTCCGAATTGCCCAACACCCAATAATAGTCGCCGTGGGTGTTGATCATCTGGTGCCCCGCCTCGCTGATCGTGTCTGCAGAGGCCACATAGTACCCGGGCCAGCCATTGGACCAGTAGCACACCTGAATGGCGTGATTTACCTCGAAGCTGGTATCACCATGATAATAGATGCCGTCGTTGAAAGCGCGGGGGGTCATGCCCTCGTTGATGACCACCTGGGCCGCGGCGTTCAGATAATTGACGAAGTCTTCATAGCCATTCTCACCAGCATACCCATAAAGTCTGGCAAATCCCATATCGCCGATGTCATTGGCATACTCATCGGCGCCGATGTTGAAGAAATCACAGCCCTCGCCGGCAAAGTAGTCGGCATACTTCTCCACGATGGCCAAGGCAAAGGCCACGGCCTTCGGGTTGGTCAGGTCAATGGAGGTCTCAGAGCCGGAATATTGGAACTCCGGGAACGCATCCAAAATGGCCCCCATGTGGCCGGGCGTATTGATGCAGGGAACGATCTCCACACCCCGCTCCTTGGCGTAGTCGATCAGATCGCTCATCTCAGTCTGGTTCAGGCATCCGTCCACACTTAGTGCGTCAGACAGGTCGTAGGTATCATATTCCGTGGTGATGTACATATCATCCAGCGCGAAACGGAAGCCCTCGTTGTCAGACAGATACAGCTCCAGCTGATTGTAGCCGGCGGCAGCCGCATTGTCGATGAGGGTCTTGATCTCACCGGGAGTAAAATACTTGCGGCCGGCATCCAGGTGCACCACTCTGTAGAAGCCGTCGTTGCTGGTGTCCCGGGGATCTTTTTTATCCTCGACATTCAGCACAGAAGCCAGTTCCTCCGCCCGGGCCTGCTCCGCGGCCAGACGCTCCGCCTCCAAACGAGCAGCCTCTTCCGCGGCAGCCTGTGCAGCAGCTTCTTCCTCTCCCTTCTTTGCGGCCTCTTCCGCCGCGATCTCTTCCGGCGTCTTCTCGCCCGGAATGGGCTTGAGGATATTATCGATCACATCCTTGATTTCATCCAGGATGGAGCTGTCCTCGCCGGTGGTGTCACCGGTCCCGGTGCCGGTGGTGTCGCCGCCCTCAGTGCTGCCGCCCTCGGCGCCGGTGGTGTCGCCGGTCCCGGTGCTGCCGCCCTCGGCGCCGGTGGTGTCGCCGGTCCCGG
>PPYE01358198.1_pt1 | contig 13092 bp, 11 predicted proteins | sample 1559881 | NCBI WGS metagenome assembly PPYE01 (sample SAMN08240022, study PRJNA423297) | Human gut metagenome, whole genome shotgun sequencing project.
GGTGGTGGGTTCTATATGACCCCCCACTTGCGTTAAAACTTGTGAAAAGGGTGGTGGGTTCTATATGACCCCCCACTTGTGTTAAAACTTATAAAAAGGGTGGTGGGTTCTATATACCCCCCCAAGTATTACTAAAACTTCTAAATAAATGATGAAAAAAGAAAATGAAAATCAGCGATTCCGTATCGCTTTCAATGGATTCCGGGGCGGCAATAAGGGGAGCATCACTTCCCAGCCTCTCTCGGAGTACGACAAAACCATCCGTTACCCCTGGGTACACGATGCGATATTGCAGATACGAGGCGAAAAGCCCATCCGCAGTATCAACAACCATGATGCTACAGCACTTGCCAAGGCTCAGCAGCGCATCAAAAGCCAGTTGCCCTTCCGCAGTGCCCATTATTACCAGTTCAAGGATAATAAGCGCCGCCAGGCAAATATCATCCCCGAAAGCTTCCTCTTTCAGACCACCATTGATGTGGACGAAAAGGAACTCGTAGAAAGGGCTTTGGAGCGGGCGAAGCTGCTGGATTCCCTCGATTTTATTCCTGATGATACAGGAGAACAAGGAGCAACGGCTGCTGCTGGAGGTTCTGATGCAGAGAATGAAAACAGAGCAGCTGCCGGAGGTTCTAATGATGAGAATGTAAACAGAACTGCTGCAGTGGGAAATCATGACGGGGATGAGGCTGTGACGGCAGACCAAAAAATCGAGAAAGGACAGAAAAATCCCGAGAATGGGCAGAAAAATCCCTGGAAGGGAATGCTCCTGCATTTGGAGTATTCCGCCCGCAAGAAGCTCCATATCGACATTCGTATGCCGATAGGCATGACCATCGAGGAAGCGCAGCGAGCCTATTGTCAGGCATTGGGCGTACCGTGTGACGAGAGCTGCTTCTCGCCCGAACGCATCATCTTTATGACGGATGCCGACTCGGAAATCTACCGTGCCAGCGATTGGTATGCCCTTCTGCCGGAAGACGAAATCAATCTCCGAAGGGAAGCCTTCCGCAAGCGAGGTCTCGACATCGACGGACGGGTTTCAGAAAAAACTTCACAAAATCAAAAACATTCAAATTCAGAAAATCATGACAATCAACCGTTACTTTCCGGTGATAAAACCGGAGAAAAACAACCAGCTGTGGGAGGCGCTCAAGTTCCTCCTCATCCTGCTGCTCATCCTGCTGATAGCCACACCTCAACTGCTGTTGGCAGTGCTCCTGCTCATCCTGATGGGAGCCATCATGGAAATGATAAGAATCTTATCGCTTTCGACCTCTTTAGGGCGCAGGCTGGGTTGGCAGAAGTAGATATCAATGCCGTAGGTTCGCGCCACTCCTCGCTCCTCGCCATCATGAGTGCCGGAGCCAGCAGGATGATGGGCGAAGAGGAACTCAGAAGGGTGGTGGAGCAGCGCATGCCCGCCTTTGCACAGGAGCGTGACTGCCAGCAGCTCATCAGCGACTTCTATGCCCGCTATCACGACAGTTGCAAGCCCATGTCGCGCGAGGTGATCCGCATCAATGCGCAGGCTGAAAGGCTCGGCAGTAAGGAGATGGCGCAGCAGAACCAGGAGGAGGACTATCCCGCACCGCCTCCAATGCCCGAGAAACTGCCCGCTCTCATCGCCCTGCTCGTGAGTCGCACGCCCGAAGTCTATAAGCCAGCCGTGGCACATGCCGTGTTCCCGTCGCTCGCCACGCATCTCTGGAAAACCCGCTTCAAGTATATCGACAATGTGGAGCATGAGGCCACGCTGATGACCTGTCTGCTTGCCGGAACAGGAGCCGGAAAATCGTGCGTGCAGATGCCTATCAGTTATGTGATGGAAGACATCCGCAAGCGAGACCGGGAAAACCTGGCAAGGGAGAAAGCATGGAAGGACGAGGTGACCCGGAAGGGTGCCAACAAGGACAAGAGAAAGCGACCGGAGAACCTCGTGATTCAGGAGATAGATGCCGATATGACCAATCCTGCTTTCGTGATGCGAACGGCAGAGGCGCAAGAGCATTTTCTCTATACTTCGCTCAATGAAATAGACCAGTTTGATGCACTCCGTGGTCAGGGCAACCAGCAGTTCCGCATCATGTGTCTTGCCTTCGATCCAGCTAACCAGTATGGTCAGACCCGTGTGGGCACATCCAGCGTCACGGAGCGCGTCACCATCCGCTTCAACTGGAATGCATCTACCACCATCCAGAAGGGCTTGCGCTACTTCTCCCGTGTGCTCACTGATGGTCCTATCTCGCGTATCAATTTCTGTACGATACCCGAAAGAGAGATAGGAGCCGAGATGCCCGTCTATGGCTATTATGGTGATGATTTCCGTGAGGCTCTGCGTCCTTACATCGAAAATCTCTGTAAGACGAGCGGACTGGTGGAATGTGAACAGGCCTTCCAACTCGCCCTGAAACTGAAGGAGGAGAATGCTGATTTTGCCCGCATGACGCAGAACCGCATCTACGAGAATCTCAGTTTCCGAGCCAATGTCATCGCCTATCTGAAGGCCTGTGTGCTCTACGTGGCCAACGGTTGTAAGTGGGAGCCGGAGATGGATGAATTCATCCGCTGGAGCCTGCGCTACGACCTCTACTGCAAGATGCGTTTCTTCGGAGATGCCATTGCCAAGGCCGAGGATGGGGGCGTGAAATCGAGCCGTCGAGGACCAGCCAATCTCCTGCAGTTGCTGCCTGATGAGTTCTCCTATCAGGAGGCAATGGCCATCCGATTGGAGTATGGATTGGGACAGAAGGGAACACGAGTGATGATCAACAACTGGGTTCATCGGGGATATATTGAGCGGAAATCGTTCCTGTCTGCCAGTCAAGCTAAGACCGATGTCAATTTCAGTAATGTCAGTTTTGAAAATACCTATTTTATCAAACTAAAATATAGAAAAGATGGAATTAATATTGAAAAGAATTGCTAAGAAAAAAGAATATACCATCGGACGACTGTATATTCTGGGCGATGAGGATATGGAAGTGGGTGTCAACAACCGTGGAAAGTCGGTGAGGACCCTGAAGAATCCCGACCAGCTCAATCGCCAGACCTATTTTTGTGATACATTGGAACCTACCTGGCGCAATCTCTTGGGCGTGAAGTTGCCGCCGCAGCTGGTGAACGAGTCGTTGGGACGCCAGTCGAGCAAGAAGGCTCGCAAGGTAGTGGGTCTGACGGCCATTCCCGAGGGCAGTTACCCGGTGGTGATAACGAAATCGCCCCGCTTCCGTCGCTGGCTTCCGCTGCTGGTAGGCGTGCCGGGATTTAGTGGCATACGCATACATAGCGGCAACATGGCGGCAGATACGCGGGGCTGCATTCTTGTGGGTGAGAACACGATAGTGGGTAGGTTGACCTCCTCTCGTGCCACGCTGACGAAGCTCATCACCACCATCATGGCGGCGAGCGATCAGGGCGAGGCGGTCTGGATCACCATCGTCTGAATCTTATTGTTTACTTCACTAAAATCTTCTTGACGGCACCATTGCTCATCTTAACGATGTTGATACCCTTGGTCAGCTGAGCTTTGCGGGTACCGTTGGCGCTATAGATAGAAGTAATTTCTGCATTCTTGAGATTGTCAGAGGTATTGCTGATACCGTTAGTGATGTCCTCAATCGCTTTCTTGGCAGCTGCAATAGTTGTCTTGAGCGTATTGATGTCAGAGGTGGAGGTATCGAAAGTACCCTTGGCAGTCTCCTGCAATGCAGTTTTGATAGCGTCCAGAACAGATTTCTGATCGTTCAGCTTCTCGTTCTTGAGCAGGCTTGCAGCCTCAGTGAAGAGGGAAGTATATTCTGCATAGACACCCTTCTGGTCGGTAGAAATGAAATACCAGTCGTTGTCAATAGAAGGGTTTGTGCTTGCCACGTATTTCTCACCGCTGACGCTGAAGTAGGCAGTTTGTGAGCCGTTTAATGTGATTTTTTTATATTTTGTGAGTTTATAGCTATTCTTTGTAGAACCTTCTACGATGGTAAAAACTGTTGCAGCTCTGTCGGCAGAAACCTCTGCATGCCACTGGTGGACAGGAAATATATAGATATATTCCAAGACCAGATGTTCTTTTGTCTCGTTATCGCAAGTGAAACTACGAGTTTCATCGCCATCAATCGTCCAGACGTCTGCATCCTTGATATTTTTCACGGTAGCAGTCTTACCGGTGATAAAAGTCTCAGTAGCCACGTTGTAGATGTAAGCCTTCTGACCATTACCAACGAGTTTTACAGGTTGGAGCCAAGAGCTTTCAGCAGCAGGAGCGAAAGTTTCATTCTCGTTGTTACCATTTCCTGTACCTTCTACAGAACCATTTTCAGTACCTTCAACAGTACCGTTTTCTGTGTTACCTGAAACATTCTGCGCAAGAGCAGTTGTGCCTACTGCCAGAAGGGCAGCGAGCATCATACCTTTGGCCATATTAGCCAGTGTGTAAATTTTCTTCATTTTTACTTGTTTGATTATTTATTATATAGAATACAATTCTTACTTGTGCATGGGATGCAATTCTTTCCTGAATATGGGATGCAAATCCCTTGATATAGACTATAAATCTCTGTTTACTAAGAACTTAAAGATTATGTCGTTTACTTTCTGGCTGCAAAATTACGAAAAAAACTCGGAGAAACCAAATAGTTTCTAAAAAAAAGCTCTTTTAAAGGTAAAAAGGCTTTTTAAAGGTAAAAAGGTAAAAAGGTAAAAAAGTAAAAAGGCTTTTTTAAAGGTAAAAAGGTAAAAAAGGGATATTGAAATGAGAAAGACGGGCAAATGAGAAATTAGAAATGAGAAATTAGAAATGGGAAATGAAGAAAGAAATGGAAGGGGGAGGAAAGAGAAGCAAAAAATACTCCCAGAGAATTCTCTGGGAGTATCGCCTCGCATAAAAGCTGTCTCACGACAGCAATACGCCAAAAAACAAAATGCTATATTTTTTAAACTTTATGCTTATTAAAGAGAAATATCTTACAAATCCCAGCCCACTGCACTGGCACCGAGTACCGCTGCAGAGCTGCCATCGAGAGTAGAAATCAAGAACTTAGCCTTGCCCCTGAAAATCTTCAATACGCTCTTGTCGTAAGATTCCTTGAGAGGCTTCATCAGGAGGTCACCAGCCTTGGTAAGACCACCGAAGAATACGAATGCCTCAGGAGAACTGAATGCAGCGAAATCAGCGCAAGCCTCACCCAGCATCTTACCAGTGAAATCATATACTCGCTTAGCCAAAGCATCTCCCTTACCAGCAGCTACGCTGACATCATAAGAAGTAATGTCTTCTGGCTTCATATCGCGAAGTAAAGATGGCTCATCACTCTTCTCGAGGAACTCACGGGCTGTGCGAGCCACACCAGTAGCAGAGCAGTAAGCCTCCAAGCATCCCTTACGGCCGCAACCGCAGAGACGACCTTCCTCGCCGCGAACCATGACGACATGACCCAACTCGCCTGCGAAACCATCGCAGCCATAGACCATCTTGCCATCGATCACAATGCCGGAACCAACACCCGTACCGAGTGTCACGTCGATGAAATTCTTCATACCACGAGCCGCACCGTAGGTCATCTCGCCCAATGCAGCAGCGTTGGCATCATTGGTAAGAGCCACAGGCAGACCACCCAGCGCATCGCTGAAGAGCTTAGCCAAAGGCACTACACCATCGTGAGCCCAAGCCAAATTAGGAGCGAACTCGATAGTTCCGCTATAGTAATTGCCGTTAGGAGCACCGATACCCATCGCCTTGATCTTGTCGATACCACCCACGGTATCGATGATAGGCTGGAGAGCCTCCACGGCAGCTTTTACATAGTCATTTACATCATCATAACCACCTGTCTTGATAGCAGTAGTAGCTTTTATTTCGCCACGTGCATCTACGATGCCGAATACGGAATTGGTACCTCCCAGGTCCAAACCGATTACATATGGCTTAAGTGCATTCTCTGTCATGTTTTTCTTTTATTTAGTTAGAATTATGGTGCAAAGATATAAAAAAGTTTGTAACAAACAAAGTTTTACTCGAAAAAATTACAAGATATGGCCTTTTTTTTGTAACTTTGCGCCTTGTTATGAATTTAGTGTTTCCGATTCAGATAAATATACTTGATTTTATATTCAAGGGAATTATCATAGGTGTGATTGCCTCAGCCCCGATGGGACCTGTTGGCATCTTGTGTATCCAGCGCACTTTGAACAAGGGCCGCTGGTTTGGTTTCGTGACGGGTGTCGGTGCCGCTTTCAGCGATATCGTGTATGCCCTCTTCACGGGTCTGGGAATGAGTTTCGTGATGGACATTGTCAATAATGCCCAAAACAAGTTCTATCTGCAGATTTTCGGAGGTCTTCTGCTCCTGGTGTTCGGCGTATATTGCTTCAAGAGCAATCCTACGAAGAATATGCATCAGAGCAGCAAGAGGCAGGGCACGCTCTGGCACAATGCCATCACCGCCTTCTTCGTCACGCTCTCCAATCCGCTCATCGTGTTCCTCTTCATGGCCACCTTTGCCCAGTTTGCCTTCGTAGTGCCGGATATGCCGCTGGAGATGGGCGTGGGCTATCTGAGCATCATGTTCGGAGCGCTGCTGTGGTGGTTCGGTCTCACATGGCTCATCGACAAGATCAGGGGCAAGTTTGATACCAACGGCATTCTTATTATTAATAAGGTAATAGGAAGTGTCGTGATCATCTTCTCGCTCATCGCACTCGTCGGAACCGTGTTCAATCTCTATCATCTCCCGGAATTCTAAGGGAGCATGCCCAATTTCTAATTTGAAATATAACATTTCTGATTTGAAATATAACATTTCTAATTTCTAATTAAAAAAAGATGTTTGTAGCTCAGGAATTAAAGAAGAAAAGTATAGCAGAATACCTTCTGTACATGTGGCAGGTGGAGGATATCATCCGTGCCTGCGGCTGTTCGCTCCCGGTTATCAAGAAGCACTATATCGAAAATTTTGATTTCACTCCGGAACAGAAGGAGGAGGAAATCGACTGGTTTGGCAATCTCATCCGCATGATGAATGAGGAGGGAAAGCGCGAATCGGGACATCTCAATATCAACAAGGTGCTGCTTCAGGATGTGATCGACCTGCACGGCATGCTGCTGCAGAGCACCAAGTTCCCTATCTATAATGGCGAATATTACAAGGTGCTGCCATTCATCGTGGAACTGCGCAACAGGGGCGACAAGGACGTCAACGAGATAGAAACCTGTCTGGATGCCCTCTACGGAGTGATGCTGCTCCGACTGCAGAAGAAGCCGATTACCCCGGAAACAGAGCGTGCCATCAAGGAGATAACCACCTTCGTGGGACTGCTCAGCGACTACTATATCAAGGATCGCACCGAGGGACTGAAATTTGACGACGACATGTAGTTATACATTATTATATATACATTTTAAAATCATATAAATCATAGATGAAAGAAATAGAAAGAAGAAGAACGTTTGCCATTATCTCTCACCCGGATGCTGGTAAGACAACATTGACCGAGAAATTCTTGCTTTTCGGTGGACAGATACAGGTGGCTGGTGCCGTAAAGAACAATAAGATACGCAAGTCTGCCACTTCCGACTGGATGGACATCGAGAAGCAGCGTGGTATCTCTGTATCTACTTCTGTGATGGAGTTTGATTATCTCCCAGACGGACAGTCTGGCGAACCATATAAGGTGAACATCCTCGATACTCCGGGTCACCAGGACTTCTGCGAGGATACCTACCGCACACTTACTGCCGTGGATTCTGCCATCATCGTGGTGGATTCTGCCAAGGGTGTGGAGGCGCAGACCCGCAAGCTGATGGAGGTGTGCCGTATGCGCAATACGCCGGTTATCATCTTCATCAACAAGATGGACCGCGAGGGTCGTGATCCGTTCGACGTGCTCGATGAGCTGGAGGAGGAACTCAAGATTTCCGTTCGTCCGCTCTCATGGCCTATCGGACAGGGCGCCCGATTCAAGGGTGTGTATAATATCTACGAGCATCAGCTCAACCTCTTTACGCCTAACAAGCAGCGCGTAACCGAAAAGGTGGAGGTGGATGTGCAGTCTGAGGAGCTCGACCAGCGAGTAGGCGAGCGCGAGGCTGCCCAGTTGCGCGAGGAACTGGAACTGGTGGATGGCGTTTATCCTGAGTTTGACGTCGAGACCTACCGCTCTGCCGAGGTGGCTCCTGTGTTCTTCGGTTCTGCATTGAACAACTTCGGTGTGCAGGAACTCTTGGACTGCTTCGTTCAGATAGCTCCATCGCCAAGACCTACCAAGGCAGAGGAGCGCATGGTGGAGCCTGAGGAGCCTAAGTTTACGGGTTTCATCTTCAAGATTACTGCCAATATCGACCCTAACCACCGTTCCTGCATCGCATTCTGCAAGATCTGTTCGGGCAAGTTTGTGCGCAATCAGCCTTACTATCACGTGCGCCTCGACAAGACCGTGCGTTTCTCTTCGCCAACCCAGTTTATGGCACAGCGCAAGAGTACCATCGACGAGGCTTATCCGGGCGATATCGTAGGTTTGCCAGACAATGGCATCTTCAAGATCGGTGATACGCTGACCGAGGGTGAGAAGATTCACTTCCGCGGTTTGCCATCCTTCTCTCCACTGCTCTTCAAGTATATCGAGAATGATGATCCGATGAAGAGCAAGCAGTTCCAGAAGGGATTGGAGCAGCTGATGAACGAGGGTGTGGCACAGTTGTTTATCAACCAGTTTAATGGTCGCCGCATTGTGGGAACCGTGGGTCAGCTTCAGTTTGAGGTAATCCAGTACCGTCTGGAGAACGAGTATAATGCCAAGTGCCGTTGGGAGCCAGTTCACTTGCATAAGGCATGCTGGATAGAGGCCGACGACGAGAAGGAATTGGAGAGCTTCAAGAAGCGCAAGTACCAGTACATGGCGAAGGATATCGAGGGCAGGGATGTGTTCCTGGCCGATTCTGGCTATGTATTGAGCATGGCGCAGCAGGATTTCGAGCATATCAAGTTCCACTTTACTTCGGAATTCTAATAATATAAAAGGATAACTTTTAAAAAATAATAAGAGATGATAGATGAAATGGCAGAAAAACCGGGCGCAATAGCCAAAATGGTAGCGTGGCAGAAGGAGCATATCTCCGATCGCCAGATGACGCTTATCCTGGCTTTTGTCATCGGTCTGCTTGCCTCCGTTGCCGGATTTTTCCTGCATAGTATCGTGCACGAGATACAGATATTGCTCACTTCGGGTTTTGAGAAAAGCACCTACAATCTGCTTTTTCTCTTGTTTCCTATCGTGGGTATCTATCTTACCTCGCTCTTTATCAAGTATGTGGTGCGAGACAATATCTCTCATGGTATCACGAGAGTGCTCTATGCGATTTCTACCAAGCAGTCGAAGCTGAAGGGCCACAACTGCTGGTCGTCGGTAGTAGCTTCTGGTATCACCATTGGATTCGGTGGATCAGTAGGAGCCGAGGCGCCGATTGTGCTCACGGGCTCAGCCATCGGAAGTAATCTGGGACAGATATTCCGCATGGACAAGAAAACGATGATACTGCTCGTAGGATGCGGTGCGAGTGCCGCCATTGCAGGTATCTTCAAAGCCCCAATCGCAGGTCTCGTCTTCACGCTTGAGGTGCTGATGGTAGATCTCTCGATGGCCTCTTTGCTGCCTATCCTCATCTCCTGTGTTACGGCCACCTGTTTCAGTTATATCCTGATGGGTGAGAAATCGCTCTTCGATTTCACGCTTACCGACCCATGGGAGCTCGACCGTGTGCCGGCGTGCATCCTGCTGGGCGTATTCTGCGGTTTCGTGAGTCTCTACTTCATGAGAACCATGTCGGCCTGCGAGGGATTCTTCGCCAAGTTGAAGCAGTATCCGTATGTCAAACTGCTCTTCGGAGGCATCATCCTGAGCAGTCTCATCTTCCTCTTCCCATCGCTCTATGGCGAGGGATATTCGGCAGTCAACATCCTGCTGAAGGGTAGAACAGAGGCCGACTGGGACATGGTGATGAGCAATTCGCTCTTCTATGGTCACAGTCAGTTGCTCGTGCTATATATCGGACTGGTAACCTTCACCAAGGTGTTTGCCACCTCAGCAACCAATGGTTCCGGCGGTTGTGGTGGAACCTTTGCTCCATCGCTTTTCATCGGCGGTTTTGCAGGCTTCTTCTTTGCCCGCATCTGGAACATCTACAAGTTAGGCGTCTATATCCCCGAGCAGAACTTTACGCTGATGGGCATGGCAGGCGTGATGACGGGCGTGATGCATGCACCGCTGACGGGCATCTTCCTGATAGCCGAACTGACAGGCGGTTACCTGCTCTTCATCCCACTGATGATCGTGTGCATCTGCTCGCTGCTTACCATCAGCATCTTCGAGAGCCACAGTATCTATGCGCTCCGACTGGCAAGGGAAGGCAAGTTGCTTACCCACCATATCGACAAGGCTGCCCTCACGCTGATGGGTATGCAGAGCGTGGTGGAGAAGGACTATCATCCGGTAAGTCCCGACCTCCCGATGGGTAAGCTGGTGTCTGAAATCAGTCGCAGCAACAATAATTTCCTTCCGGTAGTCAATCAGGCTGGCGTCTTGCTGGGCATCATCGATATCACCCGCATCCGTCACATCATCTTCCGTTCGGAACTCTACACGCGCTTCAAGGTAAAGCAGCTGATGCTCCAGCCTTCAGCCGTGCTCAGCGATCACGAACCGATGCAGGAAGTGATGAAGAAATTTGACGAGACCGATGCCGCCCAGTTGCCTGTAGTGGATGTGAACGGCGTGCTGAAGGGATATATCAGCCGTACCCGCCTTTATTCGACTTATCGCCAGATTGTGGCGGATATGTCGGCAGAGTAAAAGGTTGCTTTCAGAATGAGATAGTCTTCAGAAAAAGAGATAGTCTTCAGAGGGCAGTCTTTTGAGAGTTTTGGCCTTCGGCAAAGCGCTCTGATATTTGTAAACTTGCATTTTTTTAAAACAATAGGAAAATGGAGAAAAAAGATTTAAGAATCGTATTTATGGGAACCCCGGAGTTTGCGGTGGAATCCCTCAAGAGCCTTGTAGAAGGCGGATATAATGTGGTGGCTGTAGTAACCCAGCCCGACAAACCGGTGGGTCGCCATCAGGATACTCTTCAGCCTTCGCAGGTCAAGCAATATGCCCTGTCGAAGGGCTTGCCAGTATTGCAGCCGGTGAAGATGAAGGATTCGGAATTTGTAGAGCAGTTGCGCAGTTATCAGGCCGACCTGCAGGTGGTGGTAGCTTTCCGAATGCTGCCAGAAGTAGTATGGGATATGCCTCGCTTCGGCACCTTCAATGTGCATGCAGCCCTTCTTCCTCAGTACCGCGGTGCTGCCCCTATCAACTGGGCTGTCATCAATGGTGAGACGGAGACTGGCGTCACCACTTTCTTCCTCGACCACGATATCGATACCGGTCGCATCATCATGCAGAAGCCATTCGCCATCCCCGACGATGCCGATGTAGAGTATGTTTATGACGGACTGATGCACTTAGGCGCTGAGATAGCCGTAGAGACCATCGACCGCCTGATAGCATCCGACGGTAATATCGACTCTATGCCGCAGGACGAGATGATCACGACAGACACCGTGCTTCATTCTGCTCCGAAAATTTTCAAGGATACCTGCCGTATCGATTTCAATCAGCCAGCCAAGAAGGTGTATGACTTCATCCGCGGTCTTTCGCCATATCCTGGCGCCTGGACCGAGATTCAGAAGGAAGGCGGTAAGGCGCAGGTGCTGAAAGTATTCAAGACTTCCAAAACCGGAAAGGCAGTTGCCGGTTCTTCTGCAAACGCCGCTGCAGTAGAGAATGTCGCTTCTTCAGAGAATGTTGCTTCTTCTGTAGTAGGAACCTTGAGAGTAGAAGGCAAGAGCCTGCAAATAGCTTGTGCAGACGAATGGCTCCAGCTCGACACAATACAGATTAGTGGCAAAAAGAGAATGGAAGCCCGTGATTTCCTCAACGGAATGAGAGATATCGAGCAGTACAGAAGTATTTAATAAGGGAAGTGCTTTCACCTTAATATATAATCAAGAATTGGTTTTTGAGGTGCAAAGAATTTCTTGTAAATAGAAAATTGGTTTTTGAGAAACAAAGGACTTCATGAAAATCAAGAATCATTTTGAGAGACAAAGAACGAATTAAATCCTTCATATATAAGGAAAAACAATAATAAAGGAGAATAAAAAATGACTCAACAGGAAGATATTAAGAATGCAATAGAATGCATGCGCAAGGGTGGAGTGATTCTCTATCCTACAGATACCGTTTGGGGTTTAGGTTGTGACGCTACTAACCCAGAGGCAGTGGCAAAGGTTTACAAAATAAAGCAGCGCGACGACAGTAAGGCGCTTATCTGTCTGGTGGATAGTGCAGACCGTATGGCGCGTTATTTCCGCAATGTGCCTCAGGTGGCTTGGGATTTCATCGATGTAGCCATGCCTGTGAAACCAACTACCATCATCCTCGATGATGCTACGGGTGTAGCCAACAATCTGGTGGCAGAGGATGGCAGTCTTGCTATGCGAGTAACTTTCGAGTCTTTCAGCAAGGAACTCTGTTATCGCTTCCAGAAGCCTATTGTGAGCACCAGTGCCAATGTGAGTGGTGAGCCTGCAGCGCAGAACTATCGTGATATTGTCCCAGAATTGTTGGAGCAAGTAGATTATGTTTGCTGGACCCGTCGCCAGGAGCATAAGCCTCACACTCCATCCAGCATCGTGAAGATAGCCAAGAATGGAGAGGTGACGATTATCCGATAAAGGAATCAGGTTTCTCTTCAGAAGATACTTATTCTGTTTGTTTCTTTTTAGAGATTATATCTGATAAGGTAACTACTCAGCACCCCTATGGGCATGAGTAGTTGCATTGATAATTACCAATACGAATAAAAGTTAAAAGTGCGTTCCTTTAGTTTACTCAATGGTAAGAGTTTGCGTGTTTTCTAATAAGAATATGTAGGAAACATATATAAGAGATATACAATGGAAAAGAAAATGATAAAACAAATGATGATGGCGTTGCTTTTGGCGATGATGCCTTTTGCTGCAAGCGCACAGGAAACTCCTGTCGTACAGGAAC
>PPYE01644052.1_pt1 | contig 13092 bp, 13 predicted proteins | sample 1559881 | NCBI WGS metagenome assembly PPYE01 (sample SAMN08240022, study PRJNA423297) | Human gut metagenome, whole genome shotgun sequencing project.
GCAAACACCATTTTAGCAAGAACGGACAGGTCTTTTTTCACATTTTCTGGGTGGTAACTTTAATTATGCAATCTAGGCTATCCAGTACGTTTCAAACAATTATTGACCAATCTCTTTTCACCCATTTTGAAGAACAATTACGATATCGATCAGGGATTCCAAAAGCTCACTTTAAATTTTTCTATCCATCACCATTAGATGGTACAGAATCCTATGTACTACTTGACGTTTTATTTGAGAAATCCCCATACAATCGCTTAATAGAGTTATCGATTGATGGTCCATTTATCGAAACTTTACCGCCAAATAACACTGTTCTTGTCCCTGACGTTGAAAGCGTTCTGGGTGATAAACTAACCGCATTTGCCCCAAACACTAGTGGAATTCCTTATAGTAAAGGAAAAGAAATGGAGATCATCAAACAGTTATTTGATATTGAAAGTTTATTTGATCAGGCAAATGACTTAGCTGAAATTAAATCCGCTTTCAATAAATGCGCTGCACAAGAACTTACTTATCGTGGGTTACACGCTCTGGATTCTGCTGATGTTTTGGAAGATATTCTAAAAACAGCTTGTATAATTGGGGGACGAGGTAGTAGCGCCAAGGAAACGTTCTTAAAATTGGAAGACGGCATCCGCAGAATCAAATCTCACATCATTGATCGAAACTACATCGTAGAAGAAGCTGTGGTCAGTGCTTCTAAAGCCGCGTATTTAGCCTGCTTGTTAAAATTCAATCAAACGACTATTGACCATTATAATTCTTCTGAACAATTGCCCGAACTAACTGGTACGCCACTATTTAAAAAAATGGCAAAAATCAAAAAATTTAGTCCAGAGGCATATTACTACTTTGTCAAAGCTCAAGAACTTAGTAAATGAAGATATAAATGCCTCGTCAATTTTAGTTTCAAGAAAAAGAATTAGACAGCTCGGCAAAAATCAAACACCATCCTCTAGAACGGGGGTTCGAATGCTTCTGTTGAAGGTAAATATACGCTAACATTAGAAACTTACATTCATCAAAATTTGATTCCAAAGAATGACTATAACCCCGTTTATCAACCCATTTCCGAACCGAATCCTGTCTTCGTGGTTGATCTCGAAAAAGTTGCAACTTATACCGTCCTCGGACTTTTGACCATTGCGTCAATCTATGCTCTTGTTCAATCCGGTGGCATGGCAACCCCCTGGAATAACAGCCCTCTTCTCACTGCTTTCAAAGGGATTGTTCAGCACTGCGTCTCCAGAATAATCACAAACCAATTACCATTAGCTTATTGAGATCAGACCAATGTCGCATCATTGGCCTGATTTTTTAGTAAAAGAGAACTGCAGCAGCATAGATGTGTAATTGAAATGTGCCTTACACTTTTATAGCAAACTATGCTCTCAAGTAAGAAATCAAAAATATTAATGCAGTGCCAAAGTCTCGAAAAATTAAAATTAGCGCTTTCGCTACAAAGGTATGTTCCGGCAACCCGCTATTCATTTTTCTTCTTATCTGTTGTGTATAATAGGATGCACCAAAGTTAAAAAAGCAAAAAAGAAGAAGAAAATTGTATCAATTAGGTAGATAACTGGAGCACTTGAAAAATTGGTCGTTATCGCACCTAATGAGAATACAACGATGAAAAAGTACCAAACAATAACAATGTTGTAAAAATGATTAAAGAGATGGTTTGACTCATTTGTGGTAAATCTTTGCATTTGCTTCCTAGTTTCTAAATAACTTTCACTTGTATATTTTCCTTCTCGCAGCAAGGCACTTTTTTGTTTTTTCCCTACTAATTGAAACAATTGCAGACGATAGTAGCCAGATAAAAACCATTCCAATGAAGGGCATATAGACATCCATATATTGTAATTCCTTTCTCCAGCCGTTTTCTATACATGAGCTAAAGACACGGTGGCATCCCGTTGCCATTCGGCCTATTCACAATTAAATATTGGGTACATTAAACAAAAGAGCTTCTATTTTGTTGAGTGATACTTTAGATGCCTCTTAATCTCATACTGACATCACGTAATACTTGCTTAACGGTATACTAAAACTTCAAAAAATCCATATGGTACTTATCACAATTCACGCTTAATTAAGTTATGTTACGCAATCTTATCGGTACCAAACATTTCACAAAAGAAATGTGTTCGTATTTTCTTGAATTAAGTTATCTAAGATAATGCCCAAAATCAATCTCAGAAAGGATTCCTCATGTTGCGTCTACTAGTCATATAGTCATATTAGTCATCTTGGCAGTCTTCTTTGTGCCAGCACGAATCATTCGAGTCGAAGATGAGAAAGCCATTTCCTTTCAGCAGGAAAGACTTTCGCAGATGACTCGAGAACAAATCTACCATGCGCGTGTTTTTTATAAGAAAACAATTTACGCACGGCATCTGCTACTCAGAATATTGCGAATTATTTCGCACATCTTCTTGATCATAACGGCGATACTTTTTGTCGGTGCACTAAGTATTCAGTTTGGACTGCTTTTCAATCTCGTTCCCGTTGGCATGACTCGCCTCTGGGCCTTAAGCCAATCTGATGGCTCGCGGAATTTGCTGCTGATTTTGGCAAGCATTGTGGGGTCCTTTGGTGTCATGACGTGGTGGTATCAATATTCCCGCTTACTGGCGCTCATTGAAGATGACAGCCATCGACCCGAAGACTTACTATGGACTTCGCCAACCATCTTGCAGCGACAAAAAGAATGCTACTTGTTTATGCTAGTTATGTTCCTGATGGTGGTGTATGGTTTCACCTTCCTAGCCGTCACCAACGGCATCCCAAGTTCAGTAACGCCGTATTATTTACCCAAGATTTTCTTTTAATCGACTGGTTTACAGTCATCAGCACGAAAATCACGGTAAGTTTAAATTCGATCAACCATGTACTAAAAGAAGGTTCCGCAGACAATCAAGTCAGTTGCGGAGCCTTTTTTGTGCAAAACGTTTATAGCTTTATTTGCATCCCAAGGAACGATTATTGAGGAAAATAGGCATATCATTTCGCTTCGCTAGGCTTCACCTTAAAGTTATGTACCAACCGCGGCCAAACATGCTCGTCTGCCCATGCAATGATGATGCCGTTGCCGAGAAATGAGAACAATGTCGCGATATTGATGCCTAAGAGCTTACCTGTCGCGATCCACGCAACTACGATCACGATGATTGGGGGGATAAAATCAGTAATCTGGGAAGCAGTGGCGTTGCCTTTAAAATAGAGAAATCGCAGGATATTGGTGGTGTCATCGTTTGGATGCATGATGATGTTGGCGCGTTGATAGAGTGAAATCGCCACACAAAAACAGAAGACCCCGAAGCAGGAGACGAAAATGCGCGCCACCATTGGCCAGTTGCCAAGTCCAAGCCATGTGAATAGCCAAGTAAAGACATTGACAAAATAGCTGAAGAACAGTGTATAAATTACTTCGCCAATCAACCGCGGCCAATCCCAGCGCCGAATTAACAACAGATTCGATAGCGCGTTCAGCACCCCAAAGGTAAACAGTACCGCGCCAATATTCCACCCTTGCCAGTCATTCAAGTTAATGGCGGCCGCCGTCCATAAGCCACTACCCATAGCCCCAACAATACAAAGGCCATTTCCGGCAGCGTTCAGAACTAAGCCAACCATCAAACCGATCCAGCGTTCCGTTTTCGTATTTTTAATGCGATGACCTTCTTTCTGTCAATATACTTGTCAAAAGCATATTGCCTATTATAAACGCCCAGCCCCGCTGATGAAAATCCGTCAGTAGGACTGAGCGTTTATTTTTTTGACATACTGCTTCTTTTACCGGTCGCACCTGCGCTAAGTTCGCAGTCCGATTAAAGCTCCCCGCCTTTTTCAAAGCTTGGTGTCATTTTCTCCGCGCGGATGCAAACCAGCTGGTGTAAGAGGTATTGTAGGTCATTCGTGATCGTCGCTGCCGTTTCGGCGTTCAACGCATCATGCCACGCTGGCAGATCTTCTGGTTTGACATCGGCAAAAGCCGCATCTCCTTTGGCCACAGCGGCACGGCCGGCAGCGAAACCAAACTTGCGACTTTCAGATACGGCGAACTCGGCATCCCAGTCATGTTCCGCAAACAACGGATCAGCCACCATAGCGATTAGCTTGTTGAGCCAATAGAAGCTATCGGTTGAACTTTTATCAATCGGCGTGTACTGGAAATTCTCCGGTGTCGTCGTGCAATTGGCGAAAAATGGTACCGGGCTGTTGAAAATATTAACGCCTTCCGCAAGCCAGTGAATGGCAGCATGACTCTTCGGCATATTTGGCCGAATTTGTAGAATATGCATTTCTTGATTGCGATTCATGCCAATCGGACGATAGCGCCGCCGCGTCTCAGGCGTGCCGGTCTGCCCGTAAGGATCAAAGTCGGTGGCTTGGTAATGACTGCTCAATACCATCGCTACATCTTCGACTGAAATCAAGTGACTCGGGACACGACTAAACGGCATCGTTCGGCTTTCAGGATCTTGATCAATTTCAGGATTCAGCATTTTCTGGGCATACCAAACCCGCGGCGTATTGTAATAATGATCGGCCTGCGTATCTTCACCGAAAATGTCTCGAAAATTGAACCCTTCCTTTGCCTTATTCAAATGATACTTAGCTGCAAAGTCTTTGAGATCAGCACTGTACTTGTAATGTTCCGGTGCCTGAAAATCAATCTCCTGAATACCAGTTTGATTCGGAGCCAGCACATAACGATCATCAGGAATCCGTTCCGCCGCCCAGTGATGGCCGCCAACTGTTTCAAAATACCAGATTTCGTTAGCATCAGAAAAGGCGATCCCATTACTTTCGCAGGTACCATACTTGGTGACCAACTCGCCCAGGCGTTCGACACCTTCGCGAGCGTTGTGAATATAAGGCAATACCACCGTCAACATGGCCTCTTCACCAATACCGTCCGGCTCAAGCGGGTCCAATCCCAGCATTGTGGTGTTTGTGAACTCAGTTTCAGTTGCACTCATCGCCACATTCTCGCTGTTGATACCAGCTTCACCCCAAGTCCCATGACTTTGATCAGCAACCGGCGTGCAAGTATACTGCAACGGTGTTTGCGGTAAATCCAACTGAAACCCATTGAATGTCGATACGTATCGTTGCGGCTGATCAGCCGGCTGCACAACAATGAAACGCTTCGGATTAATCCCACCGCTAGCATCCTCATTTCGCGCAATCATCGTCGATCCATCAACCGACGCCTTCTTACCAACAAGCAACGCTGTACAACTCAAGTGATTCACAAACTGATCCATAGCCACGCTTCCTTTCAGATGACTTTATGATAGCACTGGTGCAGCACCGATTATTAATAAGTTAGTTAGACGATGTGGGCAAATAGCTAAACTAAGGTGCTACAGACAGCATTTAAAACTTCTCATCTTTGGGAATTGTTCTCAAAATCGATCACTGGCTTCTAAGACATATGTTAACCAAGTATTTTCTCCCAAAAATTGAAGCGTTTGCTTCAAAGCTGTCAGATCTTTTTGACTTTGTTCACCTTTGCGGCATTTATGGAGGGTCTCAAAAATCTTAACAACCAAGCTTGCCTTTGTATTAGCATATATCTTTGCCACTTTCTTAAGCTCTTTCATAAAAATAGCAAAGTTTTCCATGCAGTTACGATCAAACGACAACTGGGTACCATTGATTAAAAACTTAAGCAAATCGGTCGAATAGTTTGAACTGTCTACAAACTGACGCATATAGACAATAGCTTCTCGGTATTGAAACCGAATATACTCGTCACTAAACAAAAAGAGACAATTAGCAAATAACGTCAGCTCAAACCGTCCCCATGTGTATATTGATTCCAAATATCGCTCAATATTAAGCCTGATCAGATATACTTCTGAGCCTTCAGCGCCATCACTCATGGTACTAAGCGAAGAGGTTTTGAAATGCTTCTTTATCAGATAGTACTGCGCATACAGACTATAGAAGAAAAAGTCATGTGTTTCTAAGTATTGAAATTTTAGGTCAGCCACGAGTTCAGGATCAAAATTCTTCTTGAAAGAACGTGAAACACGGGTTGCAAACTCCCTTTTTGAATCAACTTTGCCACCATTATAAAGAAATTCATATTCTTCCAAGGTGATATTCATACGTTGGCAGTATTGAAACAAATTTTGAAAGGAACTATTCGATTTTCGGATTTCAAGAGAAGACAAGGTGTTTCTACTTGTAATACCGTCCGATAACGCTTCCTGTGACAAGTTTCTTTCAAGACGCAACTTTTTTATTAATTCACCATGAGTCAGACTCGTCATCTCCTTTAAGTAAAAGCACTGTAAACTTTTGACGCAATACTTGTCAAATATCATTTTTTTAATTCGATTGAATATACTTTATTGTATCGAACCCGCCAGCCACTGCTTAGGAGACGAAAGGTGTAAATTCCAATGTTATTAGTCCTAGGAATTCTTTACCTCGGCGTTATCTTTTTCCCAACCACGAAAATTTTTAAACACATTCCGGAGCCTCTTATTGCGTTTGCTTTCATTATCACGTTCGCATTTGAGATTTTCTTTAAGTCAGGTCCACTTTCACCGTATATGTTAACAACATCCCTCATCATCGTGATTTTATCCCTGATTCGAATTGTCATCCTGATCCGCAAACGCCAATAAGAAACGCCAAGGATCCTCTATACTTTAAAGATAGCGCAACCCCCAATTTATTGAGAGGCTGTGCTATCTTGTTATTGGATACTACTTCGCTTCTGTTTGGTTCTAAAAACCAGTCACGGTGAATAACGAATAATCATTCGAAAAATTATCTAACTCATTAATCTGATTAGCGGAGGGAAAAATTTATGCCTTGGATAAAAATTAAGAAGCTTTCCCTGAACCAAGTACTTAAACTGATCATCGGCACCATCATTGGCCTTTTTGTGCTTGGTCACCTAACGCCAACACTGGCAGTCAGAACGCAGCTCTTGATGCATGGATACTTTCAAAGTGCCTTTTGCGCGAAGATTGCGCGGTCATCCGAAAATGCTTATGCTCCTGCGTATAGTCATGACAATGATGGCACTGTCTATTACGTTAAGCCTTCACCGGTTTCCCAAGAAGAGCTCAAAATGACGAGTGCCCGGCCGAATCGTTACGCTGTTCAGACATTTGGTTTGAGCTTTGCCACCATGACTTGGTATAACTGATGTCAATTGAACGCAGGTCCACTCTCCTTCGTGACGGCAATACTTGCTGTTATCACAATGACTATGGCTCTGGTTCAGCTACTATATACTAGGACATCAGCGCCAATAACACTCGCTGCCCTTACGCCGAAATTTGATGAGTCAACTGTCCCCTTTTTAAATAAATCGACACTAAAAGCCGCTCGATCAGCGAATCGAGCGGCTTTTGCTTGCTACAATGACTTATTTAACAAACCCTAACGTCTGCGCAATCAGGTAAAGGTTCAAAATGATCAGGACCCCACTGATGAACCATGCTGTCCACTTCACCCAAGCACGGTTGGCGAACTCACCCATGATTTTTTTATCACTAGTGTAGAGCACTAGCGGGATGACGGCGAATGGTAATGCGATACTGAGGAAGACCTGCGAGAAGGTCAACAGGTTTTCGATTTTGGCTTCGTTGCCATGGTAGTAAATCGCGAAGATGAGCACTGGGGTCACGGACATGAGCCGAGTCAAAAGTCGTTGGGCCCAGAGCGGCATTTTCAAATGAATGAAGCCTTCCATGATAATCTGACCGGCAAGTGTTCCTGTAATCGTGGAGCTTTGGCCGGATGCGAGCAGCGCAACCGCGAACAACATGGAAAGCATCGGGCTGGCGATCGCACCGACGATCTGAGAATTGCTTAGTGCGTTGAAAAGATCAACGAAGCGGCCAACTGAGCTACTTGTGCCGAAGAACAGCGCTGCGCCCAGAATCAGCAGCAGTGAGTTCACAATGAAGGCCATGGTCAGTTGCAGGTTGGAATCAATGGTGGAGAACTTAATCGCCTTTTTGACTTCTTCGTGCTTCGTGCGATCAATTTTTCGTGTTTGCGAAATCGAGGAGCCGAGGAACAGGTCATGCGGCATCACCGTGGCACCAACAATCCCCAAAGAGAGATAGAGCATTGATTTGTTGGTCACGATATCCGCGTGTGGCAGATAGCCTTTCAGCAGTTCCGGGACATTTGGTTGCGCGAGAATCACTTCATAAGCGAAAACCAATAAGATAACCAGCACTAAGGTCGCAACAACCGCCTCAATCTTACGGAAACCGAGGCGCATGAGCAGTAAGAGGATCAGCACATCAGCGGTCGTGATAATGATGCCGACAATCAGCGGCATGTTGAACAGTAACTTCAAGGCAATGGCAGAGCCAATGATTTCGGCGATATCAGTCGCCATAATCGCAAGTTCTGTAATGACCCAAAGAAAACCGCCCATCGCTTTGTTGGTGTGATCACGTGTCATCTGCGCTAAATCTCTGCCGGTCACAATACCAAGACGAGCCGCCATCGCTTGCAGCAGCATCGCAATCAGACTGGAAATAAGAATGACAGATAGCAAGGAATATTTAAATGAAGCGCCACCGGCAATACTGGTGATCCAGTTACCAGGATCCATATACCCAACGGCAACTAGGATGCCTGGGCCAGTGTAAGCTGCTAAAGTTTTCCAAAAGCCCGCATTGTGCGGTACTTCAACACTGCCATTCACTTCATCAAGACTTTTGCTTGGCGTATCTTCGAAGTGAATAATGTGTTCGCGTTTTGATTTTTTATCTTCTGATGCCATTGTGTGAAGCCCTCTTTCCATTGGCTTGAAATTTGGGTCTAATTTGAGTATTTACTCAACATCGTCCGACATAAATATACACCCTTTTAGATACAGGTCAAGAAAAAGGTTAGGCTTGCTTAACTTATTGTTACTGTTACCTTATTTGATCATGTTGGTGTTGATGCATTTGCCCTAACTCTAAAATCGACGTTAACTAGGAGTTTAGAAAGTCTGACGGGTATACTGGCAGAGACCGTTATGTTTGTGGTGATGCATCAGCTTGTAAAAACTGACTGAAAACTTCCAATAAGTCCAGCTTCTCTAGACGGTTATCTAGATGAAGGTATAAAAATATTCCTCTACAGTTATCAGACGAATGATTACATCTCATCTGACAACCCCCTAGAGGAATCATAGCAACAAGTTTTACGACATTTTCTGCTTTGGTCGTGTACTTAATCAAAAGACTCCTACACCACACATATAATCGCTTGTTCTGATTATTTCTGACGTTTGCCTTTTTTGGGAATTCGTTGACTGGAAGATTTTTTCTTTAGAAATAGATTCCAGATTAAAACGTAGCCATTGAACAAAATTAGGAATCCTCCGCCAATAACAATCTCAGTTCGCAAAAAATCACTTAAGGCATGCTTTAAACTAACGGCTCCGACCAAGAAAGGAGCGAAATCATAGTAGCCGCCCCACAAACTAATGAGAAGTAACGCAATGATATTGGTCAAAACCAGTGAGATCATCACTGATCTTTTTTTGTTCTTTGGCATTAAAAACCACCGCTTATCTTAATGAATTTCGTCCCACCCACATTGGGCACCCATCCAAGCCACTGATACCCAACCGACACCTGGCAAGGCAAAATGTGCCAGTCTCTTTACGGCAAAACTTGCTAGTTTCTTGCCAGCAAATTTCGTAATGCGCTGAACGATCATAGCTGAAGCTTTCTTCCAAGCTTGAGACTTGAGGTATCTAACAACTTGTTCATTAAAGACCATCTTCGCAACATCTTTTAATTGGCCAAGCCCCATTTTGATAACCATACACTCACTAAAGCTTGAAATTGAACGTTTCATTCTGGTTGATGCAGGTTGTTCTTCAGAAAAGCTGTAAAGCATGATATTCTTGGCAACTGTTTCTTCTGTCACATTAGGATCAGAAGTATATGCTTCTTCTAAAACTGTAGCTAAATTGCTCGTTGCTTAATCTATATCTGCCTGACTGATCTCCACAGAGTTCTCTGACGCGTATACTGTAGATCCTGTTGTCGCGATCGGCCCAGCTAGTAGCAATGCTACAGCAAAAGCCACTAAATAGGAAACACGATTTTTGAATCGCCATTTTGCAAAAATATTTAACATCCTTCTACCCTCCAATATTAATCTGTCCACCTGCACTTAGCGATTATATGTTAAGCAAAATGTATCATTAAGAGCAAGATGGAGCAAGGCATTTCTATCAATAACCAGCGATATTTTATCTATTTATAATAATGAAAGCGTTCCTATTCTCTGAATCAACAAATAAAGCGCTCTAAATATGATGCTAATAGTAATTTATACAATTTTTCAAATTTGATATTATTTCATATTCTTTAAGAGATGCACAGTAGTCACGCTGCCACATTAATCTCTCTCTAAGTTGTGACAATTTGAATTAAAGCAAATAGAATGATATCTAGCCATATTAAAGAAATAACAACTCTTATCATGAGAAATTCCAACATGTTGATGAGCTAAGTCTGTGAAAAAACTCATTTTAAGTGCTATAAAAAGGTTAGGCTTGCTTAACTTATTCGCCAAAATCGCTATTGAGGCAACAGGCTGCGTGCTATAATGGGACCAACTTGTTGACTTTAAGTTTTCACTCAAACCCATGAGAAGGGATCCTGACGTATGGCCAGCTCAGCAGACAACATCTTGCATCAGACGCAACTTTTTACCAATTTCACCGCTAAGCAGAAACTCATCATCATTGCGGCCATTGAGGTTTTTGCTGAAAAAGGATACGCCGCGGCCAGTACCAAAGAAATTGCTTTGCGAGCTGGGGTGGCCGAGGGGAATATTTACAGCCGCTTTACCAATAAACGCGGCTTGCTCAATGCCATCATCGCACCGGTGCTGAGTCAAATGTTCCCTGATGAGTTGGACGATTTCATTAAGTCTCGCCTCCATCAGGACTATGTCTCATTGGAAACTTTCTTGACGGTGTTAATAAAGGATCGCGTGACTTTTTTAAAAGATAATGCCCAGATCATCAAAATTGTACTGTCGGAATTACTGAATGATACGCAGGTGCGGGCTCAGGTCGTTGATGGTTTCACCACCCAGTATTGGGAATCCATGACACATGACCTGAACGCGATGGTAAAGCGCGGTTTGATTGTTGATTGGCCGCTTGAAGATATTCTGCGAACAATGTGGTCGATGACCGGTGGCTTGATTTTAGGCTTCTTGTATTTTGACCAACCTTTGGACGCCAATACCGTCAATCACGCGATCACCGCCGCTATCAAGGCCTTATCGCCGAACTAGCCACCTGCTGCTTACCGCTCACTTCTGTTTTGAAAAGGACTTTTGCTAATGCCAACCCCTACTGAAACCTGGCGTCCAGTCACGCGCGACGATGCGTCAGGACTGACACAATTACAAATTGATTTTGGTATCACCGATGAAATGCTGGGATACGCCCGTGACGATTACGAGCAACCGCATATGGAATACGATGCAGAGAGTGATACTTTTCTGCTGATTTATAATGTGCCTAGCGATAAACCTGATACCGATGGCTATCTTTCTGAACCCATGGCGTTTCTCGTCACCGATGACCGCCTCATCACAGTTGGCAGCCATGATGTGAACAATACCAATGCCGCCATCGCCAAAACGGTTGCGCGATTTGGCAGCGAATCGGTGTACAGCCTTTTGTGGCAATGCCTGCTTGCTATCACCGATAATTTTGTCACACTGGTGAAGCAGCAAGACGCCACCCGTCGTCAAATTGCCACACGCTTACGCGAACACACGACCAAAAAAGACTTGTTGAAAATCGCCGAACTTGCTTTGAGTGCTGATTTTTTGGTTCGAGCAACGATCCAAAACACCGCTGTTTTGAAACAGATTCATGCGTCAACGCGAGTGCCTGGCATTACTGGCACACAAGGGGAACAACTGGAGGATGTCATCATTGAAGCTGATCAGATTGCGGAAATGATGAACTTGTCTTCCCACACCTTGGATCACTTAACGGATAGCTACAACACCGTTTTGAATAATAACTTGAATGACATCATGCGGTTCATGACAGTATGGTCGATTTTGCTCACAGTGCCGACCATCGTTTCCGGCTTTTTTGGCATGAACGTGCCCCTGCCTTTCGCCCACGAACCACTCGGCTGGATCATCACGATTATCATCGCGGCCATCTTGTGGATCGCATTGGGATTGCTGCTTAATCGGTACATTCGGAAAAATTGAACAATCTAACTCAGCCGTGCCAAACTCCGCAATCTCCGGCATGGCACTGGGGTCTTTAAAGCTCACTAGGTCATTCATGGGAAAGAAAAGAACGTTTCCCATTATGCGAAAAATTATTCGCCTTTACTTAGCTTTGCTTTGGCGCTGAAGCCGGCGTCCGATTGTATTATTCAAGGTTCGTGCGCCTAAACCGAGGGCAATCACAACAAGAATCCACTTCGGCAGCAGCAAGCCCACCAGAATGTAAACAATGGCGACGAGCACCATGAGTGATACCGCGCGATACTCTTCCCAATCATGGGCATTTAAGTTTTCTTTTTTCGGTCGTTCGCCAATGACGGATCGGAACAAAATAAATTGAAACAAATCGACCATAAAAATAATGATGGCAAATAATGTTGCACTGATTCGACTGCCCGGATGGTCACCGATGAAACTGGTCGCAAACGGTACTAAACAGATGAACACAAGATAGAAAAAATTTAATACTAAGAAATTAGTGCTTGGCTGCTTAACGGTATGCAGCAGTTCTTGGTGAAATGTCCAGTATTGGCCGACCACCGCAAAACTGATAAAGTAAATAACGACGGAAAAGCCTGTCGCATAAAGATCTGCCATGGTCAGTGTTTTAGGCACCTTGATGTCCAACACCATTAATGTCAGCACAACCGCAAAAACGCCGTCAGAAATGGCATCAAGTCGGCTCTTACTATTTTCAAACATGTGCATCTGTCCCTTCTTCGCTTTTTATCATAACCCCAAATGACGGTGCTTTAGCGTATGATTGACCTATCAACGTTCGCCAGCGTAAAAAAACTGTGAGTGCCCCATGGTCACAGT
>PPYE01321025.1_pt1 | contig 13088 bp, 4 predicted proteins | sample 1559881 | NCBI WGS metagenome assembly PPYE01 (sample SAMN08240022, study PRJNA423297) | Human gut metagenome, whole genome shotgun sequencing project.
TCATAAAAAAAGAACAGGATATGGCAAAGCAGTATTGGGATATGGTATCACTTTTAACTACTGTATTGAATCATAATCAGTTAGTTGAATCAGGATATCAAGACGATATCAGCTTCTATACGAAACAGGTATATCTTCAATTGCAGAAGAATTATCCGGAATATGGAATTACAGATGAAGAAATTACGTCTGTAGCTCATCTAGCACCGATTCATGATATTGGAAATATAAAAGTACCAATTGAAATTTTAAATAAAAATGGAAAATTGACGGATGAAGAAATGAATGTAGTAAAGCAACATCCATTAGTAGGTGCAGCGATGACCCAGAGATTCCCAGAGGGGATAACAACGGAAAAGCTGAACAAATATAGCTATGAAATATGCAGACATCACCATGAAGGATATGATGGATCAGGATATCCAGACGGTTTAAAAGGAAATGCAATTCCAATGTGTGCACAGGTTGTTGGGATTGTTGATGCTTACGATGCATTGATCAATGATCGGCCATACAAAAGAAAGTATGAACCTGAAGAAGCAATACGGATGATTTCAAATGGTGAATGCGGAGCATTTTCTAAAAAACTGATCCAGTGCTTGACGGCGGCAGCAAAGCAGCCAGAGTGGTTAAAAGTAACAAAAAGTCAAGCACGACAGAAGATTTGAGGCGATTTTATGAACAAGAAATTGAGTGTTTTAAGACGAATTACAGCAGTTGTTCTGTGTGTTACATTATTATCTTCGCAAGTCGTAGTTGCGAATGCTGAAGATTCAGAAAGAATGAATGTGCAGACCAATAGTGAAATTACAGATATATCGGAACAGGATGGTTTCAGCAGTGATACATCTGAAATATCTGATATCACGGAAAGTGATATTCCTGATTCTTTTGAAGGAGAATCAGAGCCAAATACAGATATTAGTTCTGAAGTAACAGAGGAATTTGGTGATTCTGAAGATCAAGGATTTACAGATGGAGAAGAAACAATTATCGAGGATGAAAACACCTCAGATACTTTGGAAGAAGCAAATCCAGATTATGAAGATGGAAAAATATGTATCTACAATTACCAGCAACTTCTGCAAATCGGTACAGGAACACAGATGTTTTCCGGAGACAAAGATGGAAATGTTGGTGAAGGGGATAAGGTTCTTGCAGATGGTGCAGAACTTACCTATGCATCAGACGCTTCCTATTGTTTGATGAATGATATTCCAATAGATAATGAAAATGTCTGGAACTTCCCATCAGATTTTACAGGTAGCATCACTTCATCATCAGAGCGCACGGGCAACACAGTATATGATTCAGTGACTGATACGATTTATGTGTATAACCGATACCAGCTTGAATTGATGAAAGGGGAATCTTCAGATAGCGAACCTGTAATGAGCGAGGATTATATTGCTGAAAAAGTTGGAATGGGACAGGTTTTTACACTGGAAGATGGTTCCTATCTTACTTACAGCAAAACACATAATTATGTGCTTGCTTCTTCATTTACAACAGAAACACCGGAGCTTCTTGCAAATAAGGCTGGGACAGAGGAGACAACTCAGGATATTACTAGCGCATATCCGTCCGACTATGAAGGAAGAAATTATTTCGGTCAGGTGGTAAAAAAGATTGGTGATAAAAATTATATTCTGATTGGAAATGAAACACAGCTTCGGGCAATCGGAACAGATACGGATGTGACAGAGCCAATCTGGCGAGTGTATGAAACAAGAGAGAAAAAGTCGGGATTGTTAGGAGGATATACAGACTGGAAACCGGCAGCGGATACAGCAGAATACAAGACAGAACTGTATTATCCGGGTGATGCGGATATTGTAAAGTTTAATGACACATATAATTGGTCTGGAAAAGAATTGTATGGAAATAAAAAAGGTGACCATAAGCTGGGAGATACAGATGAGCAGGATGGTGGGGCTTTGTTAGGAACGGGTGCCACAAAACGATATCACTATGTGAGCAGTACGATTCAGGAGTCAGCTGATATGACAGTAACTGCAACAGAAAGTACTGCTAGTGCTTCCGAAGCTGCATCTGTTGAAGCCGATGCAGCTGTAAAAGACAGCAATTCGATTGATATGACTCTGCCAGACAGCGAGGAAGCAGCTGAGACAGGAAGTAATGATGAAACCTTTACAAGTGGTGAGGATGAAAGTAATTTTTCAGATGATGCGAATCTGGAAAGTATTACGGTTGATGAGAACAAAACTTACGTCCTTACCTATGATACATCCAAAAGTAGCAATACCAATATTGCAGGCACCGGGTATAAATATAGCAAGGATGCGAATTACATCATCTTTCGTGATATTGAGCTTTCCAAAGAGGGGACCAATTCTAATGGAGAAGATGATGATTGGGATCCTATTGACAATTATCAGGGAAACATGGAAGGCCGAAAGGGAATGGTTGAAGGTCAGAGTATAACCATCAGCCATATCAATATTTCACAGGCGACTTCCGTTGATCAGGACAAGCAGGCAGAATATGGTATTGGATTTTTCAGAAATCTGACAACGCCATATTCTACATCCCTTACAATATCCCAAAATCCAATCACTGTGAAAAATATTACCCTTTCTGATGTGACGGTTTCTACTACTACAACAAAAGTTAAACAGAATATCAGTTTGATTGGAGGTGTGCTGAAGCTCCTGCTTGGAAATTTAAGTGGACTGAAACCGGATCCGCAATCTCTGGCAACAGGTGGCTTTGCTGGCGTTGTAAAAGGAAATATCCAGATTGAAAACTGCAATGTGGAAAATTTACATGGAGTTTCCAATGCAAATGACCGAACCGGTGGTTTCGCAGGTTATGTCAGTGGTATGACACAGTACGACCTCATATCAAATGGATTAGGAGGCCTGGTTACTACTTTAACCAAAATTCTGAATCTGATTCCTCTGCTTGGAGCCGGTGATTTGCTGACTCTCCTTTTAAATGGAGGATTACTCAGTGTAAAAAATCTTATTCCGATAGGCTATGTCAATCCAAGTATCCAGAATTGTTCTGTAAGCGGTGACACTTCTGTTACAGGTCAGAAGAGTACCGGTGGATTCGCCGGGGAAGCCATCGGTGCAGTGATGAAAAACTGTTCTGTAGGTGGAAGTACCACAGTGTCCGGAAATGACTGTTCTGGTGGATTTGTGGGACGTTCTGCGAATGCAGTCGTGGTAGGTGCATTAAGCAGCCTTGGTATTGAACTTATGGGAAATTTCCCGGTCAATACAGTTATGCTGAACTGTAGAATCGACGGAGCGGTAAACGTATCTGCACAGGGAACCTCATCTAAAGAAAGTGGTTATGCAGGCGGATTTATAGGAGAAATGCGAAATAGTTATGCGGTGGACTGCAGTATTTCCTCTCTTGGCGCTGTATCTGGAAAAGATTATACCGGAGGATTTGCCGGTATAGCAACTCTTGGTGATGTAGCGGATATTGATGAAAGCCAGGGACTTCTGGTAATTGTAAAGGATCTTCTTACAGGGTTGTTAAATGGTAAATTAACCAACATGGATCTTCTGAACCTGGTGGGACTTCGACCTTCTGTTATAAGCGGATGCACCATTGCAGGAGATAGCATTTCTGTAACAGCAAACGGTAAAAATGCCGGTGGACTTGTAGGATATGCAGGGGCTGTCCAGATTTCCAATACTTTAGAACTTACAGACGATTCAAAGTCAACTACAAAAGCCATCCAGCGAATGCTTAATAAGACTGGCGTTACCTATGAATTTGCAGACCGTGTGAATCAGATCAATGCAGTTTCCTCTATGAAGGTTTCAGCAACAGAGAATGCAGGAGGAATCTTAGGCTATGCGAAAATGACCAGTGTCGGTGATGTCCTTGGTGGAACAGTTACAGCAGCGGATTACATGCGTTTTGAATGTAAAGATTGTTCCGTAAATGGAGGCTCTTCCGGTCTTACTGTTACTGCGTCAGATAAGGGGAATGGTTGTGCCGGAGGTACTATCGGTTATGGAACAGGTGGAGAAGTAAGGAGAACATCCGTCACAAATCTGAATTCCGTAACGGCGGGAAAGTGTGCAGGCGGTTTTGCAGGATATTTCGGAAGCGGTACCCTTGCCAATGTTGGCGGTATTAAGCTTCTTGGATTACCGCTACTAAAAATTGACAGCCTTCTTTCTGTAGGCCAGATGATTGAGACATTTACAGTTGACAGTACTGTTACAGGTGTTTCGTCAGGCTATAGTGTGTCTACTGAAAATGAGCAAGGTTATAGCGGTGGCTTTATTGGAGAATGCATCAGTGGAAGAGCAAGGAACACACAGATCAGCAACCTGAAAACGGTTACTGCATCTGCAGCATCCGGAAAAGCCGGGGGCTTTGCAGGTTTTGCCAAAGCTGGAGATGCATTGGCAAGTGCAGGAGATTCTGTCACATCTTCCGGATTACCAGCAGGAATCCAACTGGAGAATCTTCTTGGAGTGGTCAGCGCCCTGAGACCGGAGTTCAATAATACGTCTATTGCCTATGTTTCGAATGGTTCTGATCCTCAGGTATCCGCTGATATGGCGGGCGGTTTTGTGGGTGACGGACAGGCAGTAGATATCAACTATGGAAACAACAATTCCGGATTCAAAGCAGACACGAATAGTGAGGATGGAACAACCAAAGGCGAGACTGGTGCGATTGCAACAACAAATATTACTGGACTCTCTTATATAAAGGGAACCAGCTATGCCGGTGGTTTTGCAGGAAGGCTGGTGCCTGGTGATGTGGCACAGACAGGTTCTGTTAAGTTACTGGGCCTCTTGAATGTAAATCAACTTCTCAGTGTCATGGATGTGGCTTATCCGAGAATTTCCGATTCTTCTATTGAGGGAAACAACTTAGTTGTAACAGCATCCGGAAAGAATGATGATGTGGCGCTTGGAGACGCTGGAGGATATATCGGTAATGGAAAAGCAGTCATGGTGAAGAACTCTGATGTGACCAATGTAAAAGAAGTCACAGCACCGTATCATGCCGGTGGCTATATCGGAATCATGCGTTCCGGAAGTGCAGCGGAGGCAGGAGATGCAACAGGAGATCTTTTGAACAGTGTTCTTGGTAAGATTCTGAGTCTGAAAGAGTTGGCGAGTGTCTTGCAGGCTACATCCAGCAAAATTACAAATTGCAAAGTTTCTGGTACAGCAGATGGATTGACTGTTACAGCTGACAGAGGATTTGAAAACGCAGAAGGCTATGCAGGTGGTTTCGTTGGAGAGATGCAAAGCGGTCATGTAGATAATTCAGCAAATGCTGTTGATTCCGGAAAAGGAACGGCAGTAGAAAATCTTTTAAAAGTAGAAGGCCTTCGTTATGCTGGAGGGTTCGGAGGTCTGGTAAAAGCTGGAGCAGTTGCAGAGATTGGAGCTAAATCATCAATTCTTACAAAACTGGTTGATCTGACAGGATTACTATCCCTGGTCAATGCTTTTGTTCCGGTGATCAGTAATGCCAGTGTTAATTCTGTAGAAAAAGGGTTTACCGTTACCGTTACAGGTACTCTTGAAAAAGATAGCACCAACGATGCGGATGCCGGAAGTGCCGGAGGCTTTATCGGATGCGGAACTGGTGTACAGATCAGCAATTCCGATGTAAATAAATTGCAGCATACAGGTGTCTGTGAGCCAAAGAATCTGCAGCAGGAAGATGGTAGCAGTTATTACGGAAGCGACAGTGCATATGCGGTAAGTGGTTATCGTTATGCCGGCGGCTATATTGGGAAAGCTGCTATGGGAAGTACGGCGGCTATCGGAGGTGCAAGCGTTCTGGATCATGTACTTTCTGCTACAAATCTGTTATCAGCATTGACCGTAGTTGCATCTATCATAGACAGTTCAGATGTTTACGGAGCGATAGGCGGATTTAATGTTCTTGCAACAGATGGAGACGGTGATACCGGAAAAGCCGGTGGATATGCAGGAGAACTTCTTGGAGTTCAGATTCAGAATAGTAATTCTTATAATTTTGCACATATCATAGGGCGTGAAAGTGCCGGTGGATATGTTGGAACCATGGAGCCGGGGAGTGCGGCAGATGTGGTAAATGGATTAAGTGCTCTTGGAGGACTGATCAAGGCAGATAATCTTCTTGGCGTTTTACAGACATTTGTTCCTGTGATCAAAAACAGCGAAACAACCTGTGTACCTTGTGGAGGTGCTGTGAGGGCTCAGGCTGAAAGTGATGACAGCATTTACCGTGGACTTGCAGGAGGATATGCAGGTTACAACTATGGCGGTCAGATCTGGGGAAACAATACGGATAACTGGAAAGGTGCTGCATATACAGGAACCGTAAGAGAATGTGCGGCCTATCGTATCCGTTCCGTATATGGAACGGAATATGCCGGAGGTTATACAGGACTGATGCGGTGTGCGAATGTTGCAGATACAGGAAGTCTGAAGGTTTTATTTGGTCTTATCAAACTAGATAATCCGCTGACGCTTCTTCAGGCAGTGTATCCGACAGAAAAGAATACAGCTGTTTATGGACCGCTTCGTGGACTGGATACGGATACCTGGAACAAATGGGTTGGCGCTGTCGGTTCTTATGGAAGTTACGGTAATAAATTACAGGCACTTGGTGAAGTCAATGATCAAGAACAGTTAAATGAGATCATTTCTCAGTATGCATATGGATACGCAGTCACAGCAGGAAGGAGCATTCTGGCAAATAAAGCAACACAAGGAGGTTCTGCCGGAGGTTATGTTGGTCGGATGGAAGGCGGTACCGTAACAAATGGAACTGCAACAGATCTTCAGTCAGCAGAGGCTTATAGGTGCAGTGGTGGATTCGCTGGTGAGATGCTTACAGGTTCTGTGGCAAACACAGGTGACGTTTCACTGGCAGGCCTTAAGATTATAGGTGCAGACAGTCTGGCAGCATTAAAAACTTTTGTGCCGGTTGTAAAACAGTCCCATGTGGAAGGATATCGTTCCGGTGCAAGGATCAGAGCAACTGGTATTGCAGACAAAGACCCGGCAGGATTTGCCGGAGGTTATGTGGGAAGGATGATCGGTGGACAAATCTGGGGAGATGGAACCAACTCCTGCAGTATCACAAATTTAAGGCGTGTAGATGGAACTTCCTATGTAGGCGGTTTTGCTGGAAAAGTAGATCCAGGTAGTGTGGCAGCTATTGATACAGCTACAAAGCAGGGACTTTTGAATAAGCTTCTGGATGTTCTTAGGGTAAATGCTCCGGCAGAGCTGATTAAGGTTCTAAATGCTACTGTTTCCACCATCCGCTGTGCATCTGTGTCAGCCTGGGATGACTGGGGCGTGATCGTAAACGGAACCTATCAAAATGGCAGCAATACCGGGTACGCAAAAGCAGCAGGAGGATTTGCAGGAAGTCTCTGCGGAGCGATCCTTGGCGAGAAAGATAATCCAGGAAGCGAAATCCGTGCAGACAAGATCCGTTCTGTAGTAGCCGGTGAATATGCGGGTGGATGCTTCGGTATTGCGGATGTTTCCGGTGCTGCAAACATTAGTGCAGGTAATGAGACCTCGGTATTACAGTATCTTTTAAAACTTGGAAAAACCGATGTGTTGGATGCGTTCCGAAGCTATGTATATTATGGAAATGTCACAGGCAGTCCCGATGCAGGGCTTGGCGTCAGTGCTAACACAGCAACAGATGCAGGACAGAATAATCAGGTTACATACAGCGGAACAGCTGGCGGATTTGGTGGTTCCCTGTTAAATGGATCTGTCAAAAACAGCAGCGTAACAGGATTAAATTATGTAACAGGCCTGAACAGCGTAGGTGGCTTTGTAGGATACTCCGGAAAAAGCGGAGTTGTAAAAATGGAGAAGCTGGATGTGCTGGGAGATAAATTTGGACAGCTTCTGGGCGGTGCCCTCGGCGTTCTGGATATTTTTGGTTCCCACATAGATGACAGTAGCGTGACAGGAGTGCCTGGAGGTTATACCGTTCAGAGTAAAGGCGGAGATGAGCAGGTTGCGGGAGGATTTATCGGCTACGCAAATCTTGCCAGAATGTCAGGATGCAATGCAGGAGATGCTCAAAATCAGGAAAACAGCCTGAAACTGGTAGAATCCGGTGGAACAGCCGGAGGCTTTGCCGGAAGAACAAGCTTTGCCTATCTTGCAGATGTAAAACTGGATTCCACAGTGGTGGATGCATTATTCGTAGTTCTTGATCAGCTTGTAAGGGCATTGTATTTGGATAAGATCCAGGATTCCGACTTGTTGCATATTAATCTTGGAATTGTGAAGGTTGATGCGCTGTATGAAGGAAATCTTCTCCATGTGAATCTTCTGGGACTGGATATTTCCGTAGGGTTGTCTAAAATGTCGGCAGATAATGACCAGCAGACTGATTTTGCAATCATTAAGATTGGAGATTCTTCTATCAAGCTTCCATGTGATAAGAATGGAATCATAACGAAAGATAATGATGTAAAGTCCAATATCAGTGTCAATCTGATTAAGGCAAACAGGACAAAAATTACAGACAGCAATGTATATGGAATCAGTGCGGGATACGATGTCTATGCCGGCGGTGCCGGAAATGAAGCAGATGGTACTGCAACAGATGGACGAAGCGGAGGTTTTGTTGGCTACAACGACGAAGGTCTGCTGAAAAATAACAACATGTATTACTGCGATGTGGTCCGTGGAACATCTAAGCTGGTGGGTCCATTCAGCGGAAAAAGTGATCTGAACTCTGTATATGACTTTAATACAAAAGCAGGTGTAGAAGGTGAGAATAACAATTATCGTATCTACCGAAAACCGGCGATTAGTTTTGATGAGATCAAAAAGAATTCGAAACTTCTGACAGATACGTTCAGTCAGGAAAATGGATGGAGCATCTTCTCAGTAAAACATGTAGTGCAGGTAGATGAGTATAACACCTTGCAGAATGCAGTTATGGCAACAAAAGATTCTTCTGAAACAGCAGATCTGAATGCTTATGTATCAGATGCGAAAGCGGTTTTGATGTCAGATGCCAAAACTACTGTAAATACAGGGGATAGCACGTCACCGGAACCATCTGATACACAGGATCCATGTGATGAATTTGTAAATCTGACCATTAATAAGGTATGGAAAGATTTCCGGAATATGGACAACATCAGACCAGACACTATTAAGGTTACAATTTCCAGAAGCTGGACGGATGCGGAAGGAACAAAACATACAGAAGTTGTGCCGGGATATGAAAACTATGAAATAAAAGGTGATATCTCAAAATCTACATGGCAGAAAGTGGTTGAAACTCTTCCAGCCTACATAAAAGATGATGCTGAAAAACCGCATTATTATGAATATTCTGTTACGGAAACGGAAATAAAAGGATATACAACTACAATCGAAACTTCTAAAGATGGATTTACCTTCACGATTATCAACCGACATTTTGCATTGCTTCCGGATACCGGCGGCGAGGGTATTATGATGTTTATCATAGCAGGTGGTTTGTTGTTAGCATTCCTGCTTTATACCGGACGTAGAAAGAAAAGGAAACAGACGATGTAGGAAAGAGGGAGTAGGGTCATGAGAGAGAGATGGCTGCGTAGGGAACTTCCACCGTAAAGGCTAAGGAATCCCCAGCAAACCAATAAAAAATCAAAAGAAAGTGAGAAGAGGAACATGAAGAAATTAGTATCAAGATTTATGGCAGTTCTGATGGCAATGGTCATGATACTGTCCATGAGCATGACTGCATTTGCAGCAGATGCTCCAAAAGGAACCCTGACAGTCAACAATACAGTAGAAGGAAAGACTCTGGATCTGTATCAGATTTTTACCGCAACAAAAAGTGGCGATAATGTAGCTTATACACTGAACAGTGCATATGAAGGATTTTTTAAGAATAATACTAGAATATCAGGATCTGAAAGTTTAACAGGTGAAGCTTTAAGTGAAGCGGCATATAACTATGTTAAAGATCAGGTCGGAAAAGATGGAAATAATGGCGCAGCGTTTGCAAAAGATATCTTGGGCTGGATTCTTGAGAATAAAACTACTGTAAATGCTACTCATACAACTGCACATACAACTGCTGGTAATACGGTAATTAATAACCTGGATTATGGATACTATGTAGTTTATCCATTAGGTGCAACAGATACATCTACAGCACCTGGAAATGAGACAGTAAAATCCGTAGCATCTTTAGTCAGTGTTACAGACATTACAGTTTCAATTAACATGAAGAGCAATTACCCCACAGTAGTAAAAAAAGTAAATGACAAAAATGCAGATGATGTCAACATTGGTGATGAAGTGACTTACACACTGACATCTAAAGTACCGGATATGACTGGATATACTTCTTATGTATTTAACTTCAAGGATACATTATCCACAGGACTTACTTTTAAAGGAATTACTTCTGTGACAGTTGGATCAGGTGAAAATGTGCAGAATGTTACTGCAGGTACTGGCGATAATACTTATACATTAACACAGGATGGACAGAAGATCACAATTACAATGAACAATTTCCTTGCTTCTAATGCAAATAAAGCAGGACAGGAAATTAAAGTAACTTATACAGCAACCTTAAATAAAGATGCCGTAACTGGATTTGATCCTAACACCAACAAGGCTACTGTTGAATACAGCAATAAGCCAGGAACAGATGATAAAGGTGAATCCGAACCAAGTAAAGTAGATGTACATACTTTTGATTTCACAATCTTCAAATATTATTTAAAAAATCAGAATAATAAGGATGATAAGACTGGACTTGCAAATGCAGAATTCGAGCTTTACAAGGCAAATGGTGAAGTAGCTGGAGACAAGGTTAACATTAAAAAAGTAACTGAGGGTGAATACCGTGTGGCAACACCTGAGGAAGCTGCAATAAAAGGTTTCAAATCCGATGTAATCGTATCTGGCACCAACGGTAGAGTTCTTGTAAAAGGTCTTGATGCCGGAACTTACTACTTAAGAGAAACAAAAGCTCCAGACGGATACAATAAACTTCTCAGCGATATCAAGGTTGAAATCAAGCCAGTATATGACAACTCAACTGGAAAACTGAAAAGCTATACAGTAGATTACACATACAATGGAAATAAAACACAAGGTACTGTAATCACAAGCCAAGATAACTCTCCAGAAGTAGCTGTAGAAAACAAGACAGGTGCACAGCTTCCATCTACTGGTAGCAAGGGTGCCCTCATGGTAACACTGGCTGGTATCGTTCTTTTCGGTGCATTAACAGCAAGCAAAGCTTTTGGCAAAAAGAAAGCAAAAAACTAAGACATTCTGAAGTTTAAGAATGGACAAAAAGACAGTTCATCTTCCCGGTATTGCACCGGGAGGATGTCTGCTTTTTCTGAAATGTCCAGTGTGGACTGGGTATTTCAGAAGAAACAGACGAAAAGGTGAAAGGTATTATGAAGAAAGTAGTGAAAATACTAAGAGGAATTGGATATCTGATGGCATTTTCTTTAATCCTGTATCCGGTAGTGAGTAATTACATCAATCAGATGAACAGCACAACGATTGCTACAGATTATGAACAGGAAGTTTCGCATTTGTCGGAAGAACAGGAAAATGCAATGATCAAGCAGGCACAGGACTACAACGAAAGCCTGATCGGAATTGGTTCCATAGCAGATCCATTTTCAGAAAGCAATGAAAACCAGACAGAAGATGATGAGTATAACAAACTTTTGAAAATTGATGATACTGGAATGATGGGATATATTGATATTCCAAAGCTTGATGTTGTTCTTCCGGTTTATCATGGAACATCCGAAAAAGTACTGCAGTCAGGTGTAGGACATCTGAAAAACACCTCGCTTCCGGTAGGCGGTGAGAGCTGTCATGCGGTATTATCCGGACACCGTGGACTTGCAAATGCCAAGATATTCACCGACCTGAACAAGATGGAGGTTGGAGATGTATTTTATATTAAAGTTCTTCATCATACCTTTGCCTATCAGGTGGATCAGATTCTGACAGTATTGCCATCAGATACAGATTCTTTACAGATTGAAAAGGGCAAGGATTATGTAACACTGGTCACATGCACTCCTTATGCAGTTAACACGCACAGACTGCTTGTACGTGGCACTAGAATTCCGTATGAAGAGGCACAGAAGGTAGATGAGGAAGTTGGTCTTCAGCGCACAATCCCATTCAATTTGATTCTATTGATTGCTGGAATTATTGCTTTAATCATCATATGGGTGAGCATTAAGTTACATAAACGCAGGAAGGAGAAAAAACATGAGCAGAATAAGTAAACGTAAGCGAATATATATGTGTATGGCCAGTGTGATGTGTATGCTTTTACTCCTCATTCCGTTACCTGTGTCTGCGAATGATCTGGGAAGTATATTATTAAAAGCAACTGTTGAAGATGAGACCACGGTATATAAGCTAAGTAATACTGAATTTACGATGTATCAGGTTGGAACATATAAAAATAATTCATGGGCATTAGTGAGTGAGTTTGCAAAGTCTGGAGTCATATTTGATTTTGATGATTCTTCCGCTCAGGCAGAAGCTGCAAAAAAACTGGAAAAATATGTACAGGATAACAACATCAAAGGAATGTCCGGAAAGACCAACTCAGACGGAGAAGTTATGTACAGAGATCTGGAAAAAGGTGTGTATCTTTTTGTGCAGACACAAAAAACACAAATTGGAAATCAAGTATATCAAAGCGAACCTTTTATCATAACAGTTCCAGGTAATTATGATGGTCAGATAATTTGGAATGTAACGGCAGAACCTAAATTTAAAAATGAATCGATACCACCAATTACCACGAATACGCCACCAGTTTCAGAAGAACCATCAGGTGATAATAGCAGTCATACTCCAAATGTAAAAACGGGAGATGATACGAATGTAATTATGTGGCTTTCTTTAATGGGAATATCCTTAGTCATATTTAGTATTTGTAAAAGAAAAGTCCATAAATAATATGAGAAGATCGGGAAATCCCGGTCTTTTCGTTTCGTTATATAACTGGCATAACCCAAAAACAAATACCTCCGGAGGTGCACCGTATGGTGTCACCTGGGAGGAAATGGGTCTGAAACCTTGGGAAGATTTGGAAGAAAATGA
>PPYE01433457.1_pt1 | contig 13088 bp, 12 predicted proteins | sample 1559881 | NCBI WGS metagenome assembly PPYE01 (sample SAMN08240022, study PRJNA423297) | Human gut metagenome, whole genome shotgun sequencing project.
TATTGTAGCTTAGGCACGAGATGGAGGGAAAGCCGAACTGGCTGCCCGGTTTTCCTGTCCAAATTTATTGTAATAGGAGTGATCTCAGTGAAACAACATCGTTTCTGGGCCTGGGGTGCAGTAATTTGCATGATCATGGTTATGGTCACGGGCTACAAGCGGAAATGATAGAAAGGAAGAACTAAAATGGGAATGTACTCTAAACTGGCGTGCTTTGTGGGCGGTGCTCTGTTTGGCTCTTTCGGAGTCAAGCTTCTGGCGAGCAAAGATGCGAAAAACGTATATGTGCATGCAACTGCTGCAGGATTGCGCATGAAAGATTCCGTAATGGAAACGGTTACTAATGTGCAGGAGAATGCAGCCGACATTCTTGCCTCTGCCAAAGATCTCAATGAAGAGCGCGCCGCTAAGGAAGCTGAAGAGAATGCAGCAGCCAAAGTGGAAGACGTGGAAGCCTGACATCAGCAGAGGGAGCCGCCCCCACGCGGCTCCCTTTTTTCATGAAGGAGGATAACTCATGAATGCAACAATCTTGCACGAGAGTCGTGGCCGAATCCGTATCAGACTGCAGCAAAGGCGAATGACTCCGGAACAGGCAGATCAGTTGGAAGCCTGGCTGCAGAGTAGGGGCTGGGCAAAGAGGATCACTGTCCATGAACGCACCTGCTCTGTAATTGCGTATTATAGTGGAGACAGGCAGGCGGTTTTGGACGATATTCGTCGTTTTTCCTGGAAAGATGCAGAAAAGAATGTGAGTTTGCCAGTTCACAGCAGTCGTGCCTTGAACCGGGAATTTGAAGAAAAATTAGTGGGCAAAATTGTGATGAAGGCAGCCTGCACGTTGTTTTTGCCGTCCCCATTACGAATTGCTCGAATTCTCTGGCATATGATTCCTTTTGTGCGACGTGGTTTGCGCTGCCTATTACAGCGGCGAATCAAAGTGGATTTATTGGATGCTCTGTCGATTTCGATTTCTGCTTTCCGAGGAGATTTTGGTACTGCCGGAGCGGTGATGTTTCTGCTTGAAGTGGGAGAGTTGCTCGAGGAATGGACCCGAAAAAAATCCATGGAGGATCTGGCCCGGTGTATGTCACTCAATGTTGATCGGGTTTGGCTTCGTACGGCGCAGGGAGAAGTACTGGTTCCAGTGTCTCAAGTGCGGCCGGGAGATGCAATTGTTGTGCGCGCAGGAAGCGTCATCCCTATGGACGGTATTGTTCTGGAAGGGGAAGCAACTGTTAATCAGGCTTCGCTTACCGGAGAGTCCATACCGGTTGCCAAACGAGCCGAGAGTGCTGTTTATGCGGGCACTGTGGTGGAGGAAGGCGAATGCGTTCTGGAAGTAAAACAAGCATCCGGACAAAGTCGCTACGATCAGATTGTACATATGATTGAACAATCCGAGCAGATGAAATCGGCAGCTGAAAGCAAGGCGACTCATCTGGCGGATAAGTTGGTTCCTTACACTTTTTTCGGCAGTCTGTTGAGTTTTGCCTTAACGCGCAATGTAGCGCGTGCTTTGTCGGTTTTGATGGTGGACTTTTCCTGTGCGCTAAAGCTGGCAATGCCTTTGGCGGTTCTCTCTGCTATGCGAGAGGCTGGCAGGGCTCATGTTACAGTTAAAGGAGGAAAATTCCTGGAGGCGGTAGCTGCGGCAGATACCGTTGTTTTCGATAAAACAGGTACCCTTACACATGCTTGTCCCCGGGTAGCAAAGGTCATTCCCTTTGGAGAGAACAAAGAAACCGACATGCTTCGTCTTGCAGCCTGTCTGGAAGAGCATTTCCCGCATTCCATGGCGAATGCAGTAGTGGAAGAGGCAAAACGACAGGGGCTGACCCATGAGGAATTCCATTCAAAAGTGGAATATCTGGTGGCTCACGGCATTGTGAGTACAGTGGATGGTAAGCGTGTATTGATCGGTAGTGCACATTTCGTTTTTGAAGATGAGAAATGCAAAATTCCAGAAGGAGAGCAGGAACGATTCGCCATGCTGCCGGAAGAATACTCCCATCTGTTCCTGGCGATAGGCGGGCAACTGGCGGCTGTGCTCTGTATCTCTGATCCTCTGCGAGAAGAGGCCACCGCAGTGCTTCGTACATTGCGAAATATGGGAATTAAACGAACAGTGATGCTTACCGGCGACAGTCAACGTACAGCAGCTGCCATAGCATCTCAGTTAGGTGTGGACGAGTTCCGGGCGGAGGTATTGCCTGCAGATAAGGCTGAGTTTGTCGCACGCTTGCGCAAAGAAGGACATACGGTTTTAATGGTAGGGGATGGAATCAATGATTCTCCCGCGCTTTCCGAGGCGGATGCAGGAATTGCCATCAGCGATGGTGCGGCATTGGCCCGAGAAATTGCAGATATTACCATTGCTGCTGATAGTCTTTGGGAGCTGGTAGAGCTGCGTCATGTTGCGATGGAACTGATGCGGCGGATACATTCTAACTATCGTTTTGTGATTGGATTTAATGGTGCACTTATCGCATTGGGGGTAATGGGCATTTTGCCGCCAGCGACTTCCGCTACGTTACATAATTTGTCCACATTGGGTGTAAGTTTGAGAAGCATGAGTCCATTGCCGAAAGTACAGAAAAATGTGGATACAATCATAAGTGGCGGTTAATATGAAGGCTGTGGACACAGGCGATATCTGCGATATCAAACCATTCGACAGGCTTTCGCGTGTATGATATAGTAAGAGCAGAACAACGCTGAAGGTGTGGTGACAAAATGAGCGTAACAGAGATAAAACTCACTTTGGACGATACATATATGAATGTGATTCATTTTGGCAGCGGAAGTGAAACGGTAATTATCATATCGGGAGTCAGTCTGACTGGCCTGGAGGGTCAGGGGGAAGCAGTAGCCGAGGCATATCAGCTGTTTTCGGCGCAATATTCTGTCTACCTGTTCGAGCGCAAGAAGACCCTGAAGGAGGGGTATCACGTTGAAGATATGGCAGAGGATGTTTCCCGGGCAATGGAGCTGCTCCATTTGGATTCTGCATATGTTTACGGCGTTTCACAGGGAGGGATGATCGCGCAGGTCCTTGCGATCAGACATCCTGAAAAGGTGAAGAAGCTGGTGCTGTGTTCTACCATGAGCAGACCCACAAAAACCATGGAAAGGGTAGCGAAAACCTGGCTGGAGCTGGCCGGTAAGCAGGATGTGGTGGCACTGAATCGAAACTTTTTTCAGGTTGTGTACTCCACGTCTTTTCTGGAAAGTGTAAAAAGTCTTCTCCCTTCACTGGAAAAGGCCGGAAGTGCGGAGGATTGCGCCCGTTTCTGCATTCTGGTGAAGGATCTTTTGCATTTTGATGTGTACGAACAATTGGGGCAAATCAAATGTCCTGTACTGGTGCTTGGAGATAAAAAAGACCGGACAATAGGAGTAGAGGGCTCTTACGAAATCATGGAAAAGTTGGGCTGTCCCGGTCATATATACGACCAATACAGCCATGCTGTATATGATGAAGCCTCTGATATAAAGGGGAAAATCGTCGCTTTTTTAAGTGACTCTTTTTGAAAATATCCAACGAAGGGGAAGCAAATGATCCGGGAGCGTTTCGGAAAAGGCGTGAACCCCATAAAGAACTGATTTGATCGTTGCAGGGCAGCATGGCCGAAAGGTGATGCCGCCCTGCTTTTTTGTAATCCTGTATGCGTCTATTCCATAGAAACATCGGTGAACCAATTGAATATTAGAATTGTAAACCTATATATTTTAACCGGTTGACGAATATGGAGAGGAGATGGTATACTAGGTATTGTTTTTAGAAAGGGGAAATGAGAACCGCCATCCATTTCGAGATGGAGCTTCTCATACGTGGAATAAAATGACGACCAAAGAAAAGCTGCTGGAATTATTCGAATCCAGCAGAGATGTCTATTTATCCGGCGAGGGTATTGCTCAGAAGCTCTCCGTCTCCCGAGCTGCTGTCTGGAAAGCGGTCAAAGCTCTGCAAAACGAGGGTTATCCGATCGATGCCGTAACAAAGAAGGGCTATTGTCTTTCCAATCAAACAGATATCCTGTCGGCACAGGGCATCCGTAAATATCTGCGTTCTGAGATTCAAAATAATGAAATCTGCGTGATGGATGTGGCGGAGTCCACCAATGCTTCTGTGCGGGATAAGGCCAATATGGGCAAACCGGAAGGCTATATGATCCTTGCCAATGAGCAGACCGCAGGTCGTGGCAGACTGGGGCGAAGCTTCTTTTCTCCCAAGGATACCGGCATATATATGAGTTTGCTTCTGCGTCCGGGAAACTACTCATCCAAACAGGCTGCCCGAATCACCACGATGGTTGCGGTTGCAATCTGCGAAGCGATCGAAGAGGTATCTGAGGAAAAAGCAGAGATCAAATGGGTGAATGATGTTTTTGTCCGTGGTAAAAAGGTTTGCGGCATTCTGACAGAGGGAGCCTTCAATCTGGAAAGCGGGTTGCTGGATTATGCTGTGCTTGGGGTTGGAATCAATGTTTATCAGCCGCAGGGTGGCTTCCCGGATGAGTTGTCTCCCATTGCCGGAGCTGTTTTTCAGGAAAAACAGAACGACGCAAAAAACAGACTTGTTTCCACCTTTCTGAACCGGTTTTACGGTTACTACCATGCGGGCGATTCAACAGATTATGTGGAAGAATACCGGAAGCGAAGCTTTGTGATCGGCAAACAGGTTACTTTAACGGCATTCAATGAATCCAAAAACGCCGTTGTTGTTGGTATAGACGAGGAATGCCGTTTGCTTGTGAAATATCCGGATGGCACACAAGAGTGTTTTTCGTCCGGTGAAATCAGTGTTTGTGTTTAAAACAGGAGGCTATATGCGCAAAAACAAGACAAAAGAGTTGGTGCTGTGCGCACTTTTCGTTGCTTTGATCGCCGTGGGTGCGTTTATCAAGATTCCGGTCCCGGTGGTTCCGTTTACGCTGCAGCTGCTGTTTACAATGCTGGCGGGACTTCTGCTTGGTGGAAAGCTTGGAGCCTTATCCGTCTGTGCATACATTTTTATGGGGCTTATCGGTCTTCCGGTGTTTGCAGAAGGCGGCGGATTTGCCTATATCCTGAAACCGAGCTTTGGTTATATTATCGGCTTTGCAGTCGCATCCTATGTAACAGGCGTCATTGCCAACCAGGTTTCAAATCCGGGCTACAAACGTTTGCTGGCAGCAAACTTCGCAGGTCTGGGCATCGTTTACCTGTTCGGAATGGTGTATTATTACCTTATGAGTAATTTCTACCTGGGTACGCCGATCGGCCTGTGGCCGTTGTTTCTGTATTGTTTCCTTCTGGCAGTGCCGGGGGACATTGTGCTCTGTATTCTCGGAGTGTTTCTTGGAAAACGAATGATTCCAATCATCAAAAGCAACAGAGCGTGAGGGGACGAAAATGAATCTGAATGAACTGACAGCTGAAGTTTTAAGCGGAAAGCAAATTACAAAAGAAGAAGCGCTGTTTTTATATCAGCAGCCTCTCGCTGAGTTGTGCGAAAATGCCGATCAGATCCGCCGGCATTTTTGCGCCAATCAATTTGACATCTGCACGATTGTCAATGCCAAAAGCGGAAACTGTTCCGAAAACTGCAAATTCTGTGCGCAGTCCGCTCGCAACCATACCGGTGCGGCCACCTATCCGCTGCTTGCGAAGGAAGAGATCGTGGCACAGGCAAAGTGCAACCATGATCAGGGGGTTCTCCGCTATTCCATTGTTACTTCCGGCCGGCATCTTTCGGACAGGGAAGTGGAGGAAATGTGCGAGGCTGTCCGGGAGATCAAAGAAAAGGTAGGGATCTCGGTCTGTGTTTCCTTTGGCCTGCTGAAGGAAGAACAGTTTCGGAAGCTGAAAGAAGCCGGTGTAACAAGAGTACATAATAACCTTGAAACCTCCCGCAGAAATTTTCCGAACATTTGCACGACGCATACATTTGACGATAAAGTGCAGGCGATTCGGGCGGCACAGGCGGCAGGACTTTCTGTGTGCAGCGGCGGCATTATGGGGCTTGGTGAAACGGTGGAGGACCGGATCGACATGGCGTTCAGTCTGCGAGAGCTGGGAATTCGCAGTGTGCCTGTGAATATGCTGAACCCGATCCCCGGAACGCCGTTTGAAAACAACCGTAAGTTGACGGAGGACGATATGCGCAGGATCGTTGCCGTTTATCGGTTTATCCTTCCAAAGGCTTCGATTCGCCTTGCGGGCGGAAGAGGATTGCTGCCGGACAAGGGAAAAAGCTGTTTTACCTCAGGGGCAAATGCGGCGATTTCCGGCGATATGCTGACAACTGCGGGAATCACGACCAAAACCGATATGGCGTTGCTGAACGAACTGGGATATGAGGTGAAGATCTGCAATGAGTAAGAGTCTGTTTATCACCGGAACGGGAACAGATGTGGGCAAAACCTATGTGACGGGACTGATTGTTAAAAAGCTTCGTGAGGGCGGTCGATCCGCAGCTTACCACAAGGCGGCAATGAGCGGCAACGAGCGTCGGCCGGACGGCAGCCTGATCCCCGGCGACGCCCTGCAAGTGAAAACAATGTCCGGGATCGAACAGCCGCTGGAAGAGATGTGTCCGTATGTTTATGAAACAGCGGTTTCTCCTCATCTGGCAGCAAAATTTGAGGGGAATCCCGTTGAAATGGACTGCATTCTGGACCGTTTTGACCATGTGTGCCGCAGCTATGATTACATCACGGCGGAAGGCTCGGGCGGAATTCTCTGCCCGCTTCGGTTTGACGAGCAGAAAATTCAGCTGGAGGATTTCATCAAAGCCCGCAGCCTGGCCTGCCTGATGATTGCCGATGCAGGCCTCGGCACCATCAATGCAGTTGTGCTGACCGCTGAATACATGAAAGCCCGTGCAATGCCGGTGAAGGGCATTATCTTCAATCATTACGAGCCGGGAAATCCGTTGCATGAGGACAATCGGCGTATGTGCGAAACAATGACAGGATTGAAGGTGGTAGCCTGTGTCAAAGAGGGTGACACGGAGCTGGATATCCCGCTTGAATTGCTGGAGGAACTCTACGAAGAGAATGGAGGCACCGAGAAGTGATCTGGTTTCCATACGAACAGATGAAAACAATGAAGGCTCCTTATAAAATCATCGATGCGGAAGGTGTTTATCTGTATACCGAAGATCAGAAGCTGATCGATTCCGTGTCGTCCTGGTGGAGCGTGATTCACGGATATAAACACCCGGAACTCAATCAGGCCATTGAAACACAGCTGAAAAAATTCGCTCATGTCATGCTGGGCGGATTGACACATGAATCTGCCCGCAAGCTGTCGGATAAACTCCAAAGCTGGCTGCCGGGGGATTTGGACTACTGCTTTTTCTCGGATTCCGGCAGTGTTGCGGTAGAGGTCGCACTTAAAATGGCGCTGCAATATTACATGAATCGGGAAGAGATGCAGCGCACCATGGTGCTGGCATTGGAGCACGCCTATCATGGCGACACATTCAAAACCATGGAAGTAGGCGATGATGAGGATTACCATTTTGTTTTAAAAGCATATGGTGAAAGCAAAAACGTTGTTCACATTCCCACCGAAATCGCGGCACTGGAGCAGGCATTTGCAGAGTATCACGACCGGCTGAACTGCTTTATCGTTGAACCCCTGCTGCAAGGGGCAGGCGGTATGAGGATGTACGATGTTTCCTTCCTGAAACGGGCAAGAGAGCTTTGTGATCAGTATGATGTGCTGCTTGTTTTCGATGAGGTCGCAACCGGCTTCGGACGCACCGGCAATCGTTTCGTTGCCGACTTGGTTTTGCCGGATATTCTCGTGCTCGGTAAGGCTTTGACCGGTGGATACATCGGCCATGCTGTCACCGTTGCAAACCGAAAAGTGTACGAAGGCTTTTTTGATGATGCCCCCTCGCATGCATTGATGCACGGGCCTACCTTTATGGGCAATGCGCTGGCGTGCAGTGCGGCCTTGAAGTCGATTGAAATCTTTGAATCGCAGGATTATATGGGCAAGATCCGAAAAATCGAAGAAATCACCCGGCGGGAAATGGAAGGCTTTTCCGATCCACGCATTAAGGAGATTCGGATGATGGGTGCCTGCGTGTGCATTGAGGTCTATGATCACGGTACGATCAAGGGGTACCAGAAATTCGCGTATGACCGGGGAGTGTTCAGCCGCCCGTTCCTGAATTATCTGTATGCGATGGTTCCCTATGTGATTCAGGAAGAGGAACTGGTAAAGGTTCTGAACACAATGAAGGAATGGTTTTTACAAAACCCTTAACAAATCGCGTTTGCGCAAATAGGTCGTTTCTTCTTACCAAGGGTGCTGCAGAGTGATCTGCAGCACCCTTGATCTGTCTTACGGCCATTAATTCAATCAGAGTGAGTGCTTCTATCATAGAAAGAAAAGCCGTGCGGCATGACTGCTTCGTCATACCACACGGCAATAATTGTTTGAGAGCGCCATTTGCTATTCCGCTTTCTGTAAGCGGGTTACAATCGTCTCCCGGCTCAGAAGCTGGTACATTCTTTTCGGTGTGAAGTAGCAGACCGCCAGTACCGCAAGAGCGATAACAGCCGCAGGAACGACGGGATAGGTAAAGATGGCAAAATCCACCTGTTGCTGAAACAGGCCGAAGATGCCGCACGCGATCAGATTGCCAAAAGAGAAGACAAGGCCAAGTGTTATAACTGTATAACAGAGCCCTTCGCCGATCAGCATTGCGCGAATCTGTCTGCGCTCCATCCCGATGGATTCCAGTATGGCCAATTCGCGTTTGCGGGCTACCACACTTACCGACATGATATTCACAAAATTGAGAATACCAATCAGAGCGACCACGAGAGAGATGCTGCCGCCGAGACTCAGGATAGCTGTTTTGGCGCGATTGAGCTCAGCCATGGCTTCCGCTCTGGATGTGAGGGAGATGGCGGAATTCTCCTCGGTGAGCTGCTGCAGTGCAGTCAGAACCATCTGTTCATATCCGCTGGAGACATTCAGTTCAAGCTGCAGGGCTGCCGGGTCACCAAACCATTTCTGCATTGCTGTATTCGATACGACGATTGTAGGAGCAAGGCTGGCACCAACTCCCTTGTAATCGAAGGGCACAAAGCCGCCAAGAGAAAGTGTGATTTCCGAACGGTCTGACAGCGAGCTTCCTTCCCGAGAACAGGGGAAGATCGTGAGATGCTGGATGCGGGAGAATACCTCCGGCTGGTCTGTGGCGATCAGTGCAATTTCTCCGCGTTCAAAAGCTTCCCGGTCGATTGGTTCTCCGAGCGTATTCTGGTACGCTTCCAGCGTTTCGCCGTCAACGCCGAGAATGAATCCGTTGAAGTTATTCGCGAGTTCCTGCTCGGATAATCCGGCGACCTGTTCCGGTAAGGGATGGTTGGCAATATATTCCTTGAACGAGGAAGAATATTCCAGTGTTGCCTCTTCCCAGGTCGTCAGATGGAGATCCTCCACGCCGGGAATGGCGCGTATCTGATCCAGCAGCGACGCGCTGATTGTTTGTGCCGGCCATGCGCGGTTTTTCAGTACAAAATCACTTTCAAAGGTGGAATCGATGTAGTTTGATACGTTGCTTCCTGATCGTAAAAATTAAACCATTCGACAGGCTTTCGCGTGTGTGATATAGTAAGAGCAGTATAAGATTGAAAGTGCGGTGGTAAAATGGGTGCAACAGAGATAAAACTTCCTTTGGACGATACGTATATGAATGTGATCCATTTCGGAAGTGGAAAATAAACAGTAATTATCATATCGGGAGTCAGTCTGACCGGCCTGGAGGGTCAGGGGAAAGCAGTAGCCGAGGCATATCAGCTGTTTTCAGCACAATACTCTGTTTATCTGTTCGAGAGAAAGAAAACCCTGAAAGAAGGCTATCGCGTTGAAGATATGGCGGAGGATATTTCCCGGGCAATGGAACTGCTCCATTTGGATTCTGCATACGTTTACGGCGTTTCACAGGGAGGGATGATCGCGCAGATCCTTGCGATCAGATATCCTGAAAAGGTGAAGAAGCTGGTGCTGTGTTCTACCACGAGCAGACCCACAGAAATCATGAAGAGGGTAGGGAAAACCTGGTTGGAACTGGCTGGTAAGCAGGATGTGGTGGCGCTGAATCGAAACTTTTTTCAGGTTGTGTATTCCGCGGCTTTTCTGGAGAGTGTAAAGAATCTGCTTCCATCTCTGGAAAAGGTCGGAAGTGCAGAGGATTGCGCCCGTTTCTGCATTCTGGTGAAAGCTCTTCTGAATTTTGATGTGTACGTGCAACTGGAACAAATCAAATGCCCCGTACTGGTGATTGGAGATAAAAGAGACCAGACAATAGGGGTAGATGGTTCTTATGAAATCATTGAGAAGCTGGGCTGTCCCAGTTATATCTACGACCAATATAGTCATGCCGTATACGATGAAGCCCCGGATATAAAGAGAAAAATCATCCAGTTTTTGAGTGACTCTCTTTGAACAAACAGGGTGGTTCCTACCAAAGGAACCACCCTGTTCACGTTTGCAATGCACGATTCTGCCTTAAGAAATCAATAAGTTTCTGAAAATGAAAATCAAATGAAGAAATTCAATTTAGCAAGTGCGATATTTAAGAAAAAAGCAGCGGTTGCCAATAAACACACAAGTGCGATGGGCATTCCCCACAGGGCAGCAGCCCAGAACACCAAAGGATGTTTCGCGGAATAAGCAGAGAGTCCTTCTGTGAAAGAAGAAAACAGGAGGCTTTGAGAAGAAAATACGGTATGCTTTGAAAGCTGGCTTTCCTGCGTTGGATCAATTCTTTCTGCCGCAATATGGCTTGATTGCATCATAATAGCTGCACCTCTTTCGACGCTTTTCATGGTCATACTATAGCACATAGAGGTCAAAGAAGCCGTTAGGAAACTTTTTGGCTTGCTAAGATTTTGTTAAGACGGTTATCTTAATGGAATCTTAATGCGCTGATGAGCCTTCTTTACATTATTTCAAGGCAGAGTATGGTACAATAAAGACAAAAATGAGAAGCGGGCGATGGAAGATTGGATAATTGGTACGAGTCGGAATACGAAAAAGCAGATAAACCGCGGCAAGGCCGTTTGAAGATATTTTTTGGCTATGCTGCTGGTGTGGGGAAAACCTATGCGATGCTGAAAGCCGCTCATCGTGCGAAGGATCAGGGTGTGGATGTTGCAGTGGGTTATGTGGAAAAGCATACCCGCCCGGATACATTGGCGCTGTTGGATGGATTGGAACAACTCCCCACGTTGAAAGTAGAGTACAAAGGAATCGTTCTGAACGAGTTTGACTTGGATGCAGCATTGAAAAGACGACCTCAATTACTGCTTGTGGATGAATTGGCGCATAGCAATGCAGCAGGTTGCCGCCACACAAAACGATACCAGGATGTGGAAGAACTGCTGAGAGCGGGAATCGATGTATATACGACGGTCAATGTGCAGCATCTGGAGTCGTTAAATGATCTGGTGGCTTCTATAACGCAGGTTGCCGTCAACGAACGGATTCTCGACTCGGTGTTCGATTCAGCTGACCAGGTGGAGCTGGTGGACATTGAGCCGGACGATTTGATCCTTCGGCTTCAAACGGGTAAGGTTTACCAGAGGAACCAGGCCTCCCGTGCGTTGAATCACTTCTTTACAAAGGACAATTTGGTAGCGCTGCGTGAGATTGCGCTGCGCCGTACGGCTGACCGATTGAGCCGGAATGCGCAGCGGACAGGAAACGAGACTGCGGCGAAGGCAAGCGAGCATATTTTGATTTGTCTTTCCAGTTCACCGTCGAATGCAAAGGTGATTCGTACAGCGGCACGGATGGCAGAGGCGTTCCATAGCAGTTTTACAGCGTTGTTTGTAGAAACGACCGAGACAAAGGAGCTGAAGGGAGAAAATCTCAAGCGGTTGCGCGATAATCTGCGGTTGGCAGAACAGCTTGGTGCACAGATCGCCACCGTTTATGGAGATGACCCGGCGGTACAGATTGCCGAATATGCAAAGGTCAGCGGCATTACAAAAATTGTTCTGGGCCGTACCAACCACAAGTCCACGGTCTTTTTGAAAAGCAAAACACTGGTGGATAAGCTGACGAAACTTGCCGGTGACATTGATGTGTATATCATTCCCGACACACAGCCGCTCTACAAGAAAAAAGCATCCTTCATTCATCTGGAAGATCACAAATTTCGCTGGACGGATTTGCTGAAGGTTGTTCTGATTACGGCAGCAGCTACCGGAATCAGTTTTTGCTTCTATACATTGGGGCTGCGGGAAGCAAATATCATTACGGTATACATCTTGGGCGTTCTGCTGACGGCCATCTGGACAAACGGGCATCTCTATGGCGCGCTGGCATCGCTGCTCAGTGTTGTCTCGTTCAACTTCTTCTTTACGGTACCACGCTTCACATTGGCAGCAAATGATCCGGATTACCCGGTCACGTTTTTGATCATGCTGGTGGCCAGTGTGATTTCCAGTACACTGGCCACACGGGTTAAAAAGCAGGCGCGCCAGTCTGCCCAGAAGGCATATTATATGGAATTGCTGATCAACAGCAATCAAAAGCTTCAGCAGGGGCGTGATGAGCAGGAAATCATTCAGATTGCGGCAGAGCAGGTGAGTGCACTCCTGGATCGGCCGGTGCTCTACGCTTTGGCGATGAAAGGACAGGAGCTTTCTTTTCAGGTATCGCCGCAAAGCGAAGCAAACAAACAACTCAGTGCAATGACGCCGGAAGAAAAAGGGGTTGCAGACTGGGTAATAAAGAATAACAAGCATGCGGGCGCGACCACCAATACGCTCTCGCACGCGCATAATCTGTATCTCTCTGTCCGGGGAAACCAGGAAGTAATGGGCGTGATTGGCGTTCCGGCAAAGTATTATCCGCCGCTGGAGGTTTTCGAGAAAAACCTGATGATTTCGATCCTGAACGAATGCGGCCTTATTCTGGAACGCAGGAGATTGCGGGATGAAAAACAGAAAATCGCGCTGGAGACGCAGCGGGAAAGGCTGCGGTCCAACCTGCTGCGAGCGATTTCCCATGATCTGCGCACACCGCTTACCAGCATCAGCGGAAATGCAGGCGTTTTGATGGAAAAG
>PPYE01233675.1_pt1 | contig 13085 bp, 10 predicted proteins | sample 1559881 | NCBI WGS metagenome assembly PPYE01 (sample SAMN08240022, study PRJNA423297) | Human gut metagenome, whole genome shotgun sequencing project.
ATATTGTGCGGACTTCCCCGGCAATCGTACCTAACATAGCAAAATTATCCGTATAATCTACAACGGCCAATAACGGTTTTATAATTCCCAATGATAGAATCATAATCATAACAAAGGCAGACGCAGAAAGAGAACCCTGCAAGTAGAAAAGCACGCCAAAGGGAAGAACCGTAGCGAGAACCGTAGGCATAACAGCGCGGCTACTTGCCATATATTTTTGCGTGTCGTGCATCCAATTTACATAAAATGCGGCGTTTTCATTTACAGCGTCAGTAAATTTTTGATAAGATGTAGCCGACTGATTAAAGGCTTTTATAACTTCAATTCCATTGACATATTCAACAAGTGTTGTATTTAATTTCTTTGTAATTCGTATCTGTTCTTTATACTTCTCTGCAAATCCTTTCATACATCCCATCTGTAAAGCAAAACCTATGGGAAGAACAATTAAAGAAATTAAGGCCATACGCCAATCCAACAAAAACAGATAGATTAAAATAGCGACAGGAACCAAAAGGTTTGCTGTCATTTCCGGGAACATATGAGCTAAAATTGGCTCCATACTGTCGATACGATCAACAAAGGATGTTTTCAAACTTCCCAGAGTATTATTTTGAAAATATCCCATAGGGACGCGTTGCCATTTTTCTACCATAGCTTTTCTTAAAGCCTCCAATGTAGAAAATGTAGCTTTGTGCGACAGAGAAGTTGATAGGTTTGAAAAGCATACCTTTAGGAAATATCCTGCAAGTGCAAATAATACCCACGGTAAAATTTTCTGCACAGATGTTTGGCCCTGAATCAGTTCCGTTATAATCTGGCCAGCGCAAATATAGGGAACAATACTACAAGCCACGCCTAAAATGCTGGTAAGTACAGAAAATAGATAGCCTTGACGATTAGGGCGTATAAATTCATCCAATACCTGCATAAAAGATTGTTTTTTCTGTTCCATTTCAGCACACCTCCTTTTTCAATAGGGACATTCTGCGAAATTCAATAACCGCAATTCCGGCGCAGATAATAAAAATAATGACATCCACTACTGCGGGAGCCGCCCAAACGCCTCTGATACCCATATCAGCAATCATAGGCAAAATCATGACGCATGGGATAAAAAGAACAATCTGCCGAAGAAGCGACATGATACTGGCTTTTTTTGCCCGTCCCAATGCCTGCAACAGCGTGATAATCACAATCATGGAACCTTGCAAAATATAAGAGCTAAAGAAGATACGGAAATTTGCCACTCCCTGATCTACAATCGCCGAGTCAGTAATAAACAAAGACATAACAGCTTTCGGTGCAAGTTCAATGGGAATATAGAACAGGAGTGAAACTAACGTCGCGCCAATCATAAAAACTTTTGCGAGCGTTTTTACCCGGTCATATTGTTTTGCTCCATAATTTGTCCCGGCGGCGGGCTGGAATCCCTGGCTGATTCCCCAAACAGGAATAAAGGCAAAAGACTGAATACGCAGGGCAACACCTAATAAGGTTTGCCATGTATCACCGCCATAGTTAGCGGCTACGTTATAGAGAACTGTTTGCTGAAGCAAGGTTGTAACCTGCATTAACATAGCAGAAATTCCCACGCCGACAATCTCTGGCACCAGAGTACGCTCAAACCGAATTTTACAGATACGGACATTTTTGCTCTTTTTCACGAAATACCAAAGTGTGATTGCTGCCTGAACAAATTGGGAGAAGATTGTTGCATAAGCTGCCGCTTCAATTCCCATTCCCAATGGGTTCAGCAGGGAAATCAAAATAGGGTCAAGGACAATATTCAAAACTGCGCCGATTCCCATAATTGTCATGGCGCGTTTCAATAAGCCCTCGCCGCGCATTACCATATTAGCCGCCTGTGAAAAGTTTACAAATACAGAGCCTAAAAAGACAATTCTAAGATACTTTACTGCAAGGGACAGAGTTTCCCCGGAAGCGCCGGAAAGAAGCAAAATCTGACGGGTAAATACCGTTCCGATCACAGTAATAATCAGGGAGCAGACAACAATCATCATAACCAAGTTACCCATGATTTTGTCAACGGTGGCCTGGTCTTTTTTCCCGATAGCCCGTGATAATACCGAAGCGGAGCCGACGCCTACCATAATCGCAAGCCCGTTGTTAATCAAAGTGAACGGGTAGGAAACAGATACCGCGCCTACACCGGCTGTACCTACCATTTGTCCTACAAATACTCCATCCATAAAAGAGTACAGCCCAACTACCAGCATACCGATTACCGCAGGAACACAAAGGGAAATCATAAGAGGTATTGGGCGTTCTGTCAGCAACTTTGTTCTACTGTCAGAAGTTTTCATTTTGAACACCTCGCAATCAAAAAAATAAGTGATAGATTAGCTATTTCTAACCTACCACTTATTGTACTGGCATTTGTTTTTTTCATCCACTCTCTACGGCTCAAACCTACTCCCGATGGCTTTTGAATTTACGATAATCAATCGGTGTCATTCCCGTGGCCTCCTTAAATGCTTCTGAAAATTTACTGCAATTTGTATAACCCACTTTAGCCGCAATCGCAGCTACGGTTTCACCGGTTTCCGCCAGCAAATGACCTGCCATATCCATACGGTAAGAACGCATGAAAGAATAGATTGCCGTTCCATATACGCCCTTAAAACAGCGTTTCAGGCTGGAAACAGGTATTTCAAACCGTTTGGACAATTCCTCCATCGTATAATGCTGTTCTGGAGAAGCGGTAATAAAATCGCGTATTTCTTTCACAATTTCAACCTGCTGTTTCACAAAGTAGGGCCTCTCGATCTGTTCTTTGGGGCGTTCCATGTTTTTTAACTGAAACAGGATTTCCAATACCTTGATCTTGTAGTATTCGCCGCTGCTATCCCACGGTACTTGCTCAATTTCCTCGAAAATATGATGGATGATTTCATTTCCTTTTGTAATAAAGGGCTGCCCCTCTGAAAGAAACTTATCCCTGATGGTATAAACATCAATATTTACACCCTTTATAAAGTCTGCCAACGCCTGATTTGCTTCTTTCATGTGAATACGCAGGCTAATTCCGTGGTAATGTCCCATTGGAAAGTGGAGGGTAAATTTACGTCCCGCCCGAATATCAATCACATAGTTTCCTGATTCCAGATAAACGTATTTATCTTTGGAAATTTCCCATTCTACACGGCCCTCCCTGCAAAAATCCAGCCAAAGAATATCAGCGTCGTCACTTTTAACCGTAGGACACTCCTGCATATGAAAATCAGAATGAAGCAGATAAATACCGGGGAACACCCGAAAGGCCGTAGAAATCCCGTCGCCGGTTTCATTTTCCATACGGCTCACTTCGCAAGTATCTGATTTATAATACGGCTTTTTTTTCGTTTCACCCATTCCGTCACCTTACTTTCTAACTTATTTTCTATCACTAATATAAGTGGAAAAAATCGAACAGCTTTCCCATTTCAGCAGTATCAAGGCTGTATTGCTCTGCGATTGTTCCGTCCTCTATACGGATAATATTGTCACAGGTCTTTAGAATAAATTCCGGGTCATGTGTCACGATCAACAGCGTTTTTCCTTGTTGTTTAAGCTGCTGCATAAGTTCCGCCACCTGCTCCATATGCCGGAAGTCTAAGCCACTTGTAGGCTCGTCTAATAGAAGCATTTTCTTATCAGAAAAAATAGCACCGGCTATGGCTACCCGTTGTTTTTGCCCGCCAGATAATGACATAGGATGTCTTTCACGAAACGAAATGAGGTCAAGACGTTCCATAACCTGTTCTACTTTATTTGTGTCTGTATTATCAGTCCCCAAAACAACTTCATCAAACACACGCTCTGTAAATAGCTGGTGGTTGACATCCTGCATAACAAGATAACAGTTTTTCGCCCATTTACGCAAAGAGTACGATTTTCCATTGTCTTGCACTTCTCCGGAACATCTTTTTTCTAAACCGCACAGACAGCGGAGAAAGGTACTCTTTCCCGCGCCATTTTTACCAATGACTGCAATCGCTGTCCCTTTTGTAAAATTCACCGCAGGAATATGTAACGATTGCTGTTCCCCTTTATAGGCAAAATCCATCTGCTTTAATTGATAAACGCCGGAGCCAGAGGATTTTTCTATATGCAATTCATAAATCTGTTTTAGACTGGCGGGCCGCAGCCCTAAATTTTCTACTTCCTTTTGGGACAGTCCTAAAAAATCAGCCGTTGTCCATTCACGGCGTATCTCACCGTTTTGCATATAAATAATGCGGTCAGCCAATTCCATAAGATAATAGAGCCGGTGTTCTGCGATAATGACAGTCTTTCCGGCAGATTTCCAGCATGAAATGATATGCTTTAAGTCCTCAATCGCCGCTACATCCAAATTGGAAGATGGTTCGTCCAAAACAAAAATTTCAGGTTCTCCGGCAGATACAGACGCACAGGCGATTTTTTGTTTTTCACCACCTGATAAATGAAAAATATTCCGGTCGATCAGATTTTCAATCTGAAACAAAGAAACCGTCTGATGGATTCGCTCCCGGATTTCATCTTCTGGAAGTCCCTGATTTTCACAACTAAACGCAATCTCGCTGGTGGTATCAACATTAAAAAACTGGCTGCGGGGATTCTGAAAGACAGAACCAATTTTCCGGCTCAAAATATGTAGTGGCTGCTCCCGGATTTCCTTGCCGTCCACCTTGATAATTCCATTTAATTCTCCCTCATAATACCACGGAATAAGCCCGTTTATCAATCGTGTCAACGTAGTCTTTCCACAGCCGGATTCTCCGCAGAGAAGTATGACTTCTCCCTGCCGGATGGAAAGATTGATATTTTTCAGGTTCCCTTTTTCCTCACTTCCATTGTAAGTAAAGGTCACGTTTTCAAGTTGAATCATATCATACCCCCTACATGAAGCACAAAGCATATCCAGCAGGCAATACATAACAGAAAACACAACAGGTCAGAAAGATGAAAACCGATCTTACAAATATTTGTGCGTTTTGTATCTCCGCTTAGTCCTCTTGTCAGTGCGGAAATAGATAATTCTTCCCCGATTTTTACAACTGACATTAAAAGGGGAACCATACGATACTCCAACATTTCCATAGGATTACGCAAAGAATTGATTCCTCTCATGTGCATAGCGTCCTTGATTGCTGCGCTTTCCTCTTTAATGGTCGGAAAGAAACGGAACATAACTGACATAGGAATCGTTATTTTACTGGAAATGTGCATACGTTCCATAGCTGCGTTAAACTCGCTGACCTTTGTTGTACTTACCACAAAATATCCAGTAATCAGGCTCGGCATCATTCGGTAAATAATGCCAGCGGTTGCTCCGATCAGAATACTTATCATTCCACTTGTTACAGGCATAACGAAAGAAATCATACTATATGCGGCGGCATAAGCTAAGAGATAAGAAACAGCAGCTTTTACACGGCCAGACAAAAGCAGCAGGGCAAATGGAACCAACGCCAGCACAGGATGAATGACGGTCATGATTCCACCAACCCTGCCACTTATCATAATGGTGCATACTGTGGATACAAGAGCCAATTTTGTGCGTGGGTCAAGTGTAAAGCGTACTGTATTTTCGTTGCCTGAAATCAGAACAGCAGACACTTAAACGATACCTGCCCGGACAAAATGCTTTTTCAGAACAGCTTTTCCCAATGCGGCTCCGATCAATCCGCCGATGAAGCAGGCCGCCAGTAAAACAAGGAACATCCAGCCAGGTGTATAGGCGCGAAGCGTATCAACATATTCCTGTCCATAACCAGACACTAAATCTGCGAAATAGGATTCCCTCGTCAGATAAAGCGGTATGTAATTGCCAATAAACCAAATGCTATAAACAGCGTAGGCTAATGTCGTATTCTTTTTGCTGGTATAGTTCCCGGCTTTCAAAATGAAATCAGCCGCAAGACCAAAGATCAGTGCGGTAAACATTGTAAAATATCCCATGCCAAATACAAACATGAGAATCCCGCAGATAATTGCTGTAATTGTTACCATGCCAAATTTTTTGATTTTGGTTAAGTAGAGCATGAAAGGAATCCCGGTAATGATTGGGCCATAGAATGTCATAGCCAGCAGGAAAACTGGAATAAACCCTAACATAGCGCAAGCCAAAAAGACTACAAAGTAGATTGCAGTAAAAATACCTATGGTAATCAGGTCTTTTGCCTGCAATTTAGAAGATTGTTGATTCATAAATTGTTCCTCCGTTTCTTGGTTAGAAAATGCTAACCTATTTTCTTTAGAAAAGGGATACGGAAAAATTTTGTATCCCTTTTCAATTTCTAAGTATATCAATCTCAAAAGTTTTCTTCCACTCTCAATAGCTCAAATATGCTCCCGTTGGTTCATAAATTATAAGAACACACTTTACAAAAATAGCACTGGGAAGAATTATAAAATGAAGATAAAACGCATATCATATCATTCCTAGGGCATCCTATGAACAATAGAATGTAATAGGGTGATGTGATATGCCGAATGTAAAAGATTGCCCTGGATTTGAAACCTTTGGGGCAGATGTACAGCAGGCGCGTGAAGCGGTCAATATGTCCCGTCAGGAGCTGGCCAAAAGGGTCGGCATTGATCCCGCGCTATCTCGCAAATATTGAGTTGTGCGGCACAATTCCAAGTGTGCCGGTTGTTATGCAGCTTATCCGGCTGTGCAAGTTGCCAGCGGAACGCTATTTCAATCCCGGCTTAATCAGGGAAGGACAGCGGACAATTATTTTTTTCAATGGGTAAAAAAGCTATACAATTCCAGGTATTCCTTTTCTGTTTCCTCGAAAGCCCGTACCGTATAATCTATTGTAATATGAATCTCCGGTGCTGCCCTTTCCTGGGGTTCATTTAGCAGGTGTGTAAGGTCAAACCAGAGCATATCATCATCGATTTCTTTTAATAATTGTTCTTCTTTTGCGTTTAATGGGCTCCCAAGATATTTCTGATAGATCAGATCCAGCAGATTTTTCTCCTGCTCTTTATATCCTGAGAGGGTTTTCTTGAATGGTCTTGGCACATCAGATAAATAACATTCGCTGGCATCGTGCAGAAGGCAGGCAAATGCCACACGCCTGGAATATCCTCGCGCAAGGGCTTCTCTGGCACAGTTGATGCAATGCTGACCTACTGAAAAAAAAGTTTTTACCTGTCCGTTTCCGCGGCAGATTAAAGATAAGGCATGTGCAATATCTTCGATACAGATCATATCCGGATCCGGATGTAGTGGATCTATATGTCTGCCTGTGTATGTTGTAATACAATTGTTATTCATGATCTTTCACCTCGTTCTTTTATGTAACCGGAATTCTTGTAACAGCAAAGTGGATGGTATTGTACGATCCCTGCCGGAAGACTTTATTATGTTATAGGTGTTATAAAAACATTGCGGAGAATTTTCTATAACATAAAACGGATACAATTAATGATAACTGTATCCGTTTTATGTTAACTAACTGTTGATATTCTGAAGCAGTGAATTCATCTCCTGATACAGAAGTTCTTTCGTAGCAGCTCCCATTACAATTGAAACAAAAGTTTTTCCGTATGCATTCTGTGTAAGGATTGCAAGACAATTGCCGGCTACTTCTGTTGTTCCGGTTTTACCACCGAGAATTGTAACATCTTTTGGGGCTGTTGCCTCTCCGGTAAGATAATGGTCTGTTGCGGTAAGCGTGGTGCTTTTTTCTGTTCCGTCTGAGCCTGTATAGGTTACTGTATAAGACGGCAACTCTGTAATTTCTGTAAATTCAGGGTAGGTGAATGCTTCATTCAGCATCAGATAAATATCATATGGTGTTGTATAGTGATTTTCATCCTGCAGTCCATGTGGATTGGAAAAATGTGTTCCTGTACATCCAAGCTTTGCGGCATAATCATTCATCATCTGTACGAAGTTCTCTGTACTGCCTCCAACATATTCCGCAATGGCAGAAGCTGCATCATTGCCGGAATATACAAGCAGACAGTGGAGAAGCTGATCAAGGGTAACCTGATCGCCGGCCACAAATCCGCAGACCTGTGATCCATCCTCCAGTGTAACATTATCCTGAGTGATCGTGACAGTGTCATTCAGTTTTCCACTTTGTAATGCAAGCATTGCTGTCATGATCTTGGTAATACTTGCAGGATACACCTTATCATAAATGCCGTTTGCATACAGTACTTTATGATTGCTCAGACTGAACAGCAGCCCTTTCTGTCCTTCTTCCAGCTGGGCATTCTTAATACAATCAACATTTCCTTTGGAGGAAACACACAATTTCTGGGCAAAAGATTCTGTTCTCATATTTTCCTTAGCTGCAAGGGCATTTGTGAAAACTTCAGAAGAATCAAAAGCCTGTTCAGGAGTACCAAAATAATTTCCGCTTAATATATTCCATCCGTAAAAAACACCGCCGACAGCTGCAAGAATCACAAATACACCAACCAGAATCCTGAATATATGTTTTAATCTCTGACGCTTTTTATGATATTTTGTAAGCAGCAGAGCCTGATGCTCCTCTGTTTGTCTGGATGGCATCTGCGATTTCGGCAGTTTGACTGTCTGAAGCGGTCTGGAAGGTTTGTGTCTGTGCGGAGCTGCAGATTTGTATGGAACAGCAGATTTCTTTTCCGGTATTTTACCGGAAGATTTCTTTTTTGTTCTCATAAGTAATCCTCTCTTCTGTCAATTTCTTTTTGAATAATTTCTTTATTGTATGTGCTGCTCTGAAGTCCTACATTGAGTACAAGCCCCATACCAATGTACAGACTTACCAGCGAAGTCAGTCCATAGCTTACAAAAGGAAGGGGAGTTCCCGTATTAGGCGCAAGACCTGTTGCAACACAGATATTAATGAAGCTCTGTAGTGCGATCAGGCCGCCGATTCCACAGCAAAGAACCTTTCCTGACAAATCTTTTGCCCGAAGACTCATCCGGATACATTCAAAGGCAATTGCCAAAAGCAGCAATACAATTATCACGCATCCAATAAATCCGTACTCTTCACCTGCAACAGCAAAAATAAAGTCTGTCTGATTCTCTGCCACGAAGTTTCCCTGATTTACAGACGTTGTACTGTCATCACCGCTTAATTTCTTACCAACCAGTTCCCCTGAAGCAATTGCAGTTTTAGAGTTATTCTGCTGTTCAATATCATCCGAGTATTCTTCGTTTTCCGGATACAAAAAAGACATGATACGGCTTCTCTGGTAATCCTTGAGCAGTTTCTGATCCGGCTGGACAACAATTGATAAAAAAATAATGGTCAATGGAACAGCAATAAGCAGTGCTCCTCCGATGATCTTATAGCTTAAACCTGCAATATAGATCATAATACAGAAAATTACTACAACAGTAATTGTATTTTTCAGGTCCGGCTGTTCCAGGATCAGGAACAGAGGTACTGCCAGTAACACGCCGGATAATGCCAGCGTTTTAAGTGTATTCAGTGTTTCCTCATGATCCATAAAAAATTTTGCAAAGAATACGATCAGGATAATCTTTGATAATTCTGTCGGCTGAAATCGGAAAGATCCGATACCGATCCATCTGGCAGCACCGTTAGCACTGTCACCCGCAATACGCACAACGATCAGCATGATAATATTAAATCCATACATGATCCACTGAAAGTTCATGATCCATGAGTAATCCAGCAAAGAAAGGATCAGCATGACAATAAGTCCAAGTATTACTCCGGCAAACTGCTTTGATCGCAGGTCCGATGCTGCTGTGCCTACCAGTGTAACTCCTATCAGGCTGATCGCCAGCAGGAAAATGATCAGTCTGAAATTGTAAAATCTTAATTTATATTGCTTTAACATAATTTATCTGTCCTTTTTAGTAACTGTGAAGATACCAAATGGTTATCCTTTTTGTTTAAAACAGGAATATACGCATGGAGTACTGCAGGTTCCTGCGTAATCTGGATTTTTACCTGTTCTTCATCAATAGTAAGGTATTTTTTTACGGTATGTATCATATCATTCCGCAACATTTTCATCATCTGTGGAGAGCAGTCGATACGTTCCGAGATCAGTAGAAGCTTCATGCGGTCTCTTGCATATCCGGCTGAACGCTTCTTTTCTTTAAAAAAAGCTTTCACACAGATTCCCCCTTATAAATACAGGCTACTTTTTGAAAAAACTACCTATTTTTCTTAATAACCCCTGCTTCCTGTTAATGTCTGCAAACGGAATCTCTTCACCTAAAAGGCGTTTACAGATATTCATGTATTCTTCTTCTGCCTGAGAAGATTTCCCGGAAAGAGGCTCCCCCTGATTTGTGGCAATCACAATCTGTTCATCATCCAGAATTGTTCCGATCAGATCAACAGCAAGGATATCCGTTACATCATCTACGGACATCATATCACCTCTTGCAATCATATCCGGCCGCAGGCGATTGATGATCAGGCTGATATCTCTGATCTCGTTGGCTTCCAGGAGTCCGATGATCCGATCTGCATCACGTATCGCAGAAACCTCCGGTGTGGTAACTACCAGGGCTTTATCAGCACCTGCGATCGCATTTTTAAATCCCTGTTCAATTCCTGCCGGACAGTCCAGAAGAATATAATCAAACTGTTCTCTCAGATCGTCGGTCAGTTTTATCATCTGTTCCGGAGACACAGCGGATTTGTCTTTTGTCTGCGCAGATGGCAGAAGACATAATTCCGGATGTCTTTTATCCTTGATCAGAGCCTGTCGCAGACGGCAGCTTCCGTTAATGACATCCACCAGATTATAGACAATCCTGTTCTCCAGGCCCAGAACAACATCCAGATTCCGCAGACCGATATCTGTATCAACCACAACAACTTTTTTGCCCAGCATAGCCAGACCTGTTCCGATATTGGCGACAGTTGTGGTTTTTCCTACTCCGCCTTTGCCGGAAGTAATCACAATGACTTCACTCATAGTTACAATTTCCTCCCTGAAAAAATTTCCATTCTTCTGGTATTCTCCTGTATGGTAGTTTCAGTCATTCGAAGTGTCACTGGTATCACTTGCCGCAACACCGGTAAGAATAGACTTTTCATCAGTTAATTCAAAGATATATTTAAAAATATCATCAGCTGCAAGACACGCATTACCGGAAGCATATCCATTCTCAATACGCACTGCAATCGCATATTCAGGATCTGAAGCCGGGGCATATCCCACAAACATACCATGGTTTGGATGATAAACATTTACCTCGGCTGTACCGGTTTTACCTGCCACATCCACGCCAAGTCCGTCAAACTGTCTGTGAGTCTGTACTACCCGGTACATTCCGTCGTGAATATCATCCCACACATTCTGTGATACATCAACTGTATTAATGATATCCGGCTCATATTTTTTTAAAGTATTACCCTTGGAATCTGTCTGTCTGTCAAGTAAAGTCAGATCATAAACATTTCCACTGGTAGCGATCGCTGTTGCATAACGTGCCAGCTGACTGGTGGTATAAGCATTGGTACCCTGTCCGATATAAGACGGGACTGCGTAGGAATCTGACACATGAGGTGCGGATTCTGTGATCTCGATACCTGTTTTCTTATCCAGACCAATCTCTGAAGCATATTTTTGCAGTACACTCAGGCTTCGGTTTTCTGAAAAGTTTCCGTCTGCATCCTGACCAAGTTTAAAACCAACCATGTTGAAATAATAGTTACAGGACTGCTCAATCGCCTCCCTGATCTCGATTTCTCCATGTCCCTGTTTGTTCCAGCAGTTGATCGGAGGTGTTACAAGATCAAAGGAGCCGGTACAGTTAATGTATGTTCCGTCATCGATCACTCCTTCAGACATTCCGGCAATTGTAGACAGAATCTTAAATGTAGAACCTGGTGCTGCTGTCTGTTGGGTTGCTTTATTGAAAAACGGACTGGATTTATCTGTAGATAATTTCGCATAATAATCCGTATCCATGTTATTTACCAGACGGTTATTGTCATATCCCGGATAGGATACGCATGCCAGAACATCTCCTGTTTTGACATCTGTGATTACCGCAGAAGCGGAACATGGCTCCAGTGCAAGCTGTGCCGGTTCAATCTCAAGATTATAAATCTTATTAATCATAAAATCATAGGCTGTCATGGAGCCGGAAGCCAGAGCCGCATAAGCGTCATCATCTTTTGATAAGATTCCCTGTTCATACAAAACCAGACAGATCTCGCTTCCGGAGATGGTATCCTCCTGAAGCATATACTTATACAGAAGTTTTGAGAAATTGGTGTCTTTTTTAAGATAATCGATCAGATAATCTGTAAGAGCCTGATATACTTCATCGGAATCCAGATAATCTCCTTCTGTAGAAAATTTGGAAATATCGATCCAGTTCTGACTTGCCGCATATGTCAGATAATCTTTCAGACTGATATCTTTATCGGTTGTCCATTTCTGATAAGTACTGTCAGAGGTATCAATGGCATTCTTTGAGATAATCCCCAGCGTATCTCTGAGAAGATCATCACAGATATAAGTAAGATATTCTTGGATCTGATCATCTTCATCTTTTACGGCCGGTGGATTCTCAGCTGTCAGCCTGTTAGTTATTGTATCAAAAACCTGTTGCTGTTTTTGTTGAAATTTGGCATATAAATTTTTTTCTGTATCGGAGGCGTTGGCATCACTGAATTTACTGATATCAATGACACTGTTGGCAATCAGGGCATTATATACATCATAGATCGGTATCTTGATCTGTGCAGCATCATTTACACTGAAATCATAGGTTTTGGATGCTTCGATCTTGGATAAAAGGATTCCGGCAACTCTCTGTTTCAGTATCTGATAGATGGCGGACTGCCAGCTGCTGTCTATGGTAAGATAGGTATCGTTACCTGCGACAGGTTCTACTCTCGTGCTGTCGTCAATCTTAAGTACTTTACCAAGGTTATCGACAGTGACAGTTTCTTCACCGTCTGTTCCCTGAAGAGATGTTTCCATATATTTCTCAATTCCCGATTTACCGATGATCGCATCATTTGAATAATCAGGATTCTTCTGTCTCAGTTCTTCAAGCTCTTCTGAAGAAGCCTGTCCCGTATAACCAAGAATTGGTCCCATGCTTGCATCATCAATGTATTTGCGGACAGAATCCTCTACAA
>PPYE01740654.1_pt1 | contig 13080 bp, 12 predicted proteins | sample 1559881 | NCBI WGS metagenome assembly PPYE01 (sample SAMN08240022, study PRJNA423297) | Human gut metagenome, whole genome shotgun sequencing project.
CCAGGGGATAGTAGGGGATCATGTTGTCCTTGAGCCAATCCACAGCCTTCAGCGGCGTCATGCCCCAGTTGGTGGGGCAGGTGGACAGGACCTCAATGAAGGTGAAGCCTTCGCCGTTCATCTGCTTCTGGAAGGCCTTCTTGATGGCCTTCTTGGCCTTGTTGATGTTGGCGATGTCGGTGACGCAGACCCGCTCGGCATAGACGCAGCCGTCCAGGGTGGAGAGCATCTCCGCCATGCGGATAGGCATACCGGCCTGCTCCTTGGTACGGCCGGTCTGGCAGGTGGTGGCCTTCTGGCCGATCAGGGTGGTGGGGGCCATCTGGCCGCCGGTCATGCCGTAAATGGCGTTGTTGACGAAAATGGTGGTGAACTTCTCACCGCGCATGGCGGCGTGGACGATCTCCGCCGCGCCGATGGAGGCCAGGTCGCCGTCGCCCTGGTAGGTGAACACCGGCTGGGTGGGGTGGGTACGCTTGATGCCGGTAGCCACGGCAGGTGCGCGGCCGTGAGCGGCCTCCTGCATGTCGCAGTTGAAATACTTATAGGCAAAGACGGAGCAGCCTACGGGGCACACGCCGATGGCGTCGTCCAGCAGTCCCATCTCCTCCAGCACTTCCGCCACCAGCTTATGGATGATGCCGTGGTGGCAGCCGGGGCAGTAGTGGAGCTCGGCATCCGTCAGGCCCTTGGTCTTTTGATATACGATCGCCATGTTACTGTGCCTCCTTCAAAGCCTTCTTGGCCGATTCCACGATTTCTTCGATGGTGGGCATCACGCCGCCTGCGTGGCCCAGATAAGCGATGGGCTTCTGGCCCTCGACGCTCAGACGGATATCGTCGATCATCTGGCCGCCGGCGCTCATCTCCACATCCAGGAATGCCTTGACGTGGGACTGGGATGCCAGCTCGTGCAGGGGCTTTTCGGGGAAGGGCCACAGGGTGATGGGGCGGAACAGACCGGCCTTGATGCCCTGGGCGCGCAGGGTCTCCAGCGCGCTGAGCGCGATACGGGCGGGGGTGCCGTAGGCGGTGATGACCAGCTCGGCGTCCTCGCAGTCCTTCATCTCCCAGCGGACCTCATTCTCGGCGATCAGCTTGTACTTGGCCTCCAGGCCGGCGTTGTGATGGTCGCACTCCTCGGGGTCCATGTACAAAGAGTTGATGACGTTGGTGTGGTCACGGCCATGCTTGCCGGTGGTGGCCCAGTCCTTGGGGGGCAGCTTGCGCTTGGGCACCTCGTGCCACTCGATGGGCTCCATCATCTGGCCGATGAGGCCGTCCGCCAGGATGACCACGGGATTGCGGTACAGATCGGCGATGTCGAAGGCCTCCTGGGTGAAGTCCACGGCCTCCTGGATGTTGGAGGGAGCCAGTACCACGGTGCGGTAGTCGCCGTTGCCGCCGCCGCGGGTGGCCTGGAAGTAGTCGCCCTGACCGGGCTGGATGGTGCCCAGGCCCGGGCCGCCGCGCATGCAGTTGACGATGACGCAGGGCAGCTCAGCGGCTGCGATGTAGGTGATGCCCTCCTGCTTGAGGCTGATGCCCGGGGAGGAAGAGGAGGTCATGGCCCGCATGCCGGCGCCGGCAGCGCCGTAGACCATGTTGATGGCCGCCACCTCGGACTCGGACTGGACAAAGACCTTGCCGTGCTGGGGCATATGCAGGGACATATACTCGGGCACTTCGCTCTGGGGCGTGATGGGATAGCCGAAGAAGCAGTCGCAGCCGGCGCGGATGGCGGCCTCGGCGATGGCTTCGTTACCTTTCCAAAGTTCCTTTTCCACTGTGAATGACCTCCTTTTTCAGAACTTTTCTACGGTGATGATGGAATCGGGGCAGATCTTGGCGCAGCTGGCGCAGGCGATGCATGCCGTGATGTCCGTCACCGTGGCGGGATGGTATCCCTTGCGGTTGATCACCGTCTGATCGATGGCAACGATGTGCTTGGGGCACACGGACGCGCACAGCCCGCATCCTTTGCACCGGTCAGAGTCAAAGGTTACTTTCGCGGTCATATTGGATAACTCCTCCTTTTTCCTCTTGCGTGGTCATTCCCACGGCTTTTTCATTTGTATGGTGATCGGAAAAACGGGTTCCGACAGGTCGGACAGCTCCGGGGCGAACCGGTCCAGGGCCACATGGCACAGTACCGGGATGCCGGTCTTTTCGGACACCTGGGCAGCCAGCGCCGCGCCCTTGCGCACCTCATATGGCGTGGTCTCGCCGCAAAGGTGGGTGTTGTTGACGATGCCCGTGCAGGTGAGGCCCGTGACGGCCTCGATGGAGCGCAGATAGTTCACGGCGGCGTCCGCCTGACGGACCTCCGGCCGGTTGGCGTTGAGCACGTAGATGAGCTGATAGTCCTCCGCGGTGATCTTTTCGTGGAAGCGGGCCAGTACCCGGGCACCCACCGGATCGCCGCCGATATCCAGCACGCCGGTGACCTCGCGGTTTTCCAGAATGGTCAGAAGCTCCGCCGGCAGGGCGGGCACATCTGCGTCCGTACATGCCTGAGAGGAGGCCACCAGACGAATGCCGGCACCCTCCAGCACTGCCCGGCGTTCCCGGGAGCGGAAGTAGGGGTTCACGATATCCAGATCCGCCAGCATCACCTGCTTTCCAAGCGCTGACAGCTGCAGCGCCAGGTTCACGGCAAACTCGGTTTTTCCGGTGCCGTAGTGTCCGGTGATGATGGACAGGCGGTGAGTGCAAATATGATCTGCCGTCAAAAGAGGAGCACCTCCTGTTGGGAAAATTTTCTGCGTTCAGGTGTTGTATTATTTTTCGCTTTGTTATATGATGTCATTGTACTCTCAAAGAAATATGATGTCAAGAGGATTCTGCGCAGCCGCAAGCAAATCCGCGGCACCGGGCCGGCAGCGATGCCGGCCGTGTGCCCTGTGGATACAATGGGGGGATCGAAATGGAAGAAACCAGAAAAATCAAGCTGTCGGAGCGGACGGCGGACCGGCTGTATGAAATGATCGTGGATGAAGGGCGCTATGCCCCCGGCAGCAAGCTGCCCAACGAAAATGAACTCAGCGAGGCCCTGAAGGTCAGCCGCACCACGCTGCGGGAGGCCATTTCGTTCCTGGTGGCTCAGGGGGTCCTGGAGATCCGCCGGGGCCGAGGCACCTTCGTGGCGGAGACGCTGCCTGCCGGCGGTGTGGACCTGACGGTGCTGGCGGGCCTGCGGTCCCGGGTACGTGCCAAGGACCTTTTTGAGATGCGGCTCATTTTTGAGCCGGCCACCGTGGCGCTTGCCTGCCAGCGGGCCAGCGACGAGGAGCTGGAGATGATCCGCAAAAAGGCGGAGCGGGTGGAACGGGTGGCCGCGGAGGGCGGCGACTGGCCCCTGGCGGACCAGGAGTTCCACTGGGCCATCATCAAGGCGTCCCACAACGAATATATGCGCCGGCTCTATCCCATCATCAACAGCGCTGTCAATGAGATCATGCAGATCTCCCAGAACCGCCAGCATATGCAGGACACGGCCCTGGGTGACAACCGCACTATTTTGGAGTTTTTGCTCCAGCGGGATGAGGCCGGGTCACGGCACGCCATGAGCATCCACATCCGGCACCTGATGAACATCCTCCGCTCTTAACGGGAATGATAAAATTTTAACAGCCGCTGGCTTGCCGGCGGCTGCTTTTTTGTGCGCCGACTGCGGCCGCCTGCTTTACCATCAAATACAGAAAATGTTCATAATATACAAAAAATGAATTAATATATTATTTAATAAACCGAAAAAATTTCGGTTTTGCTGGACTGCTTCCAACAAAATAGACAATCCTGTGGGACTTATTCACAAATTATTCACAAAATTAAGGGTTCCCTCTTAACAAAGTCTGAACAGGGGTGTATAATGGCATCCGAAAGCGAAGGTCGGTCTTTAACGGTTTCTTTGCGCGAGGACGTAATCCTTTAACAAATGGATATCGCGGCAAAGACCGAACTTTGCACCGGCTCCTTTTTCAGCGGGAAGGGAGCCGTCGGAAATAAGAAGGGAGCGTTTGAAAGAGCAAGGTTCTGTTTGCATTTCCAACAAGTGCCGGTGGAACCGGCTGGCGGAGGCGGTTTATCCGGGGAGACCTCCGCTGTGTCCCAGGCATTTTCCCTCAAGAAAGTGAACTAGAAGGAGTGTGTGTTAATGGCTACATTTATTCTGGGTCTCGTGATTTTGTTCGTAGGCGCTGCCCTGTACGGCAAGTTCTGCGAAAAGGTCTTTGGACCCGACGACCGTGAGACTCCCGCCTACTCCAAGCAGGACGGCGTGGACTACATCCCCATGAGCAGCTGGAAGAATATGCTCATCAACCTGCTGAACATCGCGGGCACCGGCCCCATCTTTGGACCCATCCAGGGCATCCTGTTCGGGCCCATCGCGTTCATCACCATCCCCATCACCAACATCATCGGCGGCGCCATGCATGACTATTTCTCCGGCATGATCTGCCTGCGCGACGGCGGCTCCCAGATGCCTGCCATGATCCGCAAGTACTCCAACAAGGGTGTTTACGGCGTGTATCAGGTGTTCTGCTCTTTGCTGCTGCTGCTGGTGGGCGCTGTGTTCATCTACACCCCCGGCGACATCGCCGCCACCCAGGTGTTCGGCTTCTCCGGCAAGGCAGATGACCCCACCACCTGGATCATCTACGGCGTGATCTTCGTTTACTACCTGATCGCCACCGTGTTCCCCATCGACGCCATCATCGGCAAGATCTATCCCGTGTTCGGCGCCATCCTGCTGTTCTCCGCTCTGGGCGTGTTCATCGGCATGTTCGTCAAGGGCTATCCCCTGCTGAACGTGTGGGACACCTGGGAGGCTCCTCTGGCCTTCTCCATGGTGGACGGCGCTAAGACCACCTTCAGCTATCAGGCTTATTTTGACGCCAACCACTTCATCCCCATCTTCTTCATCACCGTGGCCTGCGGTATGCTTTCCGGCTTCCACTCCACCCAGACTGCCATCATTTCCCGCACCATGAAGAGCGAGAAGGAAGGCCGCAACACCTTCTACAACATGATGGTTCTGGAAGGCTTCATCGCCATGGTTTGGGCCGCTGCCGCCATGGGCGTGTACAACCTGGGCCTGCAGGAGGCCAACGCCTCTCTGGCTACCGCCACCGTCGGCGTGGTCTGCAAGGACATCCTGGGCAAGGTGGGCGGCCTGATCGCTCTGATCGGCATCATCGTTCTGCCCATCACCTCCGGCGATACCGCTCTGCGCGGCCTGCGTCTGGCCATCTCTGAGGCTCTGCGCATCGACCAGAGCACCAAGACCAAGCGCGTGGGCCTGTCCGCCATCATCTTCGCGCTGGTGGCTGTGATCCTGGTGTTTGCCAAGATGAACTCTGAGGGCTTCAACATCCTGTGGCGTTACTTCGCCTGGTCCAACCAGACCCTGTCCCTGTTCGCGTTCCTGGCCATCAGCGTCTGGATGTTCGAAAACGGCAAGAGCAAGTTCGTGTGGGTTCCCATGATCCCCGGTGCCTGGTACACCTTCGTGACCATCACCTACATCATGAACGCCAAGATCGGCTTCAACATCCCCTGGAACATCGCCTATGTCATCGGCGTTGTGGCTGCCGTGGCTTACGTGATCGTGATCTGCGTCTACGGCAAGAACCGCGCCGGCCGTCTGGCCCGCAAGTAAGCTCCCCTCCCGCTATTTGATCCCTTCTTATGAGCTCCGCCGCACTTGTGCGGCGGAGCTTCTTTTTTGACGTATGAAAAGCGCAAAAAACGGCCCCCGGCTTATGCCGGGGGCCGTTTTGCCTTATCCGTGCTGTTCACACAGCAGCGCAAGTGCTTCCAGGTAGCCGTGCAGTCCGTGGCCGCGGATGGTAGCCACGCAGGCGGCGCGGATGTAGGACACATGCCGGAACTCCTCCCGGCTGTCCGGGTCGGACACATGCACCTCCACTGTGGGGATGCCTACGGCCTTTACCGCGTCCAAAAGGGCCACGCTGGTGTGGGTGTAGGCGGCGGGATTGATGATGATGCCGTCCACATGGTCGAAGTAGGCCTGCTGGATGGCGTCCACCAGGGCGCCCTCGTGGTTGGACTGGAAAAAGCGGATGTCCACGCCCCGCTTTTCCGCCTCCTGCCGAAGCATGGCACAAAGATCCTCGTAGGTCTCGTGCCCGTAGATCTCCGGCTGGCGGATGCCCAGCATGTTCATGTTGGGGCCGTTAATCACCAGAATACGCACAAAAATCCCTCCAGATGGCCCGGGCGGTCTCCTCCGCCGGGCCGTTGTTGTCGATGACCACATCCCGGAAGCGCTCATAAAGGGGCTTGCGCTCGCGCCACATGGCTGCGAGGTCCGCGCCCTGAGAGAGGGGGCGGCCGTCGGTGGGCAGCGCGCCCACATCCCGCAGCAGGTGGTAGATGCGTCCGTTCTGCCGCAGGGCGCCATAGTTTTCCGGCGTTTTCACCGCGCCGCCGCCGGTGAGCAGGATGCATCCGGTGCGCTTGCCGGCTTCCGCCGTGGCCTCGCGCTCCAGGCGGCGGAACGCTGCCTCGCCGCCCCGGGCGAAGATCTCTGGGATGGTGCAGCCGGCACGGCGCTCGATCTCGGTGTCGATGTCCACGGCCTCCCGGCCTGTGAGAGCGGCCAGAGCCGCGCCCACGGTGGATTTGCCGCACCCGGGCATGCCGATGAGCACGATGTTCTCCGTCTCGTGGCGCAGAGCCGAGAGGATGCGCTCTGTTTCCCCGTCGGGGATGGGACGGGAGAAGAAGTGCTCTTCCGCCGCCTTGGCCTGGGCCACCAGCATGGCGAGACCGTCGGAGCAGGGGATGCCCAGCGCCTGGGCCTGGAGCAGCAGGGCCGTGCGGTGGGGGTTGTAAATGACGTCCAGCACGCCCCGGCACCGGGGAAAGGCATGAAGGTCCACCGGCGCATCTCCGTTGCCCGGGTACATGCCCACCGGCGTGGTGTTCACCACGATGTCCGCGTCCGTGTGGCGGGAGAGGTTTTCGTAGTTGTCCGGCCCGGAGCGGGAGATGACCACCACCTCCCGTGCGCCCAGCTGCCGGGCGCAGGCCACGGCGGTGCGGGAGGCGCCGCCGCTGCCCAAGACCAGGACTTTCCTGCCGTGAAAATCCACGCCGGCCCGCCGGGCCATGAAGCAAAAGCCGTCGGCGTCGGTGTTGAAGGCCAGGAGCTTTCCGTCCCGCCGCACAATGGTGTTGACGCTGCCGATGGCGGCGGCGCGGTCATCGATCTTGTCGCAAAGGGGCATGACGTCCATTTTGTAGGGGATGGTCACGTTGAGCCCGCCGATGTCCTCCCGGGAGAGGAAGGCGGGCAGCGCCTCGGGCTCCAGCTCGATGAGCCGGTAGCCCGCACAGCCCAGGGCGGTGTGGATGGGCACGGACCAGCTGTGGCCCAGCTTCCGGCCCAGAAGACCGTAAACCAGCTCGCCCATGGTCACACTTCCGCATAGCTGCCCAGGAACTGGAAGCTTGCGCAGCTGCGCTCCAGCTCCTCCAGCATGGGCAGCACGCCGGGCTCATGGACGGAGGCCTCCAGCTCCAGGAAGAAAATGAACTCGAAGTTCCGGCCGGTGACGGGGCAGGATTCCAGCTTGGTCATGTTGATGCTCAGAGCTGCCAGCTTGGAGAGGATGTCGTACAGGGCACCGGGCTTGTTGTCGCAGGCGATGATGAGGCTGATGCGGTTGGCGCCGGCGTAGATGACCGGGTCCTTGGTGATGCAGATGAAGCGGGTGTAGTTGTTGTCGCTGTCCTGAATGTCGTCCCGAAGCGGCTCCAGGCCATAGAGAGCGGCGCAGGGGTGAGAGGAGATGGCGGCGGCGTGGCGGCTGCCGCTCTCGGCCACCATCTTGGCGGCTGCGGCTGTGTTGTCGCAGGGGATGACCCGCACGCCGTTGAGACTGCCCAGGAACTTGCTGCACTGGCCGATGGCCTGCTCGTGGGAGTAGATCTCCGTAATGTCGTCCATCTTCACGCCGGGCAGCGTCAGCAGCTCGTGGCGGATGCAAAGGCGGGTGGAGCGGACGATGGAGAACTTCTTGCGCTGGATCAGATCGTAGATGGCACGGACGGAGCCGTTGGAGCTGTTTTCGATGGGCACTACGCCAAAGCGGCACAGGCCGGACTCCACAGCGGAGAACACCGCCTCAAAGCTCTTGACGTAGACGATGTTGCCCCGGGGCAGCAGGCGGTCGCAGGCCACCTGGGAGTTGGCGCCCTCCACGCCCTGGCAGGCAACCAGTCCCGTCTGGGGGAACACCTCGCTGCCGGCGGCCAGGGAGGCTTTCACCTGAGCGGCCACCCGGGTGGGAGCGGAGATGAGTTCTGCCTGCCGGGAGCGGGACAGCTCCAGCAGCGTGGAGAACAGGTGGTAGGCGTAGCGCTCCTTGTCACCGGACTGCTCCGTCACCTTGGCCAGGATCTCCCGCTCCCGCTGCTTGTTCAAAATGGGGAGATGGTGCTCGTTTTTGTAGGCGGCGACGGCCTCGGACAGCTCCATGCGCTGCAAAAACAGCGTCAGCAGCTGCTCGTCCACGGTATTGATCTGTTCGCGAATCTCAGAAAGTTCCATGATTTCCCTCCAACAGTAAATCTAACAGCACGGCGGCGGTGACCGCCTCGACAACAGGGACAGCCCGATGGGCGATGCAGGGGTCGTGGCGGCCCCGGATCTGAAGCTGGGTATTTTCCATAGCGGAAAGGGATACGGTCTGCTGGGGCTTTGCGATGGACGGCGTTGGCTTGAAGGCTGCCCGCAGGGTAAGGGGCATGCCGGTGGTGATGCCTCCCAGGATGCCGCCGGCGTGGTTGGTCTCCGTCACCACGGCGCCGTGGTCGACCGTAAAGGCGTCGTTATTTTCCGAGCCGCGGGACCGGGCGGCGTCAAAGCCTGCGCCGAACTCCACGCCCTTGACAGCGGGGATGCCGAAGAGGGCCGCGGCCAGACGGCTCTCCATCCCGCCGAACATGGGGTCTCCCAGCCCGGCGGGGAGGCCGATGGCGGCGCACTCCACGATGCCGCCCAGGGAGTCCCCCTCGGATCGGGCGGCCAGAATGGACTCCTGCATCCGCGCCCCCGCCTCGTCGGAGAGGACGGGGAAGGCCTTGGCGGCTACGGCGTCAAAGAGATCCGCCGTGGGGTGCAGGGGGAAGACGTCGTCCTGCTCCGTGCCCACGGAAGAGAGGTGGGCGCCTACATGGATGCCCCGGCGGGAGAGGATCTGTTTGGCGATGCCGCCCGCGATGCACAGCGGGGCCGTGAGACGGCCGGAGAAGTGTCCGCCGCCCCGCATGTCCGCCGCGCCGCCCCACTTGACGGCGGCGGTAAAATCCGCATGACCGGGACGGGGCGTGTCCGTGAGGCCGGCATAATCGGAGGAGTGCTGGTCGGCGTTTTCGATGACGGCGCACAGCGGCGCGCCGCAGGTCCTGCCGTTTTCAAGGCCCGAGAGGAATACGGGCACGTCCCCCTCCTTGCGGGCGGTGGAGAGGGGACTGCCGCCGCCTCTGCGGCGGTTCAAAAAGGCTTGCAGTTCCTCGGTGTCCACGGTCTCCCCGGCGGGAAGCCCGTCGATGACCACGCCGATGGCCTTGCCGTGGGACTGGCCGAATACGTTGATCTTGATGAGCGTTCCAAACTCAGAGGACATGGACTTCACCTCCTAAGGACTGGTAGACCTCCCAGAAATCCGGGTAGGATTTTTTGACGCACTCGGCGCCCAAGACCGTCACGGGCCCGGTGCAGCCGGTGGCGGCGATAGCCGCCGCCATGGCGATGCGGTGGTCGCCCGCACTGTCCACCGTGCCGCCGGTGAGAGTGCCGCCGGTGACGGTGAGGCTGTCGGCCCCCTCTTCACAGCGGCCGCCCAAAGCGGTCAGCATGGCGCAGACGGTAGCCAGGCGGTCGCTCTCTTTCATCCGCAGCCGGGCGGCGTTGACAAAGCGGGTGGTGCCGGAGCGGACCGCCGCCATGACCGCCAGGGGCGGCAGCAGGTCCGGGATACCGGACAGGTCAATGGTGAGATCCCCCGGGTGGGTCAGACGCAGGAAGTGGGGCACCACGGCCATGTCGCCCTGGACGGAAAAGGCATTGAGCCCCTCCAGCTCCAGCTTTGACCCCAGGGCGATGGCCGCGTACCAAAAGGCCGCCTGGGACCAGTCCGCCTCCACGGCGGCTTCAAAGGGGGCGTAGTGCTGACGGCCGGGGATGTGGAGCACATCGCCCTCCCACCGGCTCTCTACGCCGGCCAGCTCCAGCACGCTGCGGGTCATCTCCAGATAGTCCCGGCTCTCCAGGGGCGTGGTGGGCACCAGGGTGGAGTCACCGTCCAGCAGGGGAAGAACGAACAGGAGCCCGGTGAAGAACTGGCTGGATACGTTGCCGGGCAGGCGGTATTCCCCGGGAGAGAGGGCGTAGTCGTCATAGCCTTTCCCACCGTCCACGGAGAGGACGCCGTTCTTGAATGACCAGGCGATGCCCTTTTCCCGGAAGAGATTTTCATAGGGGCCCTGGGGCCGCTCCATGAGCCGCCCGTGGCCGACGAAGCAGGCGCTTCCGTTTACCAGCAGGGCCAGGGGGATCAAAAAGCGCAGCGTGGAGCCGGACTCCCCGCAGTCCAGAATGGGGGCGGGCCCCGCCTCCACGATGGCATTGCCCAGCCCGCAGACCTGGACCGTGTTCTCGTCCACATCGTCGATCCTGGCGCCCAGGGCGGTGAGGCAACGGCGGGTGGCCTGAATGTCCTGGGAGTCTGCCAGGCCGTGGATCACGCTGACGCCCCGATGGATGAGTGCGGCGGCGATGAGCAGACGGTGGGCCTGGGACTTGCTGGGCGGCGGCGTCACGGTGCCGGTGAGCTTTTTCGGTGTGATGCGAATGTCCATCTTATCCCTCCAGTCCCGCGGCGATGAGGGCTTCCAGCTCCGATACCGGCAGCTTGCGGAGCTGGCACGCGCCGATCTGCCGGGGCACCACAATGGTGATGGTGTCGCCTGCCCGCTTTTTGTCGGAAAGGGCCGCCCGGGCAAGGTTCTGGGAGGAAAAGCCGGTGCCGGTGGGAAGATCGTTTTTCGCAAGGCACCCGGCGATGCGCTCGGCGACGGGGGCTTCCGTCCACCCCAGACGCTCGGCGGCCCGGGCCATGATGGTCAGACCCGCCGCCACGGCGTGGCCGTGGGGGATGGCGTAGCCGCTGCACTTTTCAATGGCGTGGCCCACGGTGTGGCCCAGGTTTAATAGCTTCCGCTCTCCCTGCTCTTTTTCGTCCCGCTCCACCACGCCGGCCTTGTAGGCGACGCACCGGGCGATGACGGACCCCGGGGCAGCGGTGAGGGTGCCGTCTTCAAAGAGGGCAAAGAGGGGTTCGTCGGAGAGGACGCCGGTCTTGATGGCCTCGGCGGCGCCGTCGGCAAATACGTCCCGCGGCAGCGTGGCAAGGCAGTCTGTGTCGCAGAGCACCGCGGCGGGCTGCAAAAAGGCACCGGCCAGGTTCTTCCCGGCGGTAAGGTCCACGGCGGTCTTGCCCCCCACGGAGGAGTCCACGGCGGCAAGGAGGGTGGTGGGCAGCTGTACATAGCGGATGCCCCGGAGGTACACGGCGGCGGCAAAGCCCGCCATGTCCCCCACCACGCCGCCGCCCAGGGCGGCCACGCAGTCCGTGCGGGTCAGATGCTCCCGGGCCAGAAATTCCAGAATGCCGGACAAGGTGGCCATGTTCTTGTGGGACTCTCCGGCGGGAAACACATAGGAGACCACGGCAAAGCCTGCGCTGGTGAGACTTGCGGTCACCCGCTCCAGATAGAGCGGCGCTACGGCGCTGTCGGTGACTACGGCCACGCGGCAGGGGGGAAGCACCTCTCCCAGCAGCGATCCGCACCGGCCCAGCAGGCCCGGGGCGATCTGCACGGTATAGGCGGGACTGGTGCGGACGGGAATGGTTTGGATGGAGTCGGACATAGGGAAAACTCCTTTATATAGGATAGGGACGCTGCGCTTGGGGCCTCAGTTGCCGCCGGCGGTGGCCTTTTTCTCCCGGCCGTCCCGCAGCAGGGCACGCAGCTGCTGGGCATCCCGGCTTTTCAGGGCATCCAGGTATTCGTTCAGATGGCCAACCAGAACCTCCAGCTCGCTTGTGAGGTAGTCGGCGTCGGCCAGAAACAGCTCCGTCCACATGTCCTCGTCCAGCCGGGCCACCCGGGTCATATCCTGGAAGCTGCCGGCGGAGAAGCCCCGGCGGCGCTGGGCCTCCGGCGACTTGACGTAGGCGCTGGAGGCGATGTGGGCCAGCTGGGAGGTGAAGGCGATGATGCGGTCATGCTCTTCCGGGGTGGAGAAGGTGAGGCCCGCGAAGCCCACATCCAGGAAGAAGGCCTTCAGCGTCTCCAGAAGCTGCATGTCCGTGCGCTTGTCCGGTGTGAGGATCATGGAGGCGCCCACGTAGAGGTCATCCGTGGCGGCGGTGAAGCCGCCCCGCTCCCGGCCGGCCATGGGGTGGCCGCCGATGTAGGCAAAGCCGTACTGCTCCGCCACCGGGGCGATGGCCGCCACCACGCTGCGCTTGACGCCGCACAGGTCCACCACGATGGCGGACCTGGAGATGGCGCCGGCGTGGGACTTCACCCAGTCAATGGCGGCCTGGGGCCGGATGGCCACCAGAATGAGGTCGCACGTACCCAGGTTCTCCTCCGTCAGCGGGGCATCGATGGCGCCGCACATGCGGGCCATGGTCATGGTCTCGGCGCTGAGGTCCGTGCCGTAGACGGTGTGGCCTGTACGGGACTTGATGCTTTTGGCCATGGAGCCGCCGATGAGCCCCAGGCCCACGATTCCCACGTTCATACCTTATTCCTCCATGGCCTTGACGGCCTCGTGCAGCTTGAAGAGCTTCTTGGCCAGGGCGTCGAACGCCTCGGGCTTGAGGGACTGGGGGCCGTCGCACAGGGCGTGGGCCGGGTCGTTGTGGACCTCGATCTGGAGGCCGTCGGCACCGGTGGCCACGGCGCCCATGGCCAGGGGCTCCACCAGCCAGCTCTTGCCGGTGGCGTGGCTGGGGTCGATGATGATGGGCAGGT
>PPYE01208266.1_pt1 | contig 13078 bp, 10 predicted proteins | sample 1559881 | NCBI WGS metagenome assembly PPYE01 (sample SAMN08240022, study PRJNA423297) | Human gut metagenome, whole genome shotgun sequencing project.
TGAAGTTGGATTACTACTAATAACCGAAGAATAAAACTTAATCGCTATGTACGAAACACAAGAGAGAGCCAAACGGATTGCGGACATTCATGTTTTATGGGGACAAAGCACGGTTATCGAGGAGTTGATCCAAGCAGGGAAAATCGACGAGGAATACCTCTATCCCTTTAACGGGGACGAGGTGCTGGAATGGTGGCTTGTCACTCCGTGGCTGGCCGAACGACTGAAAGAGCAGGGCGAAATCATCATCGACAAATTAGGGTGTCGCTGGTGGGGACGGCTGACGAGCGGGCAGGCGATTTACATGGACGGCGTAATACAAGAAATCTGCGGAGAAGATTAACCCAACTTACAACTAACAAAGTTTCGATTCCATACTCCCGACTATTGGATAGAAACTTTGTTTTCAAGAACTTTGCACAATTAATCACAGCAACAGCACCCGAAAGGGCAGGATGTTTTGCAATTTCCGCTGAATATGCTACTTTTGCAGTAACATATTGAATACACGGAAAGTGTAGCTTATTCTCGTAGAGAAATCTGGTAAATTTCAATATACATCCATAATCCTTCTGATTATCAACAATATCTATAGATCGCAGTGTACTAATAGTGTACTTTTGGGGAAGATGGCGGCGAGTCCGAGCAAATGGATTTGAAATAATTGTCATCCATTAGAGATTTTTAACTGCGCTGATTTGCGCTTTGTGTCCCTTTATCGTCATAATTTTAGGCTCTTCCCGATTCAGATTTCCCAACCCATATTATCTTACCGTGACTTAGCTACTCATTGAAAGGCTCATTGGAAATTCATATTTTGGACTCCTGTAATAGGCATAATCTTCATTTCGCTATTGCCGGTTGAAAATTTTTCATTAATTTTGCAGTCAAAGAATTTATGTTATGATTGAAAGGATAAATCGAATAAAAGTAGTTTTGGCAGAAAAACAAAAAACGAATAAATGGCTGGCAACAGAATTGGGCATTAACCCTTCTACTGTTTCCAAATGGTGTACCAACTCTTCGCAACCTGATATTGCATTATTGGTTAAGATTGCAAAACTACTTGATGTTGAATTAGATGAATTGCTGAATAAGGAATTCGTAGAATCCATATAGTCGGTTATTCTTTATTGTTTTTATGAAATTCAAACTTGAAAATCCTCAACATCAAATGACAGCCATACAAAGTGTGGTTGACATCTTTCGTGGCATGGAGCGTAACACTTACGATAATGCTCACAATGAGGATATTCACATGAATGTATGTTCTCTATCAAGTCAGCAAATACATAAAAATATTCAAAGCGTCATTCTTGAAAACAATGTCCCGGACGCACAGGCATTTCTTTTAAACGAAAACGACGCTTGCCTTGAAATGGAGACTGGTACGGGAAAGACTCTTACATACCTCCAAACTGCTTATGAATTGTTCAAACAATATGGTCTAAGCAAATTTATTGTCTTAGTTCCGTCTGTCCCCATCCGTCAAGGCGTTATTGATACTTTTGAAAATTTCAAAGAGCAGCTATCAGACAAGTACGATATAACCCCTAATGTTTTTGTTTATGACAGCTCAAAAATAAAACTCCTCCACGATTTCATCACCTCGGACAATCTTCAGATTATGGTGCTGACAATGGCATCATTCAACTCTGAAAACAATATACTGAATCAGGTTGATCGAGAGGATATGTTTAACAATCTTCCACATCTTGAATCTCTTGCTCAGACACATCCGATAATATTGATGGATGAGCCACAGGAGGGCATGGATACGGAGAATTCGAAACAATGGATAGCTAAACTCCAACCGCTATTTAAACTTCGTTATTCTGCTACCCATGCCGTTAAAAAGAATGTGCTATACCAACTGACTCCGGCAGAAAGTTACCGACTTGGATTGGTGAAGAAACTGGAAGTCTTAACGGTATCTGAAAGTAATGATGAAGCGACATTGAAATTGGAGATTAGCCAAGTGCAACCAACTTCTACCCAGGTCAAGGTTAAGTTAAAGCTATGGAAGCTCAATAAATCCAAAGGTCGTTTTGAGTTCAAGGAGTCCGGTCTGTTGAAAAAAGATGATAACCTAGCCGACAAATCCGGTAACGAGTCATATCATGATTATACTATCAGTAGAATCTACAAATCAATGACTGACCGTAAATGGCACGTTGTATTTACAAATGGGTCTGAAATTATTGAGGGTTCATCATCTTCAAACAAGGAACAAGTTTGGGCATTGCAGCTTGAATGGCTAATTCGACGTCATTTTGAGAATCGGAATAGACTGAGACCGCAGGGCATCAAAAATCTTTCATTGATATTCATTGATAGAGTTGCTAACTATATGAGTCCTGAACGACCGATAATAAAGCAACTTTTTGAGCAAAAGTATCGCCAAGTCTATGCTGAATTTAATGATGGCAAACAGCCGGCTGATTCCGATGTACTGGCTGCACAAGGTTTTTATTTTGCCAAGACCACGCAAGGCGAATACACCGATAAAGAGGATGCTTGCAGAAAGAACAAAGAGATTTTTGATGAGATTCTGCATAACAAGCAGAGACTTCTTTCTTTTGAGAGTCCGATTGAGTTTATCTTTTCCCATTCCGCTTTAGGTGTAGGCTGGGATAATCCCAACGTGTTTGGTATTGCAACGCTTAATGAGAGCTATTCTGAAAACAAAAAACGTCAGGAAATTGGCAGAGGACTTCGCATTTGCGTAAACCAAAGCGGAGAGCGTGTTTACGATAGTGCTGAAACGCCAGAAGAAGAGCAAATTAACCAACTCACAATTGTCCCAAATGAAACTTACGAGACTTTTGCTCGTAGCTATCAAAAAGAATACGAGGAACAATATGGAATAGGAGGCAACATTCCAAAACCGAAACATACCCATAAGGGTAAACGGTTAAACCGTGTGACATTCAAATTAAAGAGAGATGAAACTTTCATGAGCGTGTTCCGTCGCTTTTGGAATGTCGTTGCGCAGAAAACCGTTTACCGTATTCATATGGACGAGGAAGAGTTAATCAGAAGAAGTATAGAATCACTGAACGATATACGAATCAATGACTATACTCTTGAAGTCCAAAGTATGAGGATAACGGATATTGGTAATCTGAATAATGCCGAGTATTATGGCTCTCAATCTTATGTAGGTAGAGCCAAGTTTAATCCACATGATCTTGTTGAGGAAATCAGCGAAAAGACGGGACTCTGTTACACATCTGTCCTCAAGATTGTTGCAGGAATCAACAATCAGGGTCAATATATCAAGAATCCGCCTGTTTTCATGGAGCAGGCTGTCTTTAAGATTCGGCAGGTTCAGCTTGACGAATTGGTGCGTTGTATAGAATACACTCCTACCGGAAACATATATGAGTTTAAGTTCGATGATTTTTCCAAAGACGGATGCGAAGATTGGATAGCCACTCCCAATCATGGAGTATGGGATAAGTCCCTTTATGACAGTCTATACGAGAAAGAATTTGCGAAAGAGGCAGACAAAATCACAAATACTGAAGTTCTGTGTTTTCTCAAATTCCCGTTATGGTATAAAATACCGACCCCGATAGGGAACTATGAACCTGATTTTGGGGTGGTTTTGCACAAAAGACTATTGAGTAGCCCTGATGAAGATAAAGAATATTATTTCGTTGTCGAGATAAAAGGCACAGATGATATTAATGACACGCGAGCTTTGACGCCCCATGAAATAGGACGTATAAAGTGTGCTGTCAAACATTTTAAATCACTCGGAATTGAGGCTTACTATAAAGCCCCAATTAAAGAATATGATACTTTCAAGGCGCAAGCCAACCAGACAATAAACAATAATGGAAACATATAAAGACCATATCATACAGTCACCGGACATCAATGATGAACGCTTTGAAACACTACGCAAAATGTTTCCGGACTGGTTTACACAAGAAGGTAAACTTGATCTCAATGAAGTCAAAAAGGCAGTAAATCCCGATAGCGTAGACGAGACTGAACGCTATGAATTCCGATGGTTTGGCAAATCGAAGGCCAAACGAAACGCCTTTATGCCTACTCGTGCCACTCTGCATTACGATGAGGAGCGGAGTGTGAATCCGGAAACAACGGAGAACATCATCATCGAGGGCGAGAATCTTGAAGTTCTGAAAATCTTACTGAATGGTTATAGAAACAAGATTAAAGTCATTTATATTGACCCTCCCTATAATACGGGCGAAGATTTCCTTTACAATGATGATTTTTCCGAAGGTCGTCAAGCCTATTGGGAGAGAACAGAACAGTCAGAGAATGGCATTAGTCTCGATACTAATTCTGATGCAAGTGGTCGCTTTCATAGTAACTGGCTCGACATGATGTATAGCCGCCTATTGGTGGCTCGCAATCTGCTTCGTCCTGATGGCGTAATTTTCATTTCTATGGATGACAATGAAATACATCATCTTCGTAAAATTTGCGATGAAGTATTTGGCACTGACAATTTCCTTGTCAATATAATTTGGGAGAAACGTTATACTCGTAGTAATAATTCCAAATTATTTGGAACTATGACCGAGCATCTGCTTTGCTATCGCAAATCCACAAACCTTATTACCATTAAAGAACCTCGTAACGATAGGTCGGATGCAATATATTCGAATCCAGATAATGATGAACGCGGACCTTGGACTAGTGTATCTTATGTAAATCCTGCTTCACGTGAAGAAAGGCCGAACCTGTGCTACCCAATATACAATCCGATTACAGGACAAGCCATAGAACACCCTACAAATGCTTGGAAGTATGAGAAAGCAACTTATGAGCAACATGTAAAGGATAATAAACTATATTGGGGACAAGATGGTAACAATTCCTACCCTCGCTTAAAAAAATTCCTATCTGAAATGGATGGCGGTATGGTTCCTTCCAATCTTTGGAAAAGAGAGGAAACTGGGACAACAGACCAAGCAAGTGCAGAATTGGAAACTTTGATAGGCAGAGGAATCTTTCCTTTTCCTAAACCGCCACAATTGATTCAAAAAGCCATATCATTCTTTATCAATGGGAATGAGGATAAAGATTGTATAATTCTTGACTTTTTCGCCGGATCAGGGACGACTGGGCATGCTGTAGTCAATCAAAACTTGAAAGATGGTGGTCATAGAAAATATATTCTTGTTCAAGTCCCACAAACAACAGATGAAAATAGTAATGCTCGACGTGCAGGGTTCAAAAAAATCAGCGATATAACAATTTCTCGTAATAAAGCGGTTGTAGAAAAAACAAAAGCCGATTTTAATGGCAGGATTCTTACCCCTGAAGATCAACAACAATTAGATCAACTCGGTTTCAAGGTATTCACTCTTGCAAAGTCCTCTTTCCCACGAACTGATTTTGCCCCCGACCCGGAGAAGTCAAAGGAAGAGAATCTTGAACTTTTCCGCAAATATGTTGCGGAAAAGGAGCAACAGCTCTCTATGGGTTTTGATGACCAAGAGCTAATCACAGAAATACTCATTTCCCGTGGATTTATGCTTACATACAAACTGGAATTGCAACCATCATTTATTGATAACACAGTATATCTCGCTACTGATAGCACAAAAGAAGCATATATCTGTGTTGACAACTCACTAAGTGATTCTACTGTTGACTACTTTATGCAGAATACCGGTACCAAGTTCATCTGCATTGAGCGCGCCCTTAACTCTACCCAAAAGTTCAACCTCAAAAACCGAATGCAAGACAAGTTCTTCGCCTTCTAATTCGATAATATGGAAACAGCTATAATAACAATATTAACCACCGCAATTGGAGCTTTTATAGGAACTATGTACGGTTCCAAGAAACTCTATGAGTTTCAACAATCAGGAAAAATTGCCACTCGTAAAACTGCAATAAAAGCTATTGAATTATTAAAAAAATATGTTGGTCAACCATTCTCCAATGCCCAACACGATTTCAATACAACATTAAGTATATCAGAGAAACGTGCTGTAATAGTTGCGCTTCATAAACTTGGAGTACCTATAATAGTTCCAGCTTCATCATCTTTCCAGATATCGGATATTAAATTCTCAGATAGTACGATTTTGAACGAGGAAATGGATAGTATAATAGCTCAGTTGAATAAAGGCAACTGTGACTATTTATTCTATGAAGATGCAGAGAATCATTTTTCCTCTAATTTGCGATTGAATACATTACGTGAATTGGCAAAACGTTATGTCAATTGTGTGATGAAGCATAGTCGGTACATAAATGATAAAATTTCCGACCCTAATAACTGGATTTCATATTTTACTCCGGGAGAACTTCAGGCAATTTTAGTGTTTTATTTTAGGGTACACGATAATATGTTCTATGAAGATAATGGCAACTTGAAATCGGGTATAATTGAAAATCTAATAAACGAGATAGAAATAGGGTTATGGGATAACTGCCTATTTTGGGATTACGTTGCATATCAAAATATGCAAAATCAGAATATGCTTGTAAATCAAATGAGTCAGATGTTTTCTCCCGGTCAGCGGAATAATGAATGTTCGAGGGAAAAGGATTGTTTATCGGATGATTGTGGGTAAAGTGAATGTACATTAGAGTCATAAAATCGGAAAATTTAATATTTGAGATTTACTGAAATGACGGAACAAATTATAATTAAAGGGTATTGGTGGCTTCCTTCTTCTCCGGATACAGCTGTTGCCGGAAATTTGACATATACTCCCAACGAATCTATAGTTTTAGAACTGGTTGGGCAGCTTAAATCTGGAATCTCAGCAATGGAAGAGTTTATTAATCGCGAGGAAGAAGGTGTCATCTTCGGATATAGTTCCGATGCAAAAGATATCTCTCTTTTAAACTGCTATCCATCTGGAGGAAACCTAAATTTCAGTTGCAGATTCCCAATCCAACGTTATAGGTGTCAACATTTAATTATTGGGACTCACATTGAGACATTGGATAATCCTTTGTTCTTTAAGACACAAATAGAAATTCCTTATCTCAGTTTATGGGCAACACCGAATTCGATTGAAACTACCACGTTCTTTAATGAAAAGCAAATTGAAAAATATTGTATTTCTTTTAAACCAGAAGGATTTCATATTGATACTGTAGATATTGGAGAATACACATTATCCATTGATGGGGCTGTTAACTATAAAGGAGATTATTTTGAGCCAAAAATAAAACAAAAAACAGTGATTTCATTGACCAACAAATCTGACTATTCTTTAAGAGATGTTCTTGGAAAGATTTTCCTATTTGAACAATTCCTGTCATTTGCTGCTTTAAAGCCTGTCGAAAGTAGCAAAATTGTTTTATATGATAAATCAAAATATCAGCAGTTAGAAAATGGAACGAAACATTTCTTTCCAATACAATACATACGCGTATACCATGGCACAGAAATTAAAGATGAACAAAATATAACAAAAAGATGGTCATTTCTTTTCTCGTATGATACCATAAAAACTGAATTCAAAACAATTCTAAAAAAATGGTATAGTGAACAGGCGGATATTGCACCCATACGTCATCATTTGATTGAGTGTGTTAGTCAAAAACGAACATTTTCTAGTGTAGACTTCCTTGTTATTATTCAAGCGATAGAAGGTTTTTGGTGGAGATTTAGAGATGATGATTATAAGTTGGAGAATCATATTCCAAGTAGAAGGCAAACCCATTTAAACACCATATTGGAATCATTGATAAACGAATTTAACGGAATAGCGATTCTCAAACTAGATGAGATTAATATTCAGGAAATCGTAGACTCTAGACATTATTTTTCTCATTTCGTCCCTAAAGATAAAAAGCCATTTGCAAAAGATGGATTAGAGTTATATCTTTTAACAAGCAGAATTAGGAAATTGCTGATTTGTTGCTTATTAAATTTTATCGGTTTCTCAAATAATCAAATAGAGGATATCGTCAAAAAAAGTGATAGTAAGTTTCTTCACGATTAATCCACAATTGATTAATTCATTTTAAGTCAATACGAGATGTCTATGTATAAAGAGGTTTTCCAAACAATTACTAATCATTCAGAGAGTGAAGTAGTTGAGTTCAAGAAGGCGGAGAACAACTTCGACTTTGATGACTTGGGCAAGTATTTCTCGGCGTTGAGCAATGAGGCGAATCTTCGCAAACTCGATTTCGCGTGGCTGATTTTTGGTTATGATGAGAAAAAGCATGAGATTGTCGGCACGTCATACAAAAACGGCGAAGGGGCTCTCAACAATCTCAAGCACGATTTCTCTCAGCATACCACCGATGGACAGACTTTCCGCGAGATTATCCCGATTGAGGTAGATGGAAAGCGAATACTGATGTTCAAGATTCCGGCCTCGCCACGAAATATCGTGATGAAATGGAAGGGAATCACATACGGTCGTGACGGAGAAAGCCTCAAACCGCTTAATCAGTCCAAGCAGGATGAAATACGTCGGCAGACTCCGGCTCCTGACTGGTCTGCTGAAATTGTACCTGATGCCACAATTGATGATCTTGACGAAGTGGCTATCGCTAAGGCTCGAAAGATGTTCAAGAAAGTGCATGGTCGGATTCCGGCTGAGGAGGTCAACCGCTGGTCGACGGAAGAATTTCTGAGCAAGTGCGAACTGATGGTCAATGGCAAACTTACCCGTGCAGCCATAATTCTACTTGGCAAAATATTCTCGGACAGCAAGCTGCGTCCGGCTGTCGCGGAAGTAACATGGACTCTACGCGACGAGAATCAGGATGTTGTGGATTATGAACATTTCTCTGTGCCGTTCATCCTGACAGTAGATGAGATTCTTGCCAAGATACATAATCTGACCTTGCGTGAGATGCCGGGCGGCACGTTGTTCCCAGACACGATGAAACAGTATGATGACTACACTATCCGTGAGGCTCTCCACAACTGCATAGCCCATCAGGACTACACTCTGCGTCAGCGCATAAACTTCGTTGAGAATCCGGGATTTCTTTATTATGCCAACGGAGGTTCCTTCATTCCCGGCACATTGGAAAATGCACTTGCCACCAATGGTCCGCAGAGATTCTTCCGTAACGCCTGTCTATGCAAGGCAATGGTGCATTTCAACATGATTGATACGGTAAGCCGTGGAATCAAGAAGATGTTTACCGAACAGATGGAGCGTAGATTCCCGATGCCGGACTATGAGATTGACAATGAGAAGAAAGAGGTTGCGGTCCGCATCTATGGCAATACCATAAATGAGCGATACACCAAACTGCTCAAAGATAATGACACTCTGACCCTGCACGACTGCATTTCTCTTGATGCCATTCAGAAAGGACATCGGATTGACGATAAGATAGCCCAAGATCTCCTTAAGCGTGGTCTGATTGAGGGAGAAGCCCCGAACTACACCATCTCCCTTGGTGTAGCCAAAGCCTCCAGACAACTCCCGCAATATACTAAAGTGAGAGGTCTTGAACGCGATAAAATCAAGCATATGATTTTGCAATACATTCAGAATGCGGGTGCTGACGGCGCAAAACGGGATGCAATCCTTGAATATCTTCAGGGTACCCTTCCCGGTCGTAATACAAGAGAGCAGAATTCTGATTTGATTCGTAATATACTTAGAGAGATGGGGCAAGAAAATATAATTGTATCTAAAAACAGATTATGGTATTTATCAAAATCGACGGATTAAACGTGTAGCGGCACCCATCATGGTGTAATATGTAATATAGGTGTAGTTCATAAATTTATCGTGTAGTAGTATGTGTAGTAGCTGTTTTGAGGACTACTACACGTTTATTCATAAGTTTTTAGCGCATCTGACCTAAATTTCGGTCATATATGTGTTGATCAGCCGTAATCTGACCGTTTTGAGCGTAAGGTGTATATATAATAATCTGTCATATGGTAAGTCAGACGGACAATCATCTGAATGATTGGCAAATCAGCAAAACATTCAAACGGCAATCTTTCCTGTAATTCATACATAAGGCATGACATCCATCTGCTCATAAGTTCATTCAGTCATCTGTTCATACGTATGTACATCCATACGTTCATACGTTCATACGTCAATACGTCAATACGTTCATACGTCAATACGTACGAACAGCATACTTGCAATCAAGACTTCAGCAGGTAACTGTCTGTGGTAATGTACATTAACCAAATTGCAATCTTGAAAGCATTATATATCGCGTATTGTTATATCAACTATCTTGAGCCAGATCTTATTCTTTCTCATTGCAAGAAGTTGGATTTTGTCAATGTTGATGTGGCAAATAATTGAAACAGTCGGCGATCCCGATTATAGCTGTCTTTTCTGTATGGAGCCTATTGTAATTTGGTGCTATCAAGCCTTCTGATTCTGTATGTCGCAATGGAATCCGTCGGGATTCTGCAAGGTATGTTTTGAGCTGCATGAAATTGATTTCGCAGCTCAAAACCCTTGCAGAATATTGGTTGGTCTTACTCCAAAGTCGTAATCCCCGTTGCCGATTTCACACTCCGATTTTCCCCCCTTTTTGTTTTCATTATGATTGGCGGCGAAAAGAAAAAAGCCGACAAATCATTGCTGACTTATCGGCTGAGGTATAGATGGTGTGCCTCCTTACATCGGTGTATAGTTGATTTCACCGAGGGAGTTGATTGCATCCTGTTTGAGACTGTCAACGACATGGAGGTAGCGCTCAGTCATCTTTATCGAGGTGTGCCCCAAAAGGCTCGACACCGTTTTTATATTCGCTCCTTTGGTAAGTACGTTCACCGCAAAGCTGTGTCTCGCGCAATGCCATGTGATTTTCTTCCTGATGCCTGCCGCCTTCACCCATTTACGCAGATACAGGTTGCAGATGTTGTAATGCGGAACTTTGAATATCCGTTCATCAAAGTTGTCGTTATCCGGCTCGCCGATCAGATGGATAAGAGTGGCGTTCAACGGAACGATTACCCAGCTCCGGCTGCTGTGATCTTTTGTCTTTTGCTGTTGGAACCGCAATGTCTGGGTTGAGTAATCCACATTGCGGTAGGTCAGCTGGCTTGTGTCGCACCAACGCACCCCGGTGTATAAACCGAAGATGAACGCACGGTGAATTTCCGGCCTCTCGCCTTCAAAATGTGTCGCAACAAGCTGCTGTATTTCCTCCGGCAGAAGAATCTCTTTTTGCAGCGTCATGTTGTCGTTCTTCAACACGAAGCCACGGCACGGATTTTTCTTTATAAGATCTTTGTCTACAGCGGCAGTCACCATACGCTTGAACATTCGGAAATAGATTTTCGGACCGTCGCCTGTTCCGTTCTCTTTCAGATACTCCACATACGCAGCCACCATGTCAACCGTCAGTTGTGTCATCTTAAGATTATTCCTGTAGAGAGAATATCTCGGCGTATCGGTAAGAAAGTTCTTGAACTTTTGTAGTCCGTGCCCGAGCGTTATGCGAGTATATTTAGTAAGGGCCGGAGATTTGATGAACTCGTTGCAGAACTCAAGGAAATCCTCGTCCATGTCTTTTCGGAGACGATAGCCCTCTCTGTCCTCCAGGAAAGATTGCTCGCGTTCAAAACGTATCTTCTCTGCAAGGGCAAGAGTATTCTTGTTCTGCATACGCTCCTGCTGGTTGCGGGGATGAAGCCATATATACAGATTTAGGTTTTCTTTCTTGCGGGAGTGTTTGATTTGATATTTCGGTTTACCCGCCATCGCTCCCTCGGTATAAAACACCTGATTGCCGTCCTCGTCAAGGACAGGCGTTTCACTTCTGCCGAGATAATATTCAAGATAGAGGCTGGCACGTCCGTCGCTCAGTTCAGATTGCCGGAGCTTAGGATTCTGCTTCTTGCGATTTTCTATTTTTGCCATACAATTATAATTTTGCGCAAAGATAATCCGAGGTATAATAATCTGAAAATCGCCGTTTACAGACCTTAACATTTACCCTCTGACTACAGTCCATAATCAAGGGTACAAAAGGTGTACTTTTTGAGAAAATCGGGCCAAAAGCAGGAAAATCACCGCAATATCGATAACGGCTATTGCGCTGATAACAAGCACAATTAGCTCATTTGACTTATTCGCGTTTTTCTATCAAAGAAATCTGGTAAATTTCAAGCGATGAGAATAGGCGAACATCTTACCGCGTCATATCCTTTACGGATACGGCGTGGTGTTGTTGCTTATTTTATCGCAGGGCATACCAGAGCCTCTCTACAAAAGTAAGTTTTCAGCACCACGCTTTCTGTTTAATTAAATCTAAAAATTAACCGTCGCGTTGGTGCTGGGCGACAACCTAAACTTATTGCAACTATGAAAAAGTTGTTTCTTATTGTAGCCGCTATGTTTGCGGTAGTTTCTTTCTCGGCTTGTTCCGATGATGATGACAACAAGGATGCGTCAATTGTTGGAACGTGGCAGATTACTTATTATGAAGGGTGGGCGACGTTCAGCGATGGTACACGAGATGATTGGTCGGATGCATATCCCCTTACGTCAGAAGGCAACTATTATTGGACATACACTTTCAATGAAAATGGAACTTGTGTGCAAACCGACTATTCAGATAATAAAAACGATGATAGCTCGCCCATGCATTTCACATATTCTGTTAATGGCAACACACTCACAATGACAGAATCAACAGGTGAATTTCAAAATGTTTTTCAAATTAAGAAACTATCTCAATCACAACTTGTTTTATTCCGTAGTGGAGAGGATGCACACGAAAAATTTGAAGAAACTGAAACGTACAAAAGGATAAAATAAAAAAAGACAAAATATTAGGACAGACTTTGGAAAACGGTCTATAAATTAAACTGTTTGTGTAAGTTTGTCCTTTCTATTCCGAGTGACAGACTTTGTGAAAAGGTTAATCTATAAGACCCTTTTGCAGAGTTTGTCACTTTCTTATTTTGTTTATTTCGCTAATAATCTTATCTTTATACTGCAAAAGACCTTGCACCGTTTCTCGATCTTAAAAGATAAATAACAATTAAATTTTAGCTAAAATGAACAGATACAAACAACCTAAAACTGAATGAAAGACCGACGCATGAGAGGATAAACAGATAATCCAAAAGGCGGTTAAATGGAGCCAAACAGAGGGAATAGTCCTGCTTGTA
>PPYE01413962.1_pt1 | contig 13078 bp, 9 predicted proteins | sample 1559881 | NCBI WGS metagenome assembly PPYE01 (sample SAMN08240022, study PRJNA423297) | Human gut metagenome, whole genome shotgun sequencing project.
GCCATTATACCCAGGGCGATGCCCTGGGCTAGGAGCTTTTGGGCCTTCAGCCCGTACTTGAACCACATGCGAAACTTCAATAACCTAATTGAACTTTCGCAACTTCAATAACCTAAAATCCACATTCTGCCTGTGGGATAGCCTCGTTGTGGTCGTTGAGGTAGAGCAGAGGGGCGGGACGATAGGCAGGGCTCGCCAACGACTCGTGCTCTTGGCGGAAGCGCGTACTGATGCCCCCGATATTGAGCATGGTGTGGAAGGCGGAACGGCTGCTCTGTGCCTGCTTGTGGCGGTTGGCGGAGAGGGCCTGTGCCACGGCTGGCTCCTGATGCTGGAAGCTCTGCGATGTCCATACCAGGAAGGGCACATGCAACTCGTACTCCGAAGCTCGGGGCGAAGCATGAAGGAAGAGCTTGTGACTGTCGTCGAAGATGTTCTCGCCATGGTCGCTCGTATAGAGCATGGCGCTCATGCCTCCGTGTGCTCTCAGGCGCTCTATCACCCCACTGAGCACAAGGTCGGTGTAGCGGATGGTGTTGTCGTAGGCGTTGATGAGGTCGGGACGGTTCTCCTTCTTGGCCTCGCAATGTGTGTCGGGCTGGAAATGCGCCATCTGTCGGGGATAGCGGTCCATGTAGTTGAAGTGAGAGCCATAGGTGTGGAGCACGATGAACTCCTTCTTGCGCTTCCGGGCCAGTATCCTGTCGAGGATGGGCAGCAGGTCGGCGTCATAGTAGTTGCCGTCCTTGCCCGGGGCTTCGGCCAGCTCACGTCCAGCGGGGTTGGCATCGCCCGTCTTGAGGAAGAGCCACTGGTCGGCCTGTTCGCCCAGGAAGTCGATGAACGAGTGGTTGGGGCGCTGATTGCTCAGAAACACGGTGTGGAAGCCTGCCTCACGGAAGGCCTGCAGGATGCCTTTCTCGTGGAAGAGACGCTCGAAGTCTGAGGCCGAAGCCTGCGAGAGCAGCATGGGCACACTCTTGTGGGTGGTGTTCGACTGGGTGGTGACATCGCTGAACGTCACCAGTCCCGGGGTCTTGCTGAGCCGTGGATTGGTGTCGCGCTGATAACCATAGAGACTGAAGTTCATGGCTCGTGCCGTCTCGCCTATCACCATGACGTAGACCTCGCAGGAGTCCTCGGGATGGGACGGCCTGGCATCGAAGCGGAAACGGGCAGATGCCTCCTTGTAGTGGATGGAGGCGTTGTTGCGCTTCACGGCAAGGTAGAGGTTATAGAACACGTTGACGGGGTAGAGGTCGTTGAGCACGCTATATTGTGGGGCGTGATGGTCGTCGAGCTGTGTGTTGTCGGAGGGACGGGAGAGACAGGCCGTGGCAACAAAGATGCACCCCACGATGGCCAAGGCTGAAGCCCACAGGGCATATCGCTTTCTGAGGGCAGAGGACAGCACGGGTGCCTTCTTGCTCCGTATGGACACCACGCCCAGGATGAGCAGGGGCAGATAGAGGATGAAGACACTCGCCACGCCAGGAATGAGGTTGTCGAGCAACTCCATGGCCTCGCCAGGATTGGTGGTTACGAGGTTGAGGAACATATCCACGGCTATGACGCCCTTGCCGAAGAGATAGAGCAACACGATCTGGAAAGCCGCAAAGAAGATGATGGGGAAGAGCCACCACACCATCTTGCCCGGCTTGCGACAGATGCTCATCAGAGCCATGTAGACGGCAAAGGGCAGCACGGTGTTGGCAAGGGCTGCCCATGTGCTGAGGTGCTCGGTGAAACAAAGGGCCACATTGGGCACGGTAAGCGCGATGACGGCATACCAGTATATGATTTTGTTGAATGATTTCATGTTGTGTGTTGTTTTCTTTTAGAACGCCTCGTTGATATTGAAGAGGAATCCTCTCTGTCCGCCCTTGCCGAAACCATAGTCGAGACGCACGTTGACGTTCTTCTTGAATTCCCATCGATAGCCCAGTCCGAAGTTAGGCAGGATGTGACGGCTTCTCATCTGGCTGAACTTGGGGAAGACTGTTCCTGCGCCTATCCAGGCCGTGAGCGAGTTGCGTTTCCACACGTGCTGGCGAAGTTCGACAGTGGCTTCTATCATGTGCTTGTCGCGATATCTTCCCTCGTAATATCCGCGCAGGGCATTGCTGCCTCCTGTCTGTGCCATCATGCCCCACGAGGGATTGCCAAAGTTGAGTGTGGAACGAAGGTCCTCGGCCAGTACGGCTCCTCGCCAGGGTTGCTGGTAGGCGTTGAGCTGCAGTTCGGTGGTGCTGAAGGCATAGTCGTTGCCCATGAAGCGCGGACGGAACATCTGGGTGAGGTTCACGTAATAACCCCGGTGGGGATAGGTGAGGTTGTCACGGTTGTCGAACATGAAGGTGAATCCCACGCCATAGTTGTCGGTATGTCGGTCCATTCCCGCCAAGAGCTCGGGGCGCTCGATGTCCTTGCCGATGATGTAGTCGTAGGCCACGGAAGGACCGAGGAAGAGGTTGCTGCCAAGGTTCCACAGGAAGCTTCCGTTCACGTGCACCTGCCATCGCTTCATGTCGCTCCTGTTGTCGTCGTTGTCGCCCATGTCGTATCCCATTCCCCAGAACTTGCAGGGGAAGGAATAGAAGTAGAGCGTGTAGACGGCACGGTAACGGTCGTGGGGGAAGATGTGGGTTCCGCGCACACCGAGCAGATAGAAGCCCACCGTGCTGACATCGCCAAAGAGCGACACATTGGAGGGGAGGAGGAGCGTGTCGGCTGGGTCGGAGCGATAGATGCCTGCTGCCACTAAGCCTAAGCCCAACTTGGTGTCGGTGGCATAGTGTGGGCCTCCGATAATGCTGAAGTCGAACCGCTTGTCGTTCTTCTTGTTGGCATCGTTGAAGTAGTCGAGAAAACGGGTGATGAGCGATTTCTTCTTCACTTCCGCTTTCTTCACTTCCACCTTCTTCTCGTCCGCCTTTTCGTCCGCCTTCGCTTCCACCTTCACTTCCACATTTTCGTCCACCTTTTTTCCTATTTTTACCTCCTCTTTTTCCATTCCGGGATGTGGCGTGAAGGTAGAGTCAGCCTCCCCTGCCATACCAAGAGTAGGCAAGAGAAGGCATGTAAGGCATGAGAGTAGAAGCTGCTTCATGTGTTATGTATATAATAATGTGTAGGGGTGTTAATATGTGATAAACAGTTAGTATACGAGTGCCACGTTGTCTATCCAGAGCGTGTTGCCGGGCGTTCCGATATAGGCTCCGCCATGACTGGAAGAGAACTGCAGGATGAGGTGGGTAGGGGTCTCGTTGGCCGAAGCCCATCCCGTCTCCTTGATGATGACGCTCTTGCCTTTGCTATTACGAGCATAGTCACAATTACGAAGTCCCATGAGCGAGGCGTTATAGCCTGCCATGTGTCGGATGTCGCCATAGTGGATGGTGTAGGTGGCGTCGTTCACCCATCCATTGGTGCTCTTGCTGTACTTCACCACCATGGTGCCCACACGCTTGGCCGTGATGTTGCCATGGGCATCCTCGTGACGCTTCTGCAGATAGAGGATGGCGACAGCATAGTCGCGTCCTGCCACTTTCGATGCACTGCTGAAGCCGTTCTGCTTGATGCGGGTGGCTGAGTTGGGCAACAGGGTCTTATAGTCGAAACGCACCGCCTTGGGACGATGGGTGAAAGGAATGCCCCAGTTGATGGCCTTAGGACCGTCCTTGGTTCCGGTGATGGGTTCGCGCACGTCGCCCAGGAAGAGCGAGCCTGCTGCAAGTACCTTGATATTGATGAGTCCCAATACCTTCACCTTCTCGATATGGGTGACGAGCTTGGCACAATGGCCGTTCTCGTGCTTGTCGCGATATACCGAGTTGTTGGTCTTATAGATGCCTGACACGTGGGCAAGCACATTGGAGGTTCCCCAGGGCGAGCCGCCCTTGTTGGTGTAGGGGGTATTGCCATTGATGGTCATCGACGGACCTACGGCATAAACCACCTTCTTGTTTCCGCCTATGATACCTGATTCCTTGATGTTTCTGATAACCCAATTATCCATGTTTCCATACTTGATGGGTACAATCTTTTCGGCACTTTGCGCTCCCATCGTGCAGGCGAGGCAAAGCGACATTGTCATGCTTAAAATACGATGTTTCATTTCTGTTATAATAAAAAGTGGTTGCAAAGTTAGGAAAATATTTGTATCGTTATAGTTTTCTTACTGTATAATTATAGTTATTTAAAGATTATTTTATAAAAATTAAAACTGACGGATGTGGAAAGGTGTTGAGATGTTAGAGCCAATGAGACAAAAATATGCCCAGAACCAACGATGACGAATGGTTCTGGGCATCATGTATATGGGTTTCAAATTCTCTAAACTTAGAAGCGGCGATGTCCGCCTCCTGGAGGCGGTCCCATGGGTGGTCGTCCGCCATTGAAGGGGCGTCCGCCGAAGTCGGGGCGTCCGCCATACCTCATCGTCTCGCGTGCCTGCTTGCCTCCGATGATATTCAGTCGGTAGATGACGTGGAGCATGGCATAAGAGTTGATGCTGTTGTACTCGGTATCGGTACGGGCTATGGCAGTAAGGGCACGGCTCAAGGTGCTCTGCTGGTGCAGCAGGTCGTAGAACTGGATCATCACGGTGAGGGGTTTGCCCTTGAGGAAGCCTTGCGAGAGTTGGGCGTTCCAAACCAGTTCGTTGGTGTTCATCGACTTGTCGCTGTATCCTCGTCGGCTGCTCTGGCTCAGGTCTGTGCTCAGGCTCATGCCCCAGGGCATGGTGGCTGTGATGCTCGGTCCGTAAGAGAACTGCCAGGTGTTCATGTTGCTCGATGCCTGAAGCTTGTTGCGGGCATGGTTGTAGTTGAGGGTTCCGTTGAGGTTGACCTCAAGCCAGTTGTTGCGATAGCCCATGGCGATTCGCTCGCCCACCTGAGTCTGCTTGGTGGTGTTCTTCTGCGAGGTCTTTCCGTCGAGGCTCAGATAGCCCACGGCATTGGTATAGGCAAGGGTGGTGAAGGTGTTGATGTTCCATACGCCAGCGCTGTCGATGGCGGTATTGAACATGAAGGCGCCTCGTGCGTTCCAGTTGCCGTTGATGTTTTCGGGCTGTGTGGTTCGTCCACCGGTCTTGTCGTCGTAGGTCACCATGTCGCTGATGCTGTTGCGTGTCATCGAGAAGTTGACGAAGGTCATCAGGGCTCGCTGGTGCTTCTCTATATAGTCGTTGTAGAAGAGTCGGAAGTTGTGGGTGAACGATGGCTTCAGTCCCGGATTTCCCTTCTTGATGTTGAGCGGATTGCTGTCGTCGGTGATGTCGAGCAGGTCGGTCATGGAAGGTTGCGAGGTGGTTCCGCGATAGTTGACGCGCAGGTTGCTCACCTTGCTGAAACGATAACGGAAGTCGAGGGTTGGTGAGAAGTTGGTGACGTTGCGTGTCGTTTCGATGTGCTGCCCCATATAGTCGTAGATGAAGTTCGACCTCTGTGGCTGGAGCATAGCTCCGAAGCTGAGGTTGTACTTTGGTCGGACGAATCGCATCATGAGCTGCATCTCGTGAATGTAGTTCTTGTACTCGGAGAATCGGCTCTGGTCGCTGTCGAAATACTCGTCGAGAGGCGAGCGCAGAGTGCCCAAGTAGTTGCCCCATCCACGATACTCGGGAGTGATGGAAGCCCACTGGTTTGCCTCCTCATCGCTGAAGTCGGAGAAGTTGTAGGTGGAACGGTCGGTCTTCGAGTATTTGTAGGTGAACTTATAGCTCAGTTGCAGGAAGGTGGCACGCCAGAGCGGCTCACTGTAGGTGGCCTGCAGAGAGTAGCTGTAGTTGCGGGTAGGCGTCACGTTGTAACGATAAGTGTTGTAGTGGTCGGTCTCGTTGCCGTTGGCCACATCTACAAGGTACATGTAGGCATTGGTGAGTGAGAGGCTGTTGGCATCGGTCTTGCCGTAGCTGGCATCGGTGCGCACGGTGATGTTGCGTCCCATCGCACTGAGTCGGCGATTGTACTGCAACATGCCTCTCAGATTTTCAGACTCGCTATAGCTGATGCTGCTCGACGACTGCAGGTTGACGAGAGCTCCAGCCTGCTGCAACAGACTCTTGCTTAGGCTTACGTCCTCAAGTCCCAGCTCGGCACGTGCTGCGTCCTCGAGCGGGTCGTTGGTGATCTGGTAAGGATCGGCATTAAACTGTGCCGACAAGCTTCGTGCCAGTGCATCGCTGCTCTTGATGGTGAACGATGGACGGAACATGATATTGGTCATTGTGTCGGGTTTCCATTCCAGGCGGAAACGTCCGTCCCAGCTGTTGCTGCGCGAGAAGTTCTTGGCACGGCTGTTCGAGAAAGACGAGTTCTGGCTCACGAAGTTCTCGGAAGCCACCGTGCTGCTTATGTCCCCATCGCTGTGGTTCCATCTCAGTGAGGCGTCCATCTTGAGCTTATCCTTGTTCTCGTAGTTGTAGTTCAGACCCAGCATCTTCGAGGCGTTGAGTCCCTGCTTGTTGAATCCCCATCCGCCAGGGCCTCCACCTCCGGGGAATCCCATGTCGTTGGTGTTGTTGGCTGATGCGAAGAGCATGAGTCGGTTGCGGTCGTTGAAATAAGCCGCCATGCCTCTTTCGCTGTATCGTTGCTTGGTGCCTATGCTGAGGTCCATATTGGCGATGAGTCCTTTGTTCATACCTCTCTTGATGCCGAAATCGAGCACGGTTTCCTCTTCTCCGTCGTCGATGCCCGTCACCTTAGCGAGGTCGCTCTTCTCGTCGTAGGCCTTGATCTTGTCGATGATGCTGGTGGGCAGGTTCTTCAGGGCCGTCTTGGTGTCGCCGGTCATGAACTCCTTGCCGTCTACGAGGATCTTCTTTACTTCCTTTCCGTTGATTTTGATGCTTCCGTCATCGCTCACCTCAGCTCCAGGCAGGCGCTTCACGAGCTCTTCGATGGTGGAGCCTTCGGGTGTGCGATAAGCCGCAGAGTTGTACACGAAGGTGTCTTCCTTGAGCACCACTTTCTTGGCCATGGCCGTGACGGTGGCGGCCTTGAGCATGATGGCCTCTGCGTTGATGTTTATCTTGCCCATGGCGAGGTCTTTGCCCTGGGTCATCATGATGCGCCTTACGGTGGGCTTGTATCCTACGCTGGTTATCTTGAGCAGATAACTGCCGTCTTCGGGAGCCTGAAGGCTGAAGAGTCCATTCTCGTCGCTGATGGCGCCTGAGATATAAGTGCTGTCCGCGCGTAGCAGTTGTACGGTCGATGCCTCGACAGGGTCGTTGGTTCCCTTGTCGATAATGGCACCCGTGATGAGGTGTTGCTGTGCCTGCATCATCATGGCGATGAATAGCAGGAGCAGGGTGAGTACTGATTTTCTCATTTCTGTATTTTATAGGTTTTTTTATTCGCTTGATAGTTTAGACGCATCCTTTGTGATAAGGTTTAGTCTAAAATGTGTGAAAAGAATGCTAAAAGTGTGTTCTTTTGCATCAAAATGCAGAAAAATACGTACCTTTGCACGCAAGAATTACATTATTTATAATATATTGATAAATTTATGAGTCAGAGAGTCATCATTTCTACCAATCTCGAAAGTGAGATAGCCGAAGCCTTGGCAGAGTGCGAGCACGACAAGATTTTTGTGCTTACCGACGAAACCACAGTTGTCAAGTGCTGGCCTGTTGTGAAAAATTATTTCTCGCTCAGGGATGCGAAGGTCATTACCATTGGTGCCACCGATACGCACAAAGACCTCGACACGATGGTACACGTATGGAAGTCGTTGGGCGAGGGCGGTGCATCGCGCCATTCGTGCATGATAAACCTGGGTGGTGGAATGGTTACCGACTTGGGTGGCTTTGCCGCAGCAACTTTCAAGCGTGGCATCAACTTCATCAACATCCCCACTACGCTCCTCTCGATGGTGGATGCTTCGGTGGGAGGAAAGACGGGCATCAACTTCGGTGGACTGAAGAACGAGATAGGCGTGTTCTGCGACTCCAAGTTTGTCATTCTCGATACTGAGTTTCTGCGCACGCTCGATGCCGAGAACATCTGTTCGGGCTATGCCGAGATGCTGAAGCATGGTTTGATTTCGGACGAAAAGATGTGGGCGGAGTTGGTTGGCTTCGACCTGGCTCATCCCGACTTGCAGCAGTTGCAACGCATGGTGGGCGATAGCGTGGCGGTAAAGGAGCGCATCGTAGAGCAGGATCCTCATGAGCACGGCATCCGCAAGGCGCTCAACTTGGGACATACTTTCGGTCATGCCTTTGAAAGCTGGGCACTGAAACGCAAGCCTGTTCTGCACGGCTATGCTGTGGCGTTCGGTCTGATTCCGGAACTCTATCTGAGTGTGATGAAGACGGGGTTCCCAACGGAGAAGATGCGACAGACGGTGAACTTCATCAAGGAGTACTATGGCTCGCTTCCTATCACCTGCGATGACTACGACGAACTGATAGAACTGATGCGCCATGACAAGAAAAATCAGGATGGCATCATCAACTTTACCTTGTTGGGTGGAATCGGTGATATTCGCATCAACCAAAGTGCCACCATCGACGAAATCAAAGAGGCTTTCGACTTCTTCCGTGAAGGATAAAGCCAAAGCGTTATAAAGCACAATAAGTTTTGAGCTTTGAATATTGAGCATGATGAGAGTTATTTGTTTTCTCATAATGATTCAATGTTCAAAGCTCAATTTTTTATGCGTAATGCTCAAGCTTATGTCTTAATGCGTAAAAAATCAAAATTTTTTACGCCTTGGCTTGACAAATTTATTTGTTGCCGTACATGTTCTCGTAATATTTCTGATAGTCGCCAGAGGTTACATTGTCCATCCATTCCTGGTTGTCGAGATACCATTTCACGGTTTTCTCGATGCCCTCTTCGAACTGCAGACTTGGTTCCCAACCCAATTCGCGCTGCAATTTGCGTGAATCGATGGCGTAACGCATGTCGTGGCCCTTGCGGTCGGTGACGTAAGTGATGAGGTCGAGGTCTTCGCCCTCCTTGCGACCGAGAAGACGGTCTACGGTCTTGATAACCACCTTGATGATGTCAATGTTTTTCCACTCGTTGAAACCTCCGATATTATAGGTCTCAGCCACCTTTCCTTCGTGGAAGATGAGATCGATGGCACGGGCATGGTCTACCACGTAGAGCCAGTCGCGCACGTTCTCACCCTTGCCATAGACGGGCAGAGGCTTGCGATGGCGTATGTTGTTGATGAAGAGAGGGATGAGCTTCTCTGGGAACTGGTAAGGACCATAGTTGTTGGAGCAGTTGGTCACGATGGTAGGCATGCCGTAAGTATCGTGGAAAGCACGTACAAAGTGGTCGCTGCTGGCCTTGGAAGCCGAGTAGGGAGAATGGGGATTGTACTTGGTGGTTTCTACGAAGAACTCCTCGCCATAAGCCTCGTGGTTCTTGCCACTTGATGCCTTGGTGGAGAATGGTGCTGCCACGCCCTCGGGATGTGTCATCTGCAAGGCGCCATACACCTCGTCGGTAGAAATGTGGTAGAAGCGCTTGCCCTCATAGCCTTCGGGCAGACTCTCCCAGTAGGTCTTTGCTGCCTGCAGGAGCGAGAGTGTTCCCATCACGTTGGTCTGTGCAAAGGTGAATGGATCCTTGATAGAGCGGTCTACGTGGCTTTCTGCAGCCAGATGGATAATGCCGTCTACCTGATAGTCGTTCATCAACTTGAGCATCAGCTCGAAGTCGCAGATGTCGCCCTTCACAAAGGTGTAGTTGGGCTTGTCCTCGATGTCCTTGAGGTTGGCCAGATTGCCTGCATAAGTCAGCTTGTCGAGGTTGATGATGTGATACTCGGGATATTTGTTCACGAACAGACGGACAACGTGTGAGCCGATAAATCCGGCGCCGCCTGTGATGATGATGGTTCGCTTCATTATATTTATTATTTAAAATGTTACTTAAGGAGGTTGGCGATGCACTTTTCGAGCGAGTCAATCCAGTAGGGCACTTTCACGCCGAAGGTTTCCTTGATGGTTCGCTTGTCGAGCACGGAGTAGGCAGGACGGGTCACTGGCGAAGGATATTCCGAGCTGTAGCAGGGCTGTATGTCGCACTGTGTGTGTCCGGCAATGCGGGCTATCATCTGTGTGAAGTCGTACCAGGAGCACACTCCCTCGTTGGAGAAATGATAGATGCCGGTGTATTTGCTCTTGTCGTCGGCCGACTTTATCTTGTCTATGACAGTGAGGATGGCGTTGGCCAGGTCGAGAGCATAGGTAGGAGTTCCGCACTGGTCGAACACTACCTTCAACTGTGGCTTTGTGGCAGTGAGGTTGAGCATTGTCTTGCAGAAGTTCTTGCCAAACTCAGAGTAGAGCCATGCGGTGCGGATGATGACATACTGGCAACCGCTTGCCATGATTTTCTGTTCGCCGTGAAGCTTGGTTGTACCATATACGCCTGTAGGAGTTCCCTTCTGCTGGGGTCCGCAAGGCACATTGTATGGTTCCTTGCCAAAGACGTAGTCGGTGGAAATCTGCACGAGCAGTCCGCCTGTCTCCTTCATTGCCAAGGCAAGGTTCTCTGGAGCGTCGGCATTCAGTTTCTCTGCAAGTGCAGCCAACTTCTCGTCGTTTTCGCAGGCATCCACATTGGTCCATGCCGCACAGTTGATGATGGCGTCTATGTGGTTCTCGCTCACCATCTTGCGTATGGCGTCCATGTCTGTAATGTCGAGGTAAGTGGTTTTCACGCCTTCCACCTGGTTCACGTCGGTGAAGAGATAGTGGTCTGTGGTGTTCTTGCTCACGATTCTCATCTCGTTGCCGAGCTGTCCGTTGGCTCCTGTCACTAATATATTCATTTTCTTTTTTTGTTTTGTTGTTGTTTTTTGCTCTGCAAAAATACTACTTTCTGTTGATACAGCCAAGACTTCATTGCTAAAGTTTACTAATGCTCTCTTAATGAGCTATAAAAACAGAGCCCCCGCAGACTTTCCTTGATGTGGGGAAGAGTCTGCGGGAGCATCTCTATGAATAAGCGACAGGCTCTCTACAGTAAATGCCTGTCGTGGGGTAATCGCTAAAGCTTAGAGCTTGAACTTGTAACCCAAAGTGATCTGGAATACAGAGTTGCGGCCAGAATCACCATCCGCAATTTTTGATACACCGATATTGTAACGAGCATCGAGGCAAACGTTCATGTACTCGTAAGAAATTCCTACAGGAATAGAGAAATCAAAAGTCTTTATCTCTGCTCCTTCTGGTGCGTATTTGTCGTAGTCGATACTGATGCCGGCAACTTTTACTTTGTTGCTTACATTGAATGCAGGCTGAATACCAGCTTTCAGTGCCAGGCCTTTTGCAACATAGGCGTTTACCAAAATAGGGATATTCACATAGTTCATCTCCAATTTTGGGTCACCTTCTGCGTCCTTAACTGAGGCTCCTTGCATAGAATAGAGGAGACCGGCGCTGATTCCTACCATGGGTGAAACGTGATATTCTCCCTCTATACCGCCAACGAAGCCTGCTATGTAACCAGCTTCGTCATCAGTAACGGAAGATACGTTCAAACCGACTTTAGGCTGAATAGTGATGTCGCCTGCTGAATACTGTGCGAATGCACCTACTGAAGACAGCACCATAGCTGCCATAACCAATAATTTTTTCATACTCTCTGAATTTATAAATTAATAATTAATGTGTTGCACAAACTTACTAACAAGAATGTTCTGCTGTCCAATAGGATGTGTTTTAAACTTCTTATTCTTAGACGGGGGCAAAGGTATAATTATTTTTATTAAGATGCAAACAAATTTTATAGTATTTTTTATTCTATGGAAAAATAAGGTCAGTAATATAGAAATATATAATCGGTGGAGAAATTACATTAAGCTAAATGAACAGAACTAAACTTGCTTTGGAATAGCCATGGCGAGAAAAGTGTCATGAAATAAAAATTGTTACTCATAAATGAAAGCTCGATAAAGGGCATAAAAAAAGTATCTTAAAATAGTTTGCAACTATCCTAAGATACTTTATCGAGTATCCAGCCCTTCTTTTGTCTCCTTGCTATGTTTTCATCTCACAGCAAGGAGCGAGAGGGTGGATGGGCTTATGAAAAGCCTGTTGTTCTGAGCTTAGAGCTTGAACTTGTAACCCAAAGTGATCTGGAATACAGAGTTGCAGCCCTTAACATCTTTGTCTACCTTGGTGCAACCGATGTTGTAACGAGCATCGAGACAGATGTTCATGTACTCGTAAGAAATACCTACTGGTACAGAGAAGTCGAATGTATTAACATTTTCTGCATCGTCTTTTGCAACCATGAAACCTGGCTGAACACCAGCCTTCAATGCCAAACCGTTAGCAACATAGAAGTTGGCAAGGATAGGGATGTTGAGGTAAGCTGGCTTCCACTTGGCCTCAATGTCAACACCTTCAACGTTTACTGACCACTTGCATCCCTGCTGAGAATAAAGAAGACCTGCGCTGACACCGATCAATGGTGAAACGTGATACTCAGCTTCTGCACCAACTGCCAAACCAGTCTTGTAGTCACCGTCAACGTCGCCACCAACAGAAGCAATGTTCAAACCAATCTTAGGCTGAATAGTGATATCGCCTGCTGAATACTATGCAAAAGCACCTACTGAAGACAGCACCATGGCTGCCATAACCAATAATTTTTTCATACTCTCTGAAATTAAAAGTTAATAATAGTATGTTATGCAAATCTCCTTAATGGATAATCTGCCGTCCAATAGGATAGGTTTTAAACTTCTTCTTAGACGGGGCAAAGATATAATTAATTTTATTAAAATGCAAGTATTTTTTTAATTATTTTCATGAAATGGGTAAAATTGTGACTAAAATGCAATATTCCGTGTATAAATAGTCTAAAAACGTGCTTAAGAATAAAAAGTGACGGTTGCAAGTGCTGAAAATGTCTTAAAATCGACCGAAAACAATTCAAAATCGTGCGAAAAGCCGTTAAACGGCCGACATGATACGGTTTTTCTTCACACTTATTTAACAGAAGCTCGAATGTTAGCCCCACACGCCCTGTTTTACTCTAATTGAGCAAGCTTTGAGCGCATTTTTTAACGTTAATTATGTTTAACGAGCCTTGGA
>PPYE01560345.1_pt1 | contig 13074 bp, 9 predicted proteins | sample 1559881 | NCBI WGS metagenome assembly PPYE01 (sample SAMN08240022, study PRJNA423297) | Human gut metagenome, whole genome shotgun sequencing project.
ATATTAGAATATTTGAATAAAGAGCAGTCCTAAAACAATAGCGACTACGGTAGATACCAGTCCGGGCATCATAAACGAATGATTCAACACATATTTACCGATTTTTGTTGTCCCGGTGCGGTCGAAATTAATGGCGGCTACGACAGTCGGGTAATTCGGGATAAAGAAATATCCGTTCACTGCGGGGAATAAGGCAATCAGCATATACGGAGAAATACCTAACGCGATGCCCAGCGGCATCAATGCCCGCACCGTGGCCGCCTGGCTATACAACAGGATAGACATGACGAACAGCGCAATACCGAACAGCCATGGCATCTGCCGCACGATTCCTTCGATGGAAAGAGTGAGCTGTGCCATATTGCCCTGAAGGAAAGTATCACCCATCCACGCAATACCGAAGATGGCGATAACAGCCTGCATCCCGGCAGGGAATACAGAACCCTGCGTTGCTTTGATTCCATCCGTCTTGGTTACTATAAGGATGATAGCGGCTGCCGACAACATTACGATCTCGATAATGGAGGACATACCGAGCGTGACGATTTCTCCATCGATGAGGAAACTGGGACGCATACCTTCAAAAGATCCGAAAAGGACGATAAAAGCAGTTGCCAATATAAAGATGAGTACGGAAAGCATGGCGGAACGTTTGTTCTTGACATCTTTAATCTCTATCTTCTTGTCATTGAAAAGACCTTCTTTCAAGCGTTTCTGATATTCGGGATCCTCTATCAGTTCCTTGCCGACTTTCATGGAGAATAAAGCGCCGACCAATACTCCGATGATAGTGGCGGGAATCGTAATTTTAAGAATATCGAATAATGTAATGTCGAAACCTGCCAGTAACCCGAGCAAAGCTACCGTTGCAGCAGAGATGGGACTGGCTGTAATAGCCTGTTGCGAAGCAATCACAGCAATACCCAGCGGACGTTCCGGACGAATCTTTGTTTCGGTAGCTACCTCAGCAATCACGGGCAATACGGAATAAGCTACATGCCCGGTTCCGGCAATAAAGGTGAACAGATAAGTCACCAATGGGCTGAGCAACGTGACGTGCGAAGGATTTTTGCGTAGCAAATGTTCTGCCAGTTTCACCATATAGTCCAGCCCGCCGGCTGCTTGCATACAGGAGGCAGCGGAAATAACGGCGGCAATCATCAACATAACGTCGATAGGTGGTGCGGTGGGTTGTAAACCAAAAACAAACGTGAGTATTCCCAATCCTACTCCTCCCATGACACCGAGTCCGATGCCTCCCAAACGTGCGCCAATAATAATGGCTGTCAGAACAAATGCTAATTGTAATATCATTGGTTGTTGTTTTATAAGTTCCTAACAAAGATAAAGGATTTATCTTCGTTTTTTTTCTGTTTCTAAGATAAACAACAAAAAAGTTATTGAATAGTTTTTGCATATTTATTAAAACAATAACATCTCTGACTGGTTATTATATCAACTAACGAATGTGTTATTGTTATAAAACAACCGATATGGAACAGAAATTATCAAAAAAAACTCGTACAGAGAGCGACTTGATAGGTAGTCGTGAAGTGCCGGAAAGTGCATTGTATGGAGTACAGACACTCCGTGGTATTGAAAACTTTCGCATCAGCAAGTTTCATTTGAATGAGTATCCCCTGTTTATTCAGGCATTGGCCATCACTAAAATGGGAGCTGCCGTTGCCAACCGTGAACTGGATTTACTGACTGAGGAACAGACGGATGCCATACTGAAGGCTTGTAAAGAAATACTGGAAGGAAAACATCATGACCAGTTCCCTGTAGATATGATTCAGGGAGGGGCCGGAACCACTACCAACATGAATGCCAATGAAGTGATTGCCAACCGTGCACTGGAACTGATGGGACACGCACGCGGAGAGTACCAATACTGCTCGCCCAACGATCACGTCAATCGTTCGCAATCTACCAATGACGCGTATCCTACAGCCATTCACATTGGTCTGTATTATACCCATCTTAAATTGGTGAAACACTTTGCAACACTGATCGAGGCTTTCCGAAAGAAAGGAGCGGAGTTTGCACACATTATTAAGATGGGACGTACCCAACTGGAAGATGCCGTACCAATGACACTTGGACAGACTTTTAATGGATTCGCCAGCATTCTGGAACACGAACTGAAGAATCTCGATTTTGCCGCACAGGATTTTCTGACGGTCAACATGGGGGCGACAGCCATCGGAACCGGAATTACCGCCGAACCGGAATATGCGGAAAAGTGCATTGCTGCCCTGCGCAAGATTACCGGACTGGATATCAAACTGGCAGATGACCTGATAGGCGCTACTTCGGATACTTCCTGCATGGTAGGATATTCTTCGGCCATGCGGCGTGTATCTGTCAAGATGAACAAGATCTGTAATGATCTGAGGCTATTGGCTTCCGGTCCTCGTTGCGGACTGGGAGAAATCAATCTGCCTGCCATGCAGCCGGGGTCTTCCATTATGCCGGGAAAGGTGAACCCTGTTATTCCCGAAGTCATGAATCAGGTTTCTTATAAAGTGATAGGAAACGACCTTTGTGTAGCTATGAGTGGAGAGGCTGCACAGATGGAACTGAATGCGATGGAACCTGTCATGGCACAATGCTGTTTTGAATCTGCGGATTTGTTGATGAACGGTTTTGATACATTGCGTACCTTATGTATTGATGGCATCACAGCCAATGAAGAAAAATGCCGTCGGGATGTACACAACAGTATCGGAGTAGTGACCGCACTGAATCCCGTAATTGGCTATAAACATTCTACAAAGATAGCGAAGGAGGCTCTGGAAACGGGTAAAGGAGTGTATGAGCTGGTGCTGGAACATAACATTCTTTCCAAAGAAGACCTGGATACGATCTTGAAACCGGAAAATATGATTAAACCGGTGAAACTGGATATTCATCCGAATCATTGATTCATAGGGGTAAAATGAGAGGCCAGCCTGTTGATATAGGCTGGTCTCTGTGTTTTGTATCATTAGTGTATTTTATGTATTTAATCTTGGATTCTTTTTCATTTACTCGTAAAAAAAACGAAATAAATAAAGGAAATAAATTGATAATGTCTGTTTTTTAGTATATTCGTAAAAAGTAGTGTACATACAAAGCAAAACTAAAAGAATACAAATTAAAAACAGCGATTATGAAAAACAGACCTTTTGAGAATTTTGACTTTACAGACTTCTGGGATGATGATGAATATGCTATGAATGAATATATTGGCGCGCCTCCAACAGAAGAGATGATAGAAGAAACAGAACGTGAACTGGGATACAAACTCCCCGAATCTTATATTTGGCTGATGAAGCAGCATAACGGTGGAATACCTTTCAATGTTTGTTTTCCTTGCGACGAGCCTACCAGTTGGGCGGACGATCATGTGGCTATCACCGGCATTATGGGAGTTGATAAGGATAAGATATATTCTCTTTGCGGACAGCTCGGCAGCCGTTTCATGATTGAAGAATGGGGGTATCCGGACATCGGAGTGGCCATCTGCGACTGTCCTTCTGCGGGACATGATATGATTTTTCTTGATTATCGGGAGTGTGGTCCGCAGGGTGAACCGAAAGTCGTTCATGTCGATCAGGAAGATGATTATTATGTTACTTTCCTTGCCGATAACTTTGAAAAATTTATTCGGGGACTTGTTAACGAAGATGTCTTTGATACATCGGAAGAAGATGAAAGAATGGAGCTGGAAAAAGTTCGGAACGCAGCTTTCTCACCGCTCTTGTCCGATTTGTGCGCAAAGTGTGATCATCCCGTGGATACGGAACGGTGGATTCGGAAGATATCGGAAGAAATAGTAATCGATAAGGGATTCTTTGCGCTTCATGCCGACGAACGTTCTTATCTGCTTTACGATATCCAGTTGTGGCTTTACACCAATGCTTATCCCGATACGACGGAAGAAGATTACCTGTCTGCCTATAAAAAGATAATAGCGCTGGACGGTGAGTTCAGTACGGGAGGATATGCTTCGGACTTTGTTACCGATTGGCTGACACGACGCAAGGAGAGCGGTATGGTTACGTGTAATGACGGTATTCTTTCGATGGCAGCGGGAACTAAGGAGGCCTTGCTGGCAAATCGGGATAAGAGGTGATTCGCATATTATTTTTCCAGTAATCCATTATTTTTTGTAACTTCATAAAATATTTCTTCGTCTTGATTGTCTGCTAGAGTAGAGAGCTCTTTCAGATAACAAGAATAATTAATTAAAAATCGGAATATAATGGTTACAAAAGATTGTGATAAAGGATGTAGGGGAAAACATAGTCGTAAGTTTCCTTTTTTCAGGAATCCATTTGTTTTTGTAGTTCTTTGGTTGGTTTTGGCAGTAGCCATAGGAGCCATCATCATGTTATTGTGGAATTGGCTGATGCCGGTTATCTTTGGTTTGCCTGTGCTCAGCTTATGGCAGGCATTGGGATTGTTTGTCCTGACTCGTATTCTTTTTGGGAGCTTCGGCTTTGGTCGTAGAGGAATGCCAGGACGGGGTGGGAATCCGGTTCATGAAAAATGGATGCATATGACTCCTGAACAGCGCAGAGAATTTATAAAGAAAAGGAAACATATGGGCTTCGGTCCGTGGGACAGAGAACGTTTCTTTGACAGGGAGGATTTTGGCAGGAATACGGATGCAGACTTTGGTAAGAGTGCCGATGTAACTCAAGGAAGGGATGTCCATATAGCCCCCTCAGTAAAAAATGAATAGGCAAAAGGGGCACGAAGGCGATGTGGAGCGGCTGATAGTAGAACATCAGCCGCAATTGAAAGCCTTTATCCATCGAAGGGTTTCCAGTAAGGAAGATGCGGAGGATATATTACAAGACGTATTTTATCAGTTGGTGAAGGCTGTCAATAACACAATGAATCCAATTGAGCAGGTGACGGCATGCTTTATAGAGTGACGAGAAATACGATTATCAACAAAGGAAAAAAGAAAAGTGAGGAAGAGTGGCCTGTTTCTCAGTATGAAGAGGAAGAGAGTGTTTTGAGTGACTTTTCAACGGTACTTTTTGCCGATGATGAACTGGCACCTTCGCCCGAAACGGAATATATGCGTTCGTTAGTGTGGCAGGAACTGAAAGTGGCACTTGCCGAATTGCCTTCTGAACAGCGGGAAGTTTTTGAACTGATGGAACTGGAAGGATTTTCGGTGAAAGAAGTGTCGGAATTGATCAGTGTCCCTGCCAATACGGTGCTTTCCCGTAAACATTATGCTGTTAAATTCCTGCGTAAACGTTTGGAAGGTTTGTATAATGATATTCTTACTTACTGACCATTCTTATTTAACTAACTATTCTCTTCCTTTTGTCTGCCGTCCGGCAGATGCTCAGACAGATGTGTGTATGGAAATATCTGTATCGGTGTCTCTTCGGAGATGTCGGCAGGAGAAGGTCTGTGCCTGTTCGGACGGCAGCTGTTTATAGAATAACTTTAAAATGAAAAGAAAAATGAAATATAGTATTTTATTGGTTTTGTTGTTGATCGTCTCTTTGAATGCTTCGGCTCAGATGTTCAGTGGGCGAGTGCTGGATGATCAGAAGATTCCTGTGCAATATGCTACAGTTGCGTTGTTGTCTGTAGCGGATTCTTCGCTGATTAGCGGAACTGTCACAGACGAGCAGGGGATTTTTAAAATAGAGGTTTCTGAGAGTAAGCCTTATCTGTTGGCTGTGTCTTATGTGGGATATAAAAGGAGTATTCAGAGGCTTATGCCCTCTATCATCGGTGATATCGTGATAATTCCTGACGACAGGATGTTGGATGAAGTGGTCGTCACACAGCATCTTCCTTTGTATCGGTTGGACAACGGTGGGTTAACGACAAAAGTTGAAAATACCATTCTGAGTAAAGCAGGTACTGCGATGAATGTAGCCGAACTCCTGCCGGGAGTTTTGAAAAGGCCGGATGGTACGTTGGAAGTTTTGGGAAAGGGAACTCCGCTGATTTATATCAATAACAGGGAAGTTCGTCATTTGGATGAGCTTGACCGGCTGAGTGCTGAGAATATAAAGCAGGTAGAGCTGATCACGAATCCTAGCGCGGAATATGGAGCAGCGGTAGGAGCTGTGTTAAAACTGAAAACGGTCGGAAAGAAAATCGATGGCTTCGGCATAGGATTGCGCTCAGTAGCGGATTATTCATATAAGATAGGTAATAACGACCAACTGAATGTGGAATATCGGCAGAATGGGCTGGACTTATTCGGAACTTTCCAGTATCGTCTGCAACATTTGAAGGAAACAGGGGAGACAGTACAAATGACGGATGTAGATACTTTGTGGAAACAAAGGACTCATTCTACAGATTTGGGAAAGAATATCAGTTACTTCGGGCAGTTTGGATTCAACTATGAGATTAATAAAAATCACTCCTTTGGCGCGACTTATGAGTTGACATCTGCTCCGCGCGATAAAATGAGTAATGATAACCGGACAGAAGTATATGCCGATCATGAACTATATGATGTGTGGAATACCAATGCGTTTTCAATTGAGAAAACATATCCGACGCATCATTCTAATTTCTACTATCATGGTGATATAAATAGTCTGGAGATTGACTTGAATGCTGATGTATTGGTGGGGAAAAATAAGGAAGAAGAGAACATCAAAGAATTGAGTCTGAACTATGACGATCTCTCTATGACGACCTTTAGCGAAACCAGCAATAAACTATATGCGGGGAAACTGGTCTTGGCATATCCGTTGTTCAAAGGAAGGATTTCGGGAGGAAGTGAATATAGCTATATACACCGTATAAGTGATTTCTCGGGTTTTGGAAATCAGATACTCGGAACCAGTGATAAAATCAGGGAGAGGAATCTTGCTTTCTTTTTGAATTGTACTTGGAGTTTGGGTGGAATTGATGCTTCTGCCGGCCTTCGGTATGAAGATGTAAAGTCCGATTTTTATGAAAACAGTATTTATCAGTCCGACGAGAGCAAACATTATCGTAATCTGTTTCCTTCGTTATCTTTAAAAGGCTCGGTGGGAAAAGTGCATTGGGGATTGGGTTATCACATTCAAGTGGCCCGTCCTTACTATGAGCAGCTGAAAAATGAAATTCATTATGGGAATCGGTTTACTTATCTGGGCGGAACTCCCAATTTGCAACCGACCTATATACATACCGCTGAAATGCGGGCGGCTTACAGGGATTTGCAGCTTTCCGTAGGATACAATCGTTATAATGATGATATTCTGTTTTCCATCGAACAAGCGACTTCCGATCCGAAGATTACTCTTATTAAGTTCCGCAATGTTGAACACAGGGATGAAATGACAGCTTCTTTGGTGTATTCTCCCGGCATTGGTTGCTGGCGACCGGAATGGGTTGCTTCTGTTCAGTCTCAATGGTTCAACATCGGATATCTGGATGGGACGAAGAATATGAATGGGATAACAGTAGGGATTCGCTGGAATAACTCATTTCAGTTGCCAATGGGATATATTTTTCGGTTAAATGGAACTTATACAGGCAAAGGAGTATATCAGAACAGTTTTACACGGCCTGTAAGTTGCTTCGGGGTAAGTATCTATAAGTCATTCTTTAACGGGCGGCTGGATTGTACAGTAGAGGGCAATGATTTGTTTCATACGGTAAGAGATGCGACTACCCAGTATGACAACAAGGTTAAGATATACCGTGAAACTCAACGGAACACACAGGAGGTTAAGCTGACGGTACATTATAAGTTTAATCTTCAGAAAAGTAAATATAAAGGTACAGGAGCCGGACTGGATGAACAACAACGACTCTGAAACGAACAAAGAGCAATAATTTGTGTTTATTTATTATAAATATATATCTTTGTCCCGAATTATAAACACGTAGATTTATGAAAAAGATTTTTGGTGCTTTAATGATTGCCGTATGTATCGGTATGGCGATGCCTGCCCAGGCACAATTACATTTTGGTGTAAAGGGTGGTTTAAACTTGTCTAAAGCAAGCTTTTCTGATGTGAAAGAAAACTTTAAAAAGGATAATTTTACAGGTTTCTTTATCGGTCCGATGGCGGAATTCAATATCCCGGTTGTGGGATTAGGAGTCGATGCGTCTTTGCTTTTTGCTCAAAGAGGTATAAAAATCTCTGATGGAGGTGAAGAAGCTACTGTCAAGCAGAATGGCTTGGATATTCCGGTCAATTTGAAATATAACATCGGCCTGGGAAGTCTGGTAGGTCTTTATGTGGCTGCCGGTCCTGATTTTTACTTTGATTTTGCCGGTAATAAGACAATAGACGGAGTAAGAACCGATAAAAAGAAAGCTGAAGTCGGTATCAATGTCGGCGCAGGTGTGAAGTTGCTGAATCATCTGCAAGTAGGAGCTAATTATAATATTCCGTTGGGCAAGACTGCCAGCTTTGAAGACATTGAAGGCTCATACAAAACCAAGACTTGGCAAGTATCCGTTGCTTATATATTCTAAGCTATCCGTTACTTTTTATCATAAAAAGAAAGAGCTTCCGATAGAGGAGGCTCTTTTTTTATTCTAAGGTATTTTGTTTAAGATACTGGTCTGTAAACTTGAATCTATTTTATTAAATTCCGGTGTACAGACTATTTTTCTTATCAGTGTTCCCTTCCCTCTTTTAAATCCCCATTTTTTTATTGTACTTTTGTGCTTGCAATGAAAAAGTATGTAGATGTCATATTACCATTACCGCTTCCGAAGTACTTTACCTATTCCCTGCCGGATGAATGTGCGGAAGAAGTTGAAATCGGATGCCGTGTGATAGTTCCTTTCGGACGGAAGAAGTTTTATACAGCTATCGTTCGTAATGTTCATTATTGTGCTCCGACGGAGTATGAGGTGAAGGATATATCTGCATTGCTGGATGCTTCTCCTATTTTATTGTCCACTCAATTTAAGTTTTGGGAGTGGCTGGCAGATTACTATCTCTGTACACAAGGAGACGTTTATAAAGCGGCACTTCCTTCCGGTTTGAAGTTGGAGAGTGAAACGATTGTAGAATATAATCCCGATTTTGAGGCAGATGCACCGTTGTCGGAAAGAGAGCAGCGTATTCTTGATTTGCTTTCAGTAGATTCTCAGCAATGTGTCACGAAACTGGAGAAGGAGAGTGGCATGAAAAATATCCTCACAGTCATCAAATCTCTGCTGGATAAAGAAGCTATCTTTGTGAAAGAGGAATTGCGCCGTACTTACAAGCCGAAAACAGAGGCGAGAGTACGATTAGCCGGTTCTGCTGATGAAAAGCGGCTTCATATCTTATTTGATATCCTGTCCCGTGCTCCGAAGCAGTTGGCGTTGTTGATGAAATATGTCGAGTGTTCGGGAATCCTTGGAAGAGAAACACCGAAAGAAGTTTCGAAAAAAGAGCTGTTGCAACGTGCAGGAGTGTCTCCTTCTATTCTGAATGGCTTGGTGGAGAAGAAGATATTTGAGATTTACTTCCATGAAGTCGGCCGGCTGAACCAGGAAGTGAAGGAGGTCGTAGAGTTGAATGCCTTGAACGAGTTTCAGCAGCGGGCGCACGATGAGATCGTGCAATCCTTTCAGGAGAAAAATGTCTGCCTGCTTCATGGAGTCACATCCAGTGGAAAGACGGAAGTATACATTCATCTGATAGAAGAAACGATTCGTCAGGGGAAACAAGTATTGTATCTCTTGCCTGAAATAGCATTGACTACTCAAATCACAGAACGCCTGCAACGGGTATTCGGTTCTCGTTTGGGGATTTATCATTCCAAGTTTCCGGATGCCGAACGGGTAGAGATATGGCGGAAGCAACTGGGAGAAAAAGGATATGATATCATCCTTGGAGTCCGTTCTTCCGTATTTCTTCCTTTCCGTGATCTGGGGCTGGTGATTGTAGACGAAGAGCATGAGAACACCTATAAGCAACAAGACCCTGCTCCCCGCTATCATGCACGGAATGCGGCTATCGTACTGGCTGCCATGTATGGAGCAAAAACGCTTCTCGGCACTGCTACCCCCTCCATAGAAACATGGCAGAACGCAAGGAACGGAAAATATGGATTTGTACAACTGAAAGAACGATATAAGGAAATTCAGCTGCCGGAGATTATTCCGGTGGATATCAAAGAACTGCATCGCAAGAGGCGGATGGTCGGACAGTTCTCGCCGTTGCTGATACAATATATGAAAGAAGCACTGGAACAGAAAGAACAAGTCATTCTTTTCCAGAACCGTCGCGGATTTGCACCGATGATAGAATGCCGTACTTGCGGCTGGGTGCCGAAATGTAAGAACTGCGATGTGAGTCTGACTTATCATAAAGGTATCAACCAACTGACCTGCCACTATTGCGGATATACCTATCAACTGCCGAAGTCCTGTCCCGCCTGTGAAGGAACAGAACTGGTCAACCGCGGTTTTGGTACGGAAAAGATTGAAGATGACATCAAAGTCCTTTTTCCGGAAGCGGCTGTCGCCCGAATGGATTTGGACACTACCCGTACCCGAGCTGCCTACGAGAAGATTATTGCCGACTTTGAACAGGGAAAGACGGATATACTTATCGGTACGCAAATGGTATCGAAAGGTTTGGACTTTGATCACGTAAGTATAGTGGGTATCTTAAATGCGGACACCATGCTTAATTATCCGGATTTCCGTTCTTACGAACGTGCTTTCCAACTGATGGCACAAGTAGCGGGACGAGCCGGGCGTAAGAATAAACGCGGGCGGGTGGTACTGCAAACGAAAAGCATTGATCACCCCATTATCCATCAGGTTATCGGTAATAACTATGAAGAAATGGTAGACGGTCAGCTCGCCGAACGGCAAATGTTTCATTATCCCCCTTACTATCGGTTGGTGTATGTATATCTGAAAAACCATAATGAAGCTTTGCTGGACCAGATGGCTGCGGTCATGGCAGATAAACTAAGAACCGTGTTCGGAAACCGGGTATTGGGACCGGACAAACCTCCCGTTGCCCGTATCCAGACATTATTCATCAAAAAGATAGTGTTGAAGATCGAACAGAATGCCCCGATGGGACGTGCGCGGGAATTGCTACAACGTATCCAGAAAGAGATGCTGGAAGATGAGCGCTATAAATCCTTGATTGTCTATTATGATGTAGACCCGATGTAGCACTTGATACAGACCTAATATTTTCCTTATAATAACCTTTATAAATTAACTAACCATGAAACGACTTACGATTTATTGCTTAACATGTCTTATTGGTGTGAGTCCTCTTTTTGCCCAGCAAGGAGTGACGCAGTGTGGAACCCCTACGGGGCAACCGAAATTTCCAATTGAAACTTATCAGGAACTGCCCGATCCTTCTTCCCCCTCTGATAAAGACTGGGCAGCAGTTACCATCCCTCAGATTTCCTGGGGAACTATTGACACCCGCTATGCGAAGCATCGGCTTCCCCAGCTGAAAAAGCAGCAGCTTACCACTTTAAAAGGCTGGCGTGGCGAACGTGTAAACGCGCAGGCTGTTGTCTGGACCGGCACTGAGGTGAAAGATCTGAACTTCAGCTTTACCGATTTTAAAGATAAAAAAGGAAATAGTCTTTCGGATGAGGCGTTTAAAGCCGGTTTCATCCGTTATGTAATGACCGATGAACTGAATAAAGATGGCAGAGGCGCGTGCGGTCACCGTCAAGCAGTGGATTACGATTCGTTGTTGGTAGCCGACCCGATTGATACGAACTTGAAATCAATGTCTGTTCCGGCACGTACCGTTCAGCCTATCTGGGTGCAATGCTGGATTCCTCAATCGGCTACTCCCGGAACCTACAAGGGTGCTTTGCTGGTAAAAGACGGTTCCCGTCTGTTGCAGCAGCTTAATCTCGAAATCCTCGTTTCTTCCCGTGAACTTCCTGCACCGTCCGAATGGGCTTATCATCTGGATTTGTGGCAGAGCCCGTTTGCCGTAGCCCGTTATTATCAGGTTCCCTTGTGGAGTCAGGAGCATCTGGACGCTATACGCCCGCTGATGAAAATGCTGGCGGATGCCGGTCAAAAGATTGTCACAGCCACTTTGACACATAAACCCTGGAACGGTCAGACTGAAGATTATTTCGAGACGATGGTTACATGGATGAAACGTGCCGACGGCACTTGGGCTTTCGACTATACGGTTTTTGATCGCTGGGTAGAGTTTATGATGAGTGTCGGTATCGATCAGCAGATTAACTGTTACTCTATGGTTCCCTGGGAATTATCTTTCCAGTATTTTGATCAGGCAACAAATTCATTGAAGTTTGTAAAGACAGCACCGGGAGAACCTGCTTATGAAGAAATGTGGGTTGCGATGCTTACTTCTTTTTCCAAGCATCTGAGAGAAAAAGGATGGTTTGATATTTGTGCGATTGCGATGGATGAGCGTCCGATGGATGTAATGCAGAAAACGTTGAAAGTAATCCGTAAGGCAGATCCGGAGTTTAAAGTTTCACTGGCCGGTAATTATCATGCTGAGATAGAGCCGGACTTGTACGATTATTGCATTGTTATCGGACAGAACTTCCCGGAAGAAGTGCGTCTCCGCCGTGCGGCCGAGAATAAACGTACCACCTATTATACTTGTTGTACGGAAGCACATCCCAATACATTCACTTTTTCCGATCCTGCTGAGGCTGCATGGGTGAGTTTCTATTCTTCGAAGAAGCATCTGGACGGCTATCTGCGTTGGGCATACAATAGCTGGCCTTTGGAGCCGTTGCTCGATTCACGTTTCCGCACGTGGGCGGCAGGAGATACTTATCTCGTGTATCCGGGAGCCCGTAGCTGTATCCGTTTCGAACGTTTGATCGAAGGTATTCAGGCACATGAGAAAATAACGATTCTTCGTCAGGAATTTGAGAAGAAGGGAAATAAAGCCGGATTAAAGAAGATAGAGAAAATGCTGGCGCCGTTTAATTTGGGTGATATGCCGGAAATACCGGCAGCCGTTACCGTGAACCGGGCCAATCAGATACTTAATTCGTTTTGATAATAGAAACGAATGAAGCCTGTCAATTATTAAACGTAAATTATGAAGAAAATATTATTTGTCTGTTTGGGAAATATCTGCCGTAGCTCTATGGCGGAAGGAGTAATGC
>PPYE01512034.1_pt1 | contig 13073 bp, 7 predicted proteins | sample 1559881 | NCBI WGS metagenome assembly PPYE01 (sample SAMN08240022, study PRJNA423297) | Human gut metagenome, whole genome shotgun sequencing project.
TTATAGAGCTTCTCACTGATGAAAACGGAATCAATATCAGCCAGCGCAATCTGACAGTTTCCACATGTGGTCTCGTACCGCGCATGAGACAGCTTGCAGATGAAAAGCTTTCTATCACGCTGGCGCTTTCACTGCATGCCTCCAACCAGGAAAAGAGAAAAGCCCTCATGCCGGTTGCAAACAGCTATGATATACATGATGTGGTCGATGCATGCAAATATTATTTTGCACAGACCGGCCGCAGAGTCACCTTTGAGTATAGCCTGGTAGGCGGAGTGAACGATACAGCCGAGGATGCAGCAGAGCTTTCGGCACTCGTACATGGCACGAACTGCCATATAAATCTGATTCCGGTAAATCCGATAAAGGAGCGCGATTACGTGCAGTCCAACAAGGGTGTTATAGAGGCTTTTAAAAATAGGCTTGAAAAAAACGGAATTAATGTTACTATTAGAAGGGAAATGGGCAGAGATATAGACGGTGCCTGTGGACAGCTTCGCAAGAAGCATATAGATAAAGAGAGAGGAATAAACTAGATGAAGACGTTTTCCATTACGGATGCAGGTGCTATTCGTGAGATGAATCAGGATTTTTATTTCTCGTCTGACACTGCAGTAGGAAATCTTCCGAATCTTTTCATCGTAGCAGATGGAATGGGAGGACACAAAGCCGGTGACTATGCTTCCAGATACACTATAGAGCGTGTGGTTGCATCGGTATCGAGAAATGCCGGGGATGAACCGGTATCCATCATCAAAGAGGCTATCAACAAGGCAAATGAGCTTTTGGTGGCTGAGTCTCGTGAGGATGAAGCTAAGCGTGGAATGGGTACCACCTTAGTCGTAGGAACTATTATAGGAAACAAGCTTTTTGTGGCCAATATAGGTGACAGCAGGCTTTATATTGTAGGTGGCACAGAGCAGATCAGACAAATTACCAGGGATCATTCACTGGTTGATGAGATGGTCAGGATGGGTGAGATAAATGCCGACGAGGCGAGAGTTCATCCGGACAAGAATATCATCACGAGAGCTGTTGGGGCAGCAGATCATGTGGAGGCAGATTTTTTTGAGGTCGAGCTATGTGAGGACGACAGGATTCTTCTGTGTACAGACGGACTTACCAATATGGTGAGAGATAAAGAAATATGCGATACTATTAGGCAAAATGATAATATCGAGACAGCAGCGTCACAGCTTGTCGCCATGGCCAATGCAAACGGTGGCCGCGATAATATCACTGTAATGATTATTAAACCATTTTAAGACGAGGTAATAACAGATGTTAGAGATAGGAAGTTTTTTATCGGATCGATATGAGATCCTAAGCAAGGTTGGCGCAGGCGGCATGTCTGATGTATACAAGGCAAAAGACCATATACTGAGCCGTTTTGTAGCTATAAAGGTTTTAAAGCAGGAGTTTTCGGAGGATAGTTCATTTGTGACCAAGTTCCGTGCTGAGGCACAGTCAGCAGCAGGACTTGAGCATCCAAATATCGTAAATATCTATGATGTAGGCAGCGAGAATGGTCTGTACTACATTGTCATGGAGTATGTCGAGGGTATCACACTTAAGACTTATATCGAGAAAAAGGGCCAGCTGTCATTCAAGGAGTCTGCAAGTATTGCAATCCAGGTGGCAAGGGGCATAGAGGCCGCTCACAATAAAAATATCATTCACCGTGATATCAAGCCGCAGAATATCATTATTTCTACAGATGGCAAGGTAAAGGTGACAGACTTTGGAATTGCAAAGGCTACATCTTCAAATACAATAAGCTCAGATGTGATGGGCTCAGTACACTATGCATCTCCGGAGCAGGCAAGAAACGGCTTCGTCGATGGCAGAAGTGATATTTACTCACTGGGAATCGTAATGTTTGAGATGGTTACAGGCCGTGTGCCGTTTGACGGTGATACCACAGTGGCAGTTGCACTGCAGCACCTACAGGAGGAGATTGCAAGGCCAAGCATCTACGCACCGGATCTGCCAATCAGCTTTGAGAAAATCATCTTAAAGTGTACACAAAAGACACCGGACCGCAGATACCAGACTATTGAGGAGCTTCTCACAGACATAAGGCGCTCTCTTGCGCATCCTGATGAGGATTTCGTCACAATAGCACCACTCGTTGACGGTGGCAAGACCAAGGTTATAAGCCCGGAGGAGCTTGACAAGATAAAAGAGGGCAGAGGTGTCGCAGAGGACTTAAACGATGATGATATCGATGCAGATAATGGTGATGAGTATGCTGACGATGAAGACGATGATGATGAATATGATGAGTCACTCTTAGACGACGATGATGACGAAGAAGACGAAGACGATGATGATGACGGCAAGCTTTTAAATCCAAAGATGGATAAAGCAATCACAATCATGGGTATAGTAACAGCCGTAATCATTGTAATAGTTATCATATATCTTGCACTTTCAGTGGCAGGAGTGTTTAAGTTTGGCGGCAAAAAGAACTCAGAGTCACAGCAGACAGAGTCACAGACACAGACCGAGTCTGAATCAGAGTCAGAGACACAGACTGAGACAGAGGGCCAGATGATTGACATCAGAGGCATGTCAGTGGAGGATGCTCAGAAGGCAGTAGACCGCTTAAAGCTTGACCTCACAGTATTTGCATTTGAGACAAAGCAGTCAGATGAAAAGGATGGCACGATCCTTGAGCAGGATGTCAAGGCCGGAGATACAGTAAAGCGTGGTTCACAGATTAATGTAGTTATCGCAGGAAAAGGTGATAGTACATCAGAGATGGTCAAGATACCAAGTGTAATCGGAAAGACCAAGAGCTCAGCAAAGAGTACACTCGAGTCAGCAGGCTTTAGTGTCACCTTCGAGTATGGAGATTACAATGACAGTGTAGCAGCAGATGTAGTAACAGCACAGTCACCATCAGCAAAGAAACAGGCCGCAAAGGGCAGCACAGTAACAGTCACCCTCTCACCGGGCCAGAAGCCAATCACCGTGCCAAACGTAGTAGGTGCCTCACAGTCACATGCAGAAAGCGCCCTCGCAGGAGCAGGGCTCAAGTATACCTATGCTGACTCCCAGTACAGCGACACAGTACCAGCCGGCAGCGTAATCAGCCAGACCAAATCCGGTGAAACCGTAGCCGCAGGCACCACAATCACACTGACACTCAGTAAGGGTAAGCAGGAGATATCGACTAACGTAAGTAAAGGAATTAGTTATAGTGGAGAGGGAAATGTAGTAAAAGCAGAGTATAAGCTTGTAGGTAAAAGTGGAACTGTATACGATAAGGGTTCATATGAAAATACGTCATCATTTACAGTTTCCGGAACAATGAAAGAAGCTACAGGAAGTATTGTGGTTACTTGGACAGTTCAGACAGGGGAAACAGATGAAGCAGGAAATCCTGCAACTGTCACACTTGATCCAGTAACGTATAGCGTGCCATAAGCATAAGAGACGCTAAATAATTATTATAAACCGGAATAGCTAAAAAGAGGTAGATATTGCCATTGCGTGGGGTACAAGGAAAACGAGCAGTAGCGTAGCTACGTCAAGTTTTCCACATAGCAATAGTATTTGTATACACACTCTATAGCAACCACCGGATAGCACCCACAAAGTGGGTGCTATCCGCACCCCACTACCGCATCAACCCGCGGACGAAAACCTGAACTCGCGGAGAGGAACTAAGGAAGCGGGGCAGGCATGTGTTCCGAGAAAAAAATATGAATTGCCCCGGGGTGCCATAAACCTACCGAGGAAAGAATAGGGCAGAGCAAGCCATAGCCTGTCCGTAGGAGAGCCCGGGGCTGGCTTCATATTTTTTAAGAGGAATATATGCCTGCCACCGCCATCCACACAACCTCAAAGCGCGGCATGCATCCCCGCCGAAAGCGTGACTCCTGCAAATACAAAAGCACACAAGGAAAACCATGACAGGAAAAATTATTAAAGGAATTGCCGGCTTCTACTACGTCTACGTAGAAGAAACCAAAGAAGCAAAAGAAACTGCCACAGGCGGCACTCTCTACGAGTGCAAAGCAAAAGGCACCTTCAGAAAACAAAAGATAAAGCCACTGGTAGGCGATATCGTCGACATAGCAGTCCTCGATGATGAAAAGCACATAGGCAATGTCGAGCGTATACTGCCACGGAAAAACGAACTTATCAGGCCGGCTGTGTCCAATATAGACATGGCCCTGGTTATTTTTGCATCCGCAAAGCCGGATCCCAATTTCAACCTGCTTGATAGGTTTTTGTGTATGATGGAGTACCAGCATGTCCCGGTTACTATATGCTTCAACAAAAAGGACTTAATCACACCTAAAGAGCAGCAGGAGCTTAAAAGCATATACGAGCCGGCTGGCTATAGAGTGCTTTTTACCAGCACGAAAACAGGTGAGGGCATAGATGAGATAAAGCATATTTTAGAGGGAAGGACGACCACGGTTGCAGGTCCCTCGGGAGTTGGCAAGTCATCTATCATCAACTGTCTGCAGGATGATGTGCAGATGGAGACCGGACATATAAGTGAGAAAATAGAGCGCGGAAAGCATACGACCAGACATTCTGAGATTATCCCTATAAAGGATGGCACGTATATCATGGATACACCGGGCTTTAGCTCGATGGATGTGCCGGGCTTTGAAAAGGAATATCTGTGGACATGTTATCCGGAGTTTGTAGAGTATGAGCCATATTGCAGGTTTCAGGGCTGCAGTCATATAAATGAGCCGGACTGCGGTGTGAAGGAAGCTCTTGCAGATGGGAAAATATCGCAGGTGCGGTATGATAATTATAAGCTTTTATATGAGGAGCTTAAAAACAGACAAAAGTATTAATTTAAAGCATAATCAAACGGAGGAAAACATGAACTGTTTATCACCATCAATTTTATCAGCGGATTATTCAATACTCGGAGAGCAGCTTAAGCAGCTTGATGAGGCCGGAGCACAGTATGTGCATATAGATGTTATGGACGGCAGCTTCGTTCCAAGCATATCAATAGGACTGCCGGTCATAAAGACAATCAGAAAGTGCACAGAGCGTATGTTTGATGTGCATCTGATGATAGATGAGCCGGTCAGATATATAGATGATTTTGCGACAGCAGGAGCAGATATCATCACAGTCCATGCGGAGGCATGTAAGCATCTTGACAGGACAATCGAGGCAATAAAGGAAAAGGGCATACTGGCAGGTGTAGCATTAAATCCGGCTACTCCGCTCTCAGCCATAGAGTATGTGCTTCCCAAAGTGGACATGGTGCTTATCATGACTGTAAATCCGGGCTTTGGAGGACAAAAGCTTATTCCGTATACTGTAGACAAGGTGCGCGACTTAAAGGCACTTCTTGAGAAAACCGCAAATAAGGCTGATATCGAGGTGGACGGTGGTGTTAATTTTGAGAACGTGGAGACACTGCTTGCAGCAGGAGCCAATATCATTGTTGCGGGAAGTGCGGTGTTTAGCGGAGATATAGAAGAAAATGTAAAGGGTTTTCTGAATATCATGATGTAACAGATGCAGGTTAAAACAGAAATGCTTCCGGGGCTGTAGCAAATGTGGATATGTTATTTATAAGAAGGTGGATAAAATGAGGTATTTGATTGTATGTGGTGGAAAAATAGATAAGGAATTCGGCTTAAATGAGATAAAGACTGACGGAATAGATGCTATCATTGCGGCTGACAGCGGAATGGATTTTCTGTACGAAAACGGTGTCACACCTGATATAATTGTAGGTGATTTCGATTCAACTAAGACAAATGCATTGGAGTATTTTGAGAGAAAGGGACAGACTGAGATACGCAGGCTCAATCCCGTAAAGGATGATACTGATACAGAGTACGCCATAAGACTGGCAATAAGCGAGGGAGCACGAAGCATAGTGGTGCTTGGAGCAACAGGCAGCAGAATAGACCATGTGCTTGGAAATATTTCACTTTTGGGAATAGGCCTGGAAAGTAAAACCGATATCAGCATTATCGATACAAACAACCGCATAAGGATGGCAGATAAGCCGGTAACCATTGAAAAATCAGCACAGTATGGCCGGTTTGTATCTCTTATAGCACTGACAGACGACAATGAGGTAAGCCTTAGAGGCTTTAAGTATCCTGTTACTGATTATTCCTTTGACAGGTTTACATCGCTTGGTATATCCAATGAAATAGTAGATGACCATGCAGTGGTTGATATCCATAGAGGAAAATTTATCATTATTGAGTCAAAAGATTGACTTTTTAGGAGTTTTGGTCTACTATGGTTTTAGGATTATTTCGGAAAAGCTTGATTACAGGAGGATTGATATACACTGTGTCGGCTTTGGAACATGATGGGGTAATTAGATGATAGAGAAGTATTATAGCGGGGTAATCGAGCAGATTTACAATCGCATAGGAAAAGAGACTCGAAATATCGTAATGGCGAATTATAGCAATGATTTTTCGATTGAAAATCTTGAGGTTATAAGACGTTATCAAAGCAATGAGGATAACGTCTTTTTTGCATACAGTGAGTTCTCTTACAATACGCTGGTCGGAGCTTATGAGCCATTTTTGGACATCATATGCAATATGCACAGGCGCTTCATAGGCGGAAGCTTTGATGATTTCCAGAAGGAGTGCGGTGTGTACTATCTGCACAGACAGGTGTTAAACAGCTATTATGAGACCGGTGAGTGCTTCAGAGAGGAGACAGTGCTGTTAAATGAGGTAGCATACGAGCAGAGACGCATGACGATGGCCATAGCTGACATGCTCAAGAGGCTTTCTGAGGTGAGGCCTTTGATGATTGTGATAAACAGATTCCAGATGGCATCTAAGAGCTCAATTGAGACCATCAAGTATCTGATTGACAATCCATGCGCCAATATCGGTATCGTGTTAGGTGTCAATGCCATAGTCAAGGGTGCAGACAGCACTGTTGAGGTGTGGGATCGTATAGTTGAGTCGCTTGAGGACAGGAGCGCCATATACTATATAGGCAGTGCCGGACCACTTAAAAATAACATAAAAACCACAAATGATGATGAGCTGTATATCACTATGAACTTTGAGCAGAGTATACAGGAAGCATCAAATATTATGGAGTTTCTGGATTATGAGCAGGCAAGGAGAGGCTGTCGTATCATAGAGCACAAGATTAAGTTTGAGAATGCATGGATTGATGAAAAGAGTCTGAGACGTTTTTATCTGGTCTATGCCAGGACATCTGTTTTACTTGGAGAGATGTCCAAAGCGATTGAGCTTATGAATGAGTACAAGGCGCTGATACCGGAAAATGACAGTGAGCATTATTTTTCTTTGTATTATTTTATGAAGGGTACCTGCTATATGTATCAGGGCAAGCTTGAGAAGGCTGAAGGCTGCGCAAAGAAAGCCTATGACTATGCACTTTTGGCGGATGATGAATTGCTCGAATTCAAGTCTGAGCTTTTGTCCGTTATGATAAAGATGTCGGGCTGGTACAATATATTTTTCTGTGTGCAGGATATACCTGTCAGTGATGAATTTATAGACAAGCTCATAAAGCACGGATACAGGAATCATCTGGCACATATATATATTTACGCATATGACAATAGCCGTGATGTGGTGAAACAGTCCTTTTATGATGAATCATTGCTAAAGCATTTTACAAAGGGACTTGAGCTTGCAAAGAAGATAGGAAATGAGCAGCTTGTGTATGATGCATATCAAAAGACCATCATGCTTGCCAGCACAAGCGGTCTCAATGAGATAGCCTTTTTATATGTTATACGTACATACGAGTTCATGAAGGGACATGGCAATATATATGTTGCGAGAGTACTTACGTCTATAGGCTACAATCTGAGTGCCATGGGTAAAAATGAGCTTGTTGACGATTATTACAATACTGCAATAAATATGTTATATTATCTGAAGATGCCGGAGGATATAGCTGAGGTGTATTATAACAAGTCTCTTAACTATATCATGCAGGGCAATTACAAGAAAGCTGTCCATGCACTTTTAGTTACCATGAAGACTATTATAAAGCTTCATCTAAACAGCTTAAGAGTGTGCAATACGAGTAAGGTATATGCACTTCTTGCGCTTGCATCGATATTTTCAGGTGACAGATTCAGCTGTGAGCGCTATCTGCTCAGCTGCAAGCAGTTTCTTAATTACGTCATCTACAAAGTAGTTGATAACACAAGAACAGAGGCTGTCCATGATTATTCCAGGTGCGATGATGAGATGTTTCTGTACTCCTTTGCATCGGCTATGCTCTTGTGGCACGATAATAAAAAGGAAGAAGCCTTTTTGCGGTTTGAGGATGCAGAGAGATATCTCGTTAATGCGGAGGGCAATGAGTTTTTCGCATATTCGATATACAGGAAAAGCAGGATGAAGCTGTTTGAGCTGCTCGGCAAAAATGAGCTTATAGAGCATGAGAGAATACTTCTGGAGGCACACAATAAAAGGATGCATGAAATAGCAGAGGCGGCTCCGCTTGATATGTTGAAAAACATCAATCTGCAGTCACTGAGGGAGGGCTTTATAAATGAGAGACAGATTAATCTGCTTGTAAAGCAGCAGGGACTTGCTAAGGACTATCAGAGCTCAAAGCGCCAGATAGAGTTTATTTCATTATGGCAGACTATTGTAGATGTAAATGACCAGAAGAAGGAGACTATGATTGAAAATGCCATGAGCAATTTCATAAATCATTTCAGTCTGGACTGTGCGTTGATTATAGATTTGCACGCTAAGGAGCCGCAGGTACTTTATAATGATACAGAATGTGATATGACAGATGAGGTTATAAAGGGCATATGTGATATCATGATAGAATATCCGGAGGGCTTTGCCACATCAAAGATTGGAGAAGGCTTCTACGAGCATGAAAATATCATCTCGTACTTCGGCGCGGATGATGTATGTTCATTTGTAGCGGTGCCTTTTATCAAGAATGATGCGCTTTCAAGTGTTCTCATAGCATATGTGCGCATGAAGGATAACTGGCATGGCTCCATAGAGCGATACATGCTCAACGAGGATGATTTGAGCATTTTCAAGCTATTATTCAGAGAGCTTGAGTATTCCATTGCCCGTATTGAGGCCAATGAGAAGGCCAATGAGATGAACAGGAGACTCAAGCAGGCCGCAGTTACCGATATGCTGACAGGCATATACAACAGAGCAGGCATGTATCAGGAGATTGAAAAGCTTGAGAAGCGCATAAGTGTGACATCCGGTGGTATGGATGTGGGGCTTATGTTTATTGACCTGGACAACTTCAAGCATTATAATGATACGTATGGTCATGATGTAGGAGATCTGATACTTAAGGAGATGGCCTTTGTATTCATGAAAGTTGCTAAGGACAGAGGTTTTGTGAGCAGATATGGCGGTGATGAGTTTATCATAGTTATTGAGTCCTGTGCCAGATACGAGCTTGAGAATATTGCGAAGGACATCTATGCGAGGATTGCAGAGGCTGATGGCTTCAGAAGTCAGATAAAGAAATACCTGAATCATGACGTAGAGTTTAATGAGGAGAAGAATATCACCTGTTCTATTGGTATTTCATATGAGAGAAATGTCACCAGTGAGAGCCAGATTACTGAGCTGATTAAGAAGGCGGACGATCTGATGTATACAGTAAAGACAGGCGAGAAAGGACACTATGCATTCTTTTAAATCAGATGAATTTAAGATAAGAGTATTGACAAAGGATGATGCGGAGGAATACAATGCACTGCTTCGTTATGCTTTTCAGGTAACAGAGGCAGATCTTGCCGAGACCGGTTGGAAGGATGATGAAATCAAGCAGTCGAAGTTTCCGGTGCTTGAGAGAGCTGATGTGCTTGGCTGCTTCAATATCATAGACAAAAAAGAGGAGCTTGTGGCTCAGTTTGCGGTATATCCGCTCGATATGAATATATATGGTGAGCGCTACGAGGTAGGCTTTGTCACAAGTGTGTGCACATATCCTGAGTACACAGGCCATGGTCTCATGAAGAAGCTTATGAGAAAGAGTCTTACGAGGATGCGCGATAGCAACAAGTCGTTTGCTCTTTTGTATCCATACTCCATACCTCTTTACAGAGGGCTTGGCTGGGAGATTATCTCAAACAAGATGACATATGTGATAAAGGACAGACAGATTCCTACAAAGCTTAAGGAGCCGGGCTATGTGCGTCGTGTGCAGTGGGATGACGAGCAGTTTAAGAAGCTTCATACTCACTTTGCCGCGAAGACTCACGGCTGTCTGTACAGAAACAATCTGGCTTGGGAGGAGTACTTCCGCTGGGATGAGGACGATACGATGGTTGCCATCTACTATAACGAGGATGATGAACCGTGTGGCTATATGGTGTATCTTATCAGCTCCGATGTCATGCACATCAAGGAGCTCATCTACTTAAACCGTGAGGCGCAGCTTGGTCTGTGGGAGTACATTCATGCGCACGATTCCATGATTGATGAGGTCAGAGGCAACAACTATTACAGCGAGCCCATCGCTTTTGAGCTCGATGACAGTGATATCAAGGAGACAATAAGACCATACGCCATGGGCAGAATCATCGACGTGGCGCAGTTTATTTCACAGTATAACTGTGATCCGGATGGCCCGGGCGGCTGCTTTAGCTTTGAGATAGCAGATGACCTTCTTCCGTGGAACAATGGCACATTTGTCATTGATTTTGAGAAAGGGCACTGTGCTCTCACCGACAAAAATCCACAGTATCACCTAAGCATGTCTATTGGCACGTTTACCACACTGCTTTTAGGCTACAAGAGTGCTGAGAAGCTTTTGCAGATGGGCAAAATACAGACTACGTATGATGCTGTTGCAAAGCTTGACGATATTTTATATCATGAGATACCATATGTATCTGACTATATATAATGATAAAAGGTCAAAAGGTAAAGGAAAATAATATGTCAAATTATGTGATTAGCTGCTGTTCAACAGCAGATCTTACCAGGGAGCATATGCTCGAGAGAAATATTAAGTACGCATGCTTTCACTATGAGCTTGACGGTAAAGAGTATATGGATGATTTAGGACAGTCCATGCCACTGCCGGATTTCTACAAGGCAATGGAGGCAGGTGCCATGACAAAGACCTCGCAGATCAATCAGGAGGAGTACATGGAGTACTTCAGGCAGTTTCTGGATGAGGGATATGATGTGCTTCACTGTACACTAAGCTCTGGTATATCAGGTACAGTCAACTCGGCAAGGCTTGCAAAGGAGGCTCTCGAGGAGGAATACCCTGACAGAAAGATATATGTGATTGATTCGCTGGCAGCATCGTCAGGCTTTGGTCTTTTGATGGATAAGCTCGCTGACCTTAGGGATAGCGGCATGGATATTGATACACTGGCTGATTGGACCATGGAGCACAGACTTGAGGTGAATCACTGGTTTTTCTCATCAGACCTTACATTTTTTATCAGGGGCGGCCGTATCTCAAAGACCGCGGGATTCGTTGGAAATGTGCTGAATATCTGTCCTTTCATGAATGTGAGCAATGAGGGAAAGCTTATTGTGCGTGAGAAAATCCGCACCAAAAAGAAGGCAATAAAGGAGATGCTTGTGAAGATGCAGGCACTCTGCAAGGATGGTGCCGATTATTCGGATAAGGTCTATATATCGAATTCTGCATGCTATGAGGATGCTAAAGCCGTAGCTGATCTGATTGAGGCTGCCTTCCCGAAGATGAAGGGAAAAGTAGAGATAAATGATATCGGTACGACTATAGGAAGCCACACCGGTCCGGGAACAGTTGCATTGTTTTTCTGGGGTAATAAGAGAGAAGATTAGCCGGATATTTTAGCCTAAATATCTGATTAGAATAATCAAAATCAATAAAGTTGATTATTTTTTTATAAAAAATTAAATTACATCAATCAAAGTGATTAAATATAATCATTCCAATAACTGCGCTTATGTGTTACAATTATATCAGTTCAAACGAAAAGAGGTTTTAAGATGAAAGGATATGAAAAATACGAGCGCAGTTATTTTCTGCCTCCTGAATGCACTTATGACTGGGTTAAGAAGGATTATATAGATAAAGCACCACTGTGGTGTTCGGTTGATTTACGTGATGGCAACCAGGCTCTAATCGAGCCGATGAGTCTTGAGGAGAAGCTTGACTTCTTTAAGATGCTTGTAGATATAGGCTTTAAGGAAATCGAGGTAGGTTTCCCGGCAGCCTCTGAGACAGAGTTCAATTTCACGAGAGCTCTTATTGAGAGGGATATGATTCCTGATGATGTCACTATACATGTGCTGACACAGGCCAGAGAGCATATCATCAAGAAGACCTTCAAGGCACTTGAGGGAGCACCGAGAGCAGTTGTACATCTGTACAATTCCACATCTGTTGCACAGCGTGAGCAGGTGTTTAAGAAGTCAAAGGAAGAGATAAAGCAGCTTGCAGTTGACGGGGCTGTTTTATTGAGAGACCTTGCAGCAGAGACTGATGGTAATTTCCGTTTCCAGTATTCACCGGAGAGCTTTTCGGGCACTGAGGTGGATTATGCGGTTGATGTGTGCAACGCAGTGCTTGATGTATGGCAGCCAAAGGCTGATAATAAGGCCATCATCAATATCCCTACCACAGTAGAGAATGCTATGCCACATGTTTTTGCCACACAGATAGAGTATATCAACAAGCACCTCAAGTACAGAGACGGAGTAGTGCTTTGCTTACATCCTCATAATGACAGAGGCTGCGGTGTTGCCACATCAGAGCTTGGTGTGCTTGCAGGAGCTGAGGAGATAGAGGGTACGCTGTTTGGAAACGGTGAGAGAACAGGAAATGTAGATATCGTGACACTTGCCATGAATCTTTACTCACACGGAGTGGATCCACAGCTTGATTTTTCAAATCTGCCTGAGATCAGGGAGAAGTATGAGACATTTACCAGAATGAAGGTAGGCGAGAGACAGCCATATGCGGGAGACCTTGTTTTTTCTGCTTTTTCAGGCTCACATCAGGATGCTATCTCAAAGGGCATGGCATGGAGAGAGGAAAAGAAGCTTGATAAGTGGACGGTTCCATATCTGCCTATAGATCCAAAGGATGTCGGCAGGACATAC
>PPYE01091228.1_pt1 | contig 13071 bp, 10 predicted proteins | sample 1559881 | NCBI WGS metagenome assembly PPYE01 (sample SAMN08240022, study PRJNA423297) | Human gut metagenome, whole genome shotgun sequencing project.
GCCTACACGCTTCTGGTCAACGACGCCCGCGTAGCCGACGTCGAGGACGACCGCACGCCGCGCGAATTCCTCATCTCTCCCTACATCCGCCCCGGACGCAACGCCGTGATGCTCGACCTGCGCCCCTCGAAGACTCCGCAGTTGCAGGCCGACGCGCCGGCGCCGCGGCTGGCCTACGCCAACAGCTACCTCGTCTTCCAGCACCGGCTCCACATCGACGACTATTCGGTGGCGCTCGTTCCCGACTCGACGCGCAAATACGGCGTGCTGAAACTCGACATCGTGGTCGAGAACTCCTACAACGGCGAAGAGCCGATCACCGCCGGCTACGACATCTACGATCCGAAGGGCAAGCTGCTCGACTACGGTTCGCGCGAGATCATGGTGGAGGGCCGCTCGCGCGACACGGTGCACATCGAGCGGCTCATCTACCACGCCTACGCCAATCAGTGGGACGACAAGCGGCAGCCGCTCTACAAGGTGACGCTCTACACCAAGCGCAACAGCATGTTGTGGGAGTATATCCCCCTCTACGTCGGCTTCGGAGAGAGCGAATACCGCGACGGCCGCTTCTACCGTTTCGACAAGGAGCTTTCGCTGCGGCCCCAACGCTACAACGCCGCAGCCGACGAGAAGACGACCGCCGCCGAGATGAAGGCGCTCAAAGCCCGGGGCATCAACACCCTGCTGCCCGATTATCCGCAGCCCTACTGGTTCTACACGCTGGCCGACCGCACGGGGTTCTACGTGGTCGACTGCGCGGCGATCTACGCCCCCGACGCGCGCGACGACCGCTCGGTAGGCGGCACTCCGTCGAACGACCCGCGTCTGACAGACGAGTATCTCGGCCGCGTGAAGGCGATGTACCACCGTTCGCGCAACCACACCTCGATCATCGGCTTCGCGCTGGGACGCGATTCGGGCAACGGATACAATATGTATAAGGCCTACCAGTGGCTCAAATCGGTCGAACCGTCGAAACCCGTCTTCTACGTCGGCGCCGACGGGGAGTGGAACAGCGACGCCATTCCGTTCCGAATGCAATGAACATCGAACTGCTGGTCGTCGGAAAAACCGACTCGAAGGAGGTCGAAGCGCTCGTGGAACTCTACGTGCGCCGCGTGAACCGCTATTGCCGGTTCGCCGTCACGGCGCTGCCCGACGTGCGCAACACGCGCTCGCTCACGCAGAACCAGCAGCGCACGGCCGAGGGCGAAGCGATCCTGCGGCAGCTGGCCGCCGGCGACCATGTCGTCCTGCTCGACGAGCGCGGCGACGAGATGCGTTCGGTGGAGTTCGCATACTGGCTCCAAAAACGGATGCTGGGCGGCGTGCGGCGGCTCGTGCTGGTCATCGGCGGACCCTACGGCTTCTCGGATGCGGTCTACGCCCGCGCCGACGGCCGGCTGTCGCTTTCGCGCATGACCTTCTCGCACCAGATCGTACGGGCGATCTTCGCCGAGCAGATCTACCGCGCCTTCGCGATCCTCAACCACGAACCCTATCACCACGAATAACCCATGCAGCCCCACCGTCCCGCCATCGCCGTCGTCACCCCCTCGATCCTCACGGGTCTGGGGCTGGAAAGCATCCTGCGCCGCATCATCCCGATGGCCGAGGTGGAGGTCTACGACCGTTTCGAACGTTTCGCAGCCGACCGCCCCGACCGCTTTTTCCACTACTTCGTCGCCTCGCAGACCTTCGTCGAACACAACGCCTTCTTCCTCGAACGGCGGCACAAGAGCATCCTGCTGACCGATGGCGCGCCGCAGTCCACGCTGCGCGAACTGCATTGCCTCGACATCGCCCAAAGCGAGGAGGGGCTCGTGCGCGACATCCTGCGGCTGCACCAGCACGCCCACCGCGAGGGCTATCCCGACGGGACGGCCGCCGCATATCCGGCCACGCACCCGACGCATCCCTCCGCACGACCTGCCTGCGACCCGCACGGCCGTATGACGGACGAGACGGTGCAGCCATCCCTCACGCAGCGCGAAATCGACGTATTGCGGCTCGTCGTGGCGGGGCTGCTCAACAAGCAGATCGCCCAACGGCTCGACGTCGCCCTGACGACGGTCATCTCCCACCGCCGCAACCTCGTCCGCAAGCTCGGCATCCGCTCCGTGGCCGGACTGACGATCTACGCCGTAACCAAAGGGTACGTCGACGCCGAGCAACTGGGAGAACAGTAAAAGGGCACGTCCGACCACCGCTATCGCCGGCATCCGAACGGCTCCGCGAGCTGCGCGAGCCGCAGCCTCCGCCGCCGGAGGCTCGCTATGGCTCCCCCTCCGCAGGTTGCGGCACGCCTCCACCTCCGCCGTCTTTTTCTTCTCCTTACAAATGAGGATTGCGGGAACGGAAATAATGTCGTTACTTTGCCGTGAAATTCAATGCGATGATTCCGACACCGTTCCGCCGCCGTTTCTGCGTATGCCTCCTGCTTTGCGTCGCCGCGCTATGCGCACACGCCGAGCCGCGTCGCACCGTGCGCACGCACGACGAAGCACCGGAGGCGATCGACACGGCCGTAGTGATGGACAACGTGCAGGTGACGGCGATCAAACAGGGACTTACGCTGCGCAACCGCCCCGTCGCGGCCTCGGTCGTGGGACGCGAGACGATCGAGCGGCGCGGCGTCACCGCCATCAAGGAGCTCTCGCAGCTCGTTCCCAATTTCTACATCCCCGACTACGGTTCGCGCATGACCTCGTCGGTCTACGTGCGCGGCTTGGGTGCACGCATCGACCAGCCGGTCATGGGCCTCAACGTGGACAACGTCCCCTACCTCTCGAAGGACGACTACGACTTCGACCTGGCGGACATCGAACGCATCGAGGTGCTGCGCGGCCCGCAGAGCACGCTCTACGGCCGCAACACCATGGGCGGCGTGATGAACATCTACACCCTCTCGCCGCTCGCCTACCAGGGGACGCGGCTGGGTGCGGAGTATGCTTCGGGCAACACGCTGCGGCTGCGCGCCTCGACCTACCACCGCCCCTCGCCCCGCACGGGTGTCTCGCTGGCGGCGCGGTTCATGCACGGCGACGGCTTTTTCACCAACGAATACACGGGACGCACCTGCGACTGGGAGCGTTCGGGCGGGGCACGGATGCGGCTTCAATTCCGCCCCGACGAGCGGTGGAGCATCGACAACACCCTCGCGTTCGGGATGCTCCGGCAGGGAGGCTACCCCTATGCCTCGGCCGCGACGGGGCGCATCGCCTACAACGACCCCTGCGGCTACCGCCGCACGACGCTCAACGACGGCCTGACGATACGCTACGCCGCCGACGGGTGGGAGATCGCCTCGATCACCAGCTACCAGTACAGCGACGACCGCATGACGCTCGACCAGGATTTCCTGCCCGAATCCTATTTCACGCTCACGCAGGCCAAACAGGATCACGGGCTGACCGAGGACATCGTCGTCCGTTCGCGCGGCGAGGGGCGCTACGGCTGGCTGGTGGGCGCCTTCGGCTTCTACCGCCACCGCTCGATGCAGGCGCCCGTACTCTTCAAGGAGGACGGCTTGGAGCGTCTGATCGCCGACAAGGCCGAGCAGTACACCGGCCTCCGGCCGCATTTCGCCTCCGACCGCATGGCGCTCGACAGCGATTTCCGCAACCCCACGTGGGGGGCGGCGCTTTATCACGAGTCGCAGTTGCGGCTGGGACGCTTCGACCTCTCGGCGGGGTTGCGCATCGACTACGAGCGCACACGTTTGCGCTATCTCAGTTCGACCGACATCGACTGCACGTTCGGCGACGGACGCATCACGCCCTTCACCGAACGGGGCACGCTGCACAAGTCGTTCGTGCAGCTGCTTCCCAAAGCGGCGGCCGTCTACCGCATCAACGACGGCAATTCGCTCTACGCATCGGTCGCCAAGGGTTACAAGGCGGGCGGATTCAACACCCAGATGTTCTCCGAAGTGTTGCAGAACAGCGTCATGGAACGCATGGGCGTCTACTGGGACCGTCACTACGACATCGACCGCGTGGTGGCCTACAAACCCGAAAAGAGCTGGAACTTCGAGGTCGGCAGCCACTTCGCGTTCGCAGACGGCCGCATCCGCGGCGAGGCGACGCTCTTCTACATCCTCTGCCGCGACCAGCAGCTCACCGTCTTTCCCGAAGGGCAGACCACCGGACGCATGATGACCAACGCCGGCCGCACCCGCAGCCGCGGCGGAGAGCTCTCGGTGCAGGCGCTCGTCGCACGCCGGCTCGACCTGCGGCTGAGCTACGGCTTCACCCACGCCACCTTCGCCGAATTCCGCAGCGGAAACGCCGACTACGCAGGCAAGCGGATTCCCTACGCACCGCGCCATACGGCTGCTGCTGTGGCGGAGTACACGGTTTCCGTCGGCCGCAGCTGGTTCGACGGAATCGTCCTGAGCGTCGACGGCCGGGGCGTCGGGCCGATCGAATGGAACGAAGCCAACTCGCTGCGGCAGAAATTCTATGCGCTGGCAGGCTGCGCGATCCGGTTCGAACAACGGCACGGCTCGCTGAGCCTCTGGTGCCGCAACCTCACGCAGACACGCTACGACGTCTTCTATTTCGAGTCGATCGGCAACGCCTTCCTGCAACGCGGCCGGCCGCGCGAATGGGGCGTCACACTGACAATCAATTTACAACATAACGAACGATGAAAAAATTTCTCCTTCTGGCCCTCGCGGCCTTCGCACTGGCCGCCTGCAACGACGACGACACCCCCGACGAGTTCGTACAGGGCGACAACACGATCGCCGTCTTCGAAAACGACCGGCTCGTTTTCTACGACTACGACGTCTTCTGGGAATACTCCGAGCCCTACACCGACCCCTATGGCGTGACGTGCATCGACCTCTACATGAACAAGACGCGCTTCGTCCAGAACATGCCGGCGCTCGACATGGAGGTGCCGGGAATCCCCATTCACCCGACTCCCGCCGGATTCGAATTCGACTTGCGACAGGCGGTTCCCTATTATCGCGGAGAACCGATGCCGCGCTACACGCTCTACGACCTCGAAGGCGAGCTGAACGGCACGCTTCTCGAAGTGGAGTTCTCCTGCATCGGCTACGACGTCGAATATCTGGGACGGTTCTGAACACACGCCGCTCGCCGTCAAAGAGCGCCGCGACACTCCGGGCCGGAAAGGAAAATCGGAGCGCGGCGCATTTTTTTGTCCGGTGCCAGACGAAACGCCGCCGCACGAACCATTTCGTTAAGCCGAGTGCAATCGAGTTCACTCGAATTGCCGAGGCGAGAAAACGAAGAGAGAAAATCAACGTTTCTATTCCGCGATTACCGACTGTACGGATACTCCGCCTCGGCAAAATGCAACCGAAATTTGCTCTTGCCCTCGCTTATTCGTACTTTGGCTGCGCCGAAGATACTCCCGCTCGGCAATGCTCAAATAAATTTGACATTGCCCTCGCTTATTCGTATCTTTGCACCCAAATAATCAGAAACCATCACGATCATGAAAACCGAATACAAACCCTATGTCGACGCGCTGATCGAACTGGCCATCCGCGAGGATATCGGCGACGGCGACCACACTTCGCTCTGCTGCATTCCCGCCGACGAGCGGGGGCGTATGCGCCTGCTGTGCAAGCAGGAGGGCATCATCGCCGGCATCGAGATCGCACGGCTCGTTCTCGAACGGCTCGACCCCACCGTCGAGTTCGACCAGCGGATCGCCGACGGCACGCGCGTGCGTCCGGGCGACGTAGCCTTCTACGTGTCCGGAGCCCTGCGCTCGCTGTTGCAGGCCGAACGCATCCTGCTCAACATCATGCAGCGCATGAGCGGCGTAGCCACGCAGACGGCAGTCTACGTGGCGCGGCTCGAAGGGCTGCACACCAAGGTGCTCGACACCCGCAAGACGACGCCCGGCATGCGCGTGCTGGACAAAATGGCCGTCAAACTGGGCGGCGGCGAGAACCACCGCATGGGTCTCTTCGACATGATCCTGCTCAAAGACAACCACATCGACTTCGCCGGCGGCATCGTCTCCGCGATCCGCGGCGCGAAGCAATACCTGCGCGAGCGCGACAAGAACATCCCGATCGAGTGCGAAGTCCGCACGCTCGAAGATATCGACCTCGTCTTCGAGGCAGGCGGCGTCGACCGCATCATGTTCGACAATTTCTCGCCCGAGATGACGCGCAAGGCGGTCGAAAAGGTCGCCGGACGCTGCGAAACCGAGTCGAGCGGCGGCATCACGCTCGATACGCTGCGCACCTACGCCGAGACGGGCGTGGACTTCATCTCTGTGGGCGCGCTCACGCACCAGATCCGTTCGCTCGACATGTCGCTCAAAGCCTGCGAGTAGCAGGCCGCAGGCAGTGACCGCCCGCCGGTGCAGGAGCCGGCAGGCGTGCGAACACCCCGATCGAGAGAGATCATGAAACGGCTGCTGAAAAGCCATATCGCCCTGCTGGCGTGGCGGCTGGCGCTGCTCTATGCGGTGCTGGCGATTTGTCGTGCGATCTTCTGGCGCTACAACTATGCGGGCATCGGCCCCCTCGCGGACGCCGAACTGCCGGCACTCGCAAGGGGTGCACTGCTGTTCGACACCGTGTCGGTGCTCTACGCCAACGCCCTACTCATCGTGCTCTCGCTCATCCCGCTCCATCTGCGCGAACGGCGCTGGTGGCAGCGGATGCTCTACTTCTATTACGTCGTCATCAACGCCCTGCTGGTCGTGGCGGTCAACCTCGGCGATGCGGTCTATTTCCGTTATACGCAGAAACGCTTCACGGCCGAAGAGATCTTCTTCGCCGACAACGACAATTCGCTGCAACTCGTCGGCAAATTCATGGCCGAGAACATCCCCCTGCTGCTCGCAGGGATCGGCCTGATCGCTCTGCTGGCGCTGGCCGGCGGCCGCAAGGCGCGCCCCGAACCGCTCTGCCGTCGTCCGCTCTGCTACTATGGCGGCGGTACGGTTCTGCTCGTCGTCGCCGCCCTGCTCTCCGTAGCGGGAATGCGGGGGGGGGTCACGCGCATGACGCGCCCCGTCACGCTCTCCAACGCCACGCTCTACGCCTCCGACAACGCCCGCGCCAACCTGATCCTCTCGAACCCCTTCTGCATCCTGCGCACCGTGGGGTCGGGCGGAAAGATCAACTACGAACGCTACTTCGCACCGGAAGAACTGGACGGTATCTACACGCCCGTCCACTGTCCCGACTCGGTCGGCACGGCACCGCTCGAAGGACGCAACGTAGTGGTCTTCGTCATGGAGAGCATGTCGGCCGAACACTCGGCCCACCTCCATCCCGAACTCTACGCCGACCGGCAGGTCAAGGGCTACACGCCGTTTCTGGATTCGCTCATGCAGGCGGGCTACTGCTTCGAACGCATGTACGCCAACGGCACCCGTTCGATTCAGGCGCTGCCCGCCGTACTGGGATCGATCCCCTCGTTCAAGACCCCCTTCGTGCTGATGCCGCAGGCGCTCGCACCGACGCGGCAGCTGCCGCGCATCCTGCGCGACAAGGGCTACGCCACCGCCTTCTTCTGCGGCTCGGCGGCCGGCTCGATGGGTTTCGGCGCCTATGCACGTTCGGCAGGCATCGAACGCCTGTACAGCCGCGAGGATTACGAGGCCAGGCACGGCCGAGACGATTTCGACGGCTACTGGGGCATCTGGGACGAACCCTTCCTGCAATACGCCGGCGAGGAGATGAGCGCATTGCCCGAACCCTTCTTCGCCGCGCTGTTCACCCTCTCGTCGCACCACCCCTTCGTCGTTCCCGACGCCTACCGCGACCTGCTGCCCGAAGGGCTTACACGCAACCACAAGTGCGTGGCCTACACCGACAACGCCTTCCGCCGCTTTTTCGCGCGTTACGCCGGCGAGGAGTGGTTCCGTCGCACGGTTTTTGTATTCGTGGCCGATCATGTATCGAGTGAAAAATTCGCGGACGCCACGCGCGTCTTCCCCGGCGACCACCACATCATTGGCCTGCTGTACACCCCCGACGGCGCACTGCGCGGCCGCTGCGACGAGGCCGTCTCGCAAATCGACCTCATGCCCACGCTGCTCGGACTCATGGGCAACCGCGAGCCTTACTTCGCTTTCGGACGCGACCTCTTCGGCGAACAGACCCCCGAAGGGGGCTTCGCCCTCGCTTACGACAGCGGATTCGAGGCCGTCGGCGGCGACCGCCTGCTCTTCTTCGACGAGCGGCGCACGACCGGCTCCTACCGCACGGACGACCTGCGCCGCGAACACGATCTGGGAAACGATCCCGAAGCGGCAGCGCTGGAAAGACGCGTCAAAGCCTTCGTCCAGCAATATTACCGTCACCTCGAACAAAAAGATTTCACCGTCGAATAATCCTATGGAATTCCGACCCGTGCGGCTCGAAGACAAGGCCGCCATCGAACGCTTCACCCGCCCTTCGGGCATCTGCAACTGCGATCTGGCCTTCGCCAACATGTACTGCTGGGAAGGCACCTACCGCAGCGCATGGTGCGTCGAGGAGGGTTTTCTGCTGATCCGCTTCTACATCGACGGCAGCCATCACATCGGCTACATGCAACCGCTGGGCGAGGGCGATTTCACGCACCTCATCCCCAGTCTCGAAGCCGACGCCCGCGCCGCGGGACAACCGCTGCGCATCTCGGGACTTACGCCCGAAGGGGCCGCAGCCGTGCGCCGCGCCCATCCCGAATTCGGCATCTGGCGCAACCGCGACTACGAGGATTACGTCTACCGCGCCGACGACCTGCGCAACCTCACGGGACGGCGCTACCAGCCCAAACGCAACCATATCAACCGTTTCGAAGCTGCCTACGATTACCGCTACGAGGAACTGACGCCTGCACTCGCCCCCGAATGCATGCGCCTCGAACGCGAATGGCGCGCCGGCCACGACAGCCATGCGGCCGAGCTGACGGCCGAACAGCGCGCCATGCAACGGGCATTCGACCACTTCGGGAAGCTGGAACTGCGCGGAGGCGCGCTCTTCGTCGGGGAGAAGCTCGTGGCCTTCACGATCGGATCGGCCATCAACGACGAAGCCTTCTGCATCCACGTCGAGAAGGCCGACACCCGCTACGACGGCGCCTTCACGATGATAAACCGTCTCTTCGCGCAACACCTGCCGCCGCACTACACCCTCATCGACCGCGAGGAGGATCTGGGACTGGAAGGGCTGCGGCAGTCGAAACTCTCCTACCACCCCCTTTTCCTGCAACCGAAACTCACGGCACAACGGCTCACCGAGGAGCAGTTGCAGCTCCGCGCGTTGTGGCTCGCCTGCTTCCCCGAAGACACGCAGGACGATGTCGAACAGTTTCTGCTGAGCCGCTACGACGAACGGCGATGCCTCGTCGCACGACGCGACGGGCGGATCGCGGCGATGCTCCACATCGTGCCGTTCCGCGATACGGCCTACATCTACGCCGTGGCGACGGCGCCCGACTGCCGGCAGCAGGGACTGGCCGGCGGACTGCTGCGCGAAGCGCTCGACCGCTGCCGCGCCGAAGGATTCCGCTACGCCGCGCTCATCCCCGGCAGCGAGGAGCTGCGACGCTGGTATGCCGGCTTCGGTTTCGCAGGAGACTACCCCGCGTGCTTCCGTACGCACGACGACTTCGACTTCGGCACGGGCGACCCTGCGCACGACCGCGCCATGGTACTGCCGCTCACCGGCGAACCCTTCGCCGGCGAGACGCTCGACCTGAGCGATCTGCCGCAGGAATCATAGATCGAGCCGGAAACAATCCGTCTCGTAGCGCACGAACCCCATTCGTTCATAGAGCCGGTGGGCCGCCCTGCGCGTCGCATTCGAGGTGAGCATCACTCGTGCGACGCCCTCGCGGCGCGCCAACGCCAGCGCTTCGCGTACCAGCGCCTCGCCGATGCCGCGACCGCGCGCCGCCGCATCCACCACCACGTCCTCGATCCACGCCTTGCGCCCCGAAGGGACGTCGTAAAGGGCCACGCTGAGCAACCCGACGATCCGGCCGTCCTCCGCTGCGGCGACCAGCTGACGGGTCGCAGGCGAGGCGACGATCCGTGCGACGGCCTCCCGGTCGGGTGCCGTCATCCGTTCCGACAGCTGCGGCAGCAGCCGCGCAAAGGCCTCCGCCAACAGGTCGGAGGGTTCGGTCGCTTCGTAAATCCTCATAAACTCGTTCGTTTTCCCCGCAAGATACGAAAATCGGGCGGACTTTTCGGCAAGTCCGCCCGATCCGCTCCGCTCATGCGGGCTAAATTCCGAAAAGAAACACTTCGAGCATACAGACCCCGATGCCGGCCAGATAACCGACGAAGGCCATCAGCGAAATCTTCTTGAAATACCATACGAAGTTGATGTTTTCCAGGCCCATCGCCACCACACCGGCCGCCGAGCCGATGATGAGCAGGCTGCCGCCCACGCCGGCGCAGTAGGCCAGCAGATGCCAGAAAACACCGTCCTGCACGAACATCGCGGCATAGGTCGGATCGGCGCTCGCCGCCACGGCCGCCGCATCGGGAATCGGATACATGCCCATCGACGCCGCCACGAGCGGCACGTTGTCGACCACCGACGAAAGGATGCCGATCAGCGTATTGATCGCGTAGACGTTGTGCAGGTGTTCGTTGAGTCCCGTGGCGAAACCCGACAGAATGCCCGCGCTTTCGAGCGCCGCCACGGCCATCAGGATACCGAGGAAGAAGAGGATCGTCGACATGTCGATGTGTTTGAGCACCTTCGCCACGCGGCATTTGATCGACTCCTCGATGTTGCGCTTGCGGCGGTACATCAGCTCGGTGAAGACCCACATGATGCCCAGCGCCGTGACCATTCCCATGTAGGGCGGCAGGTGCGTCACGCTCTTGAAGACCGGAACGGCCACCAGCAGGGCGCAGCCCAGGAAGAGGATCGCGCGGCTCTCGCCGTCGGAGATATAATCGGGCTGCGACGACCCTGCATCGGCCGGATCGGTTTCAGGAAGCGACCCTTTGAGCCAGCGCGAAGCGATAAGCAGAGGGATGACGAGCGACACGAGGCAGGGCAGCAGGAGGCTCTCGATGAGTTTGGCCGACGAGACGTTGCCCTTCATCCAGAGCATGATCGTCGTCACGTCGCCGATGGGCGACCACGCGCCGCCGCTGTTGGCCGCAATGACGATCACCGAGGCGAAGAGCATCCGCTCCTTGGTCGTGGGGACGATCTTGCGCAGCAGCATCACCATGATGATCGTCGTGGTCATGTTGTCGAGCAGCGCCGACATGAAGAAGGTGAGCAGCGCCACCAGCCACAACAGACGCACCTTGCGCCGCGTGGTGATGCGCCGCGTGATGAACTCGAACCCTCCGTGGAAGTCGATCAGGTCGACGATCGTCATCGCTCCGATCAGGAAGACGAGGATTTCGCACGTCGACCCCAGATGCCGCAGGATCTCGTCGCTCACGGTCGTCTGGGTGAGACCGGGCAGGGCGGAGGGGTATTCCAGACTGAAAATACTCCAAAGAATACCGCACATCAGCAGGGCGATGGCCGATTTATTGATTCCCGTTTTGTGTTCGAAGGCGATGAAGGCATAGCCTACGACAAACAGGATGAGCATGGTTGTAATCATAATTACTCGATCGCTTTAAATCCGTTTATTTACAAGAGATGTTTTCTGCACCCGGAAGAGCCTGCCGACAATGCGGTCCTCCTGATCGAAAACGAAAATTTTCCTTCTTTATTTTCCGCATTCGGCACAATTCGGGCAGTTTCGGCACCCGCCGGTCGAAAACGGTCGGAAAGATTGCGCAACGGCAAATTGCGCGCCGGCGGGAAGAACCCTCGACCGGCAGGGGTCGGAGCATCCGCTAAATCCGGATTTTCCGCAGCAGGAGAATCAGATCCGCGTCGCCGGGCACACGCCGTTCGACCGCCGACAGGACATATGAGGCATCCTGTCCCCACCCGCCGGACGCTCCGTCGCGGGACGGAAAGTCCCGGCCGAGATCCTGCATCCGGTCGAATGCGGACGTATCGCCCGCCTCCAAACTCAACCGCACCAACAGCGCCCGCAGACCGTAGGCGTCGGCCACGCGCACCGGCACCTGCCGTGTCAGTTCGCTCGGAGCGGGCAGCGGCGTCTCCCCGTCGGATGCGACGCACCGCGCATCGGCCGCGAGCAGCACCCACAGCACGCCGGCAAGCACACAACCGAAGATCGTCCGAAGTTTCATTTTTCCAACCGAAATTGCGTCAAAGGTAGGCTTTTTCCGCCGAACGGCCAAATTCCGATCCGGCGGCCGGCGGATAATTGCACGATATTTTCTATCTTTGACTGCGTCTTAGATACTCCGCCTCGGCAAAATGCAAATAAATTTGCTTTTGCCCGTGGCTTATTCGTATCTTTGCCATGCGGAATTTCCGTCCGGACAGACGACGTTCCGACAGATCGGACCGACCCGATTTCAGTTCGACCGCCCGTCTTTACCGACGAATCGTACAACATCGACTCATTATGGAATACCTCTACCTCCTCGCAGGACTCGTTCTCATACTGGCCGGAGCCAACTACCTCACCGACGGATCGGTGGCGCTGGCCGAACGTTTCCGAGTACCGGGTTTCCTGATCGGACTGACGATCGTAGCCGTCGGCACCTCGACGCCCGAACTGGTCGTGAGTTTCCTTTCGGCCCTCGAAGGGCAGGGCGACATGGCCGTGGGCAACGTCGTGGGATCGAACCTCTTCAACGTCTTCATCATTCTGGGCGTCTGCGCCCTGATCCGCCCGCTGCCGCTCACGCGGCAGAACATCCGGCGCGACCTGCCCGTCGGCGTCGCGGCGTCGCTGGTGCTCTGCGCCGTGCTGGCCGACGAGGTGCTCGACCCGACGCATCCGGCACGCATCGGCCGCATCGAGGGACTCGCGATGCTGCTGCTCTATGTACTGAGCGTCTGGACGGCCGCCCGTGCAGCCCGCAGGGAGCAGCCGGCCGAAGAGACGCCCGCCGCACGGCCGATAGCCGGCTGGCTCATGGCGCTGATGATCGTCGGGGGACTGGCGGCGTTGGTCTTCGGCGGCGAAATCTTCCTCCACAACGCCGTGGCCATCGCCCGCAAGCTGGGCG
>PPYE01208489.1_pt1 | contig 13067 bp, 9 predicted proteins | sample 1559881 | NCBI WGS metagenome assembly PPYE01 (sample SAMN08240022, study PRJNA423297) | Human gut metagenome, whole genome shotgun sequencing project.
ATACTATGTCGAGCTATGACTTGCGTAGTACCGTCAGTTACAATGATGTATTCAACGAAAATCATATCGTAAACTTTTTCGGTGGTATGGAACTAAATGCCACAGACCGCAGCAAAGTGTGGTTTAACGGTGCAGGTATGCAGTATGGCATGGGTATGCTTTCCAGTTACGACTATTTGTTCTTCAAGCAAGGCAACGAGGAAAATACACCTTATAATACTGTTGACGAAACCAAAGCACGCCAAGTGGCTTTTTTCGCTACCGGCACTTATTCATGGAAGGGACGCTATACCGTGAACGGTACAGTGCGTTACGAAGGTTCCAACAAACTAGGTAAAAGCCGTTCGGCTCGCTGGTTGCCTACATGGAATATTTCCGGTGCTTGGAATGCGCACGAAGAAACTTGGTTCAGCAAACTGAATTCCATATTATCTAACTTGACGCTGAAAGCAAGTTACTCGCTGACTGCCGACCGTGGTCCTGCCTTTGTGAGTAACTCGCTGGCAATGGTGAGCAGTTATAATCCTTGGCGTCCCAATGCCGATGTCATGGAGTCGGGACTGGGCATCCTACAAGGCAAAAATTCTGAACTGACTTACGAAAAGAAACATGAACTGAATCTGGGTATCGATTTAGGTTTTCTGGATAACCGTATCAACTTCAGCATGGATTGGTACAAACGCAAGAACTATGACCTGATAGGATGGTTGAGTACTACCGGTCTGGATGGAGAAATTGGCAAGTATGCCAATGTGGCAAGCATGCGTTCGCACGGTATAGAGCTGACTCTTTCTACCCGTAACATTGCCAAGAAGGACTTCAAGTGGAACACTGACTTCATTTTCTCTAAAACCAAGAACAAGGTAACCGATTTGGAGGCATTCTCATCGGTAATGGACATGGTGAGCGGATATGGATTTGCCATGCAAGGCTATCCGGTAAGAAGTTTGTTTTCGCTCGACTTCCGTGGACTGAATGAAGAAGGTCTGCCTACTTTCATTAATGAAAATGGCGAATTGACCACAAGCAACATCAACTTCCAGGAGCGCAACAACAAATCACACCTGATTTATGAAGGTACTACAGATCCTACCATTACAGGTAGTTTGGGAAATGTATTCAGCTACAAAGGTCTGAAACTGAATGTGTTTATCACTTATTCTTTTGGCAATGTCATCCGTTTGGATCCGGTATTTAGCAACCAATATACCGACCTTGATGCTATGCCGAAAGAATTCAAGAACCGTTGGATGAGGCCGGGCGACGAGCATCGTACCAATATTCCGGTGATAGCAGATAAGTATATGAATGTGAACGACAGTTATCTGAGCCGTGCCTACAATGCTTATAATTACTCCAGTGACCGCATCGCAAAGGGTGACTTTATCCGTTTGAAAGAGATTTCGCTTTCATACGACCTGCCCAAGAAGTGGATTGAACCGTTAAAAATTTCCAATTTAGGATTGAAACTGCAGGCAACTAATTTGTTCTTGCTTTATGCAGACGACAAATTAAACGGGCAGGATCCCGAATTCTTTAACACAGGTGGTGTGGCCGTTCCCATGGCTAAACAGTTCACTTTTACCATTCGCTTAGGCATTTAATTTTTTTAAATAATGAATCACATGAAAAATAAATCATTCATAACCTTGCTATCCGTTTCATTGCTGGCATTCTCTTCTTGCAGTGATTTTTTGGATACACTGCCCGATAGCCGCACGGAAATCAACAGTACCGACAAAATATCTCCACTGTTGGTTTCGGCATACCCAACTACATACGGACGAACTCATCGAAAAACTTTATTTGTGGGATTCTCCCAGCATTAGTAGTTACGATAGTCCCTATGCCCTTTGGGAAGGATGTTATGCTGCTATTGCTTCGGCTAATATGGCATTGGAAGGTATCGAAAACTTAGGTTCGCCTGCCAGCCTCAATCCGCAACGGGGCGAAGCTTTGGTGTGCCGCGCCTATTCCCATTTTCTATTAGCTAATGTATTCTGTATGCCTTATAATCCGAATACGGCAGAAAGTCATTTGGGAATACCCTACCGTACTCGGACCGGTGACAGCGTCTATCCGGAAAATACTGAACGAGGCAGCTTGAAGAATACGTATGAACAGATTGCTGCTGACTTGGAAGCTGGACTTCCGCTCATTAAAGATGCTGCTTATGAGGTTCCCAAGTATCACTTCAACCGTAAAGCAGCCAACGCTTTTGCTGCACGGTTTTATCTCTATTACCAAAAATGGGATAAGGTGATAGAATGTGCCAACATTGCCATCGGCAGCAATCCGGTCACAGCACTGCGTAATTGGGAGGCTGATTTCGGCGGAGTAAGTTTGGTGGACGACATCAGCAACCAATACGTGTCTGAAAAGAAACCGGCCAATCTGCTTTTAGCTGCTTTAGGGTCGCAAGTACCTATCATTACAGGTCCTTATAATACTTTGAAACGCTACGGACACGGAACCCCAATCTATACTAACGAGACTATTGACGCAGACGGTCCCTGGCATTGGAGGGGTGGACTGGTTATGAGTACTTTCATCCTCAGTGTAGTACAGAAAAATCCTTTCCCGAAACTGAAATTGTACTTTGAATACGTAGACAAGGCCAATGGCCTGTACTACCCGCACACGGTAGCAGTACCGTTTTCGGTAGATGAAACCCTACTATGCCGTGCAGAGGCTTATGTGTTGAGTGATAACCCTGACTATAGTAAGGCTTTGGAAGACATAAACTTTTGGATAGAAAGCCATAGTGCGCTGAGTAAGGACGAAGGACACGATCTGACAGAGCAAGAGGTTAATAATTTCTACAATAGCCTGCCTTATCAGCCCACCATTGTTACCAAAGACAAGGAACGCAGTGTGAAAAAGCGTCTTAACCCTGAAGGATTTACCGTAGAGCCCGGTACGGAAGAGAATCTTATCCAACTCATCTTGCAACTGCGCCGTTTGGAAACCATGCAGGAAGGACTTCGCTGGTTTGACCTGAAACGCTATGGCATAGAGTTTTCGCACAACCGTGCCGGCAACAGTCCGATTGTGTTGGGAAAAGAAGACCCGCGACGCGCCATCCAACTTCCACAAGATGTCATCACTGCCGGCATGGAACCAAATCCTAGATACTAAGTATATAATCTACTGAATACGATAACATATGAAAAAATATATAACCTATTTTCTGATGGCGGCAGCCCTTATCGGCGGTGCCACTGCTTGCAACGAAGATGACCTGACAAAGGAGAGCAGCTTCGACAACATGACTCCATACCGTACGGCATTCGATGAATGGTTGCTCGATAACTATGTCACCCCTTATAATATCGATTTTAAATATAAATTCGAATACAAGGAATCGGATACCGACTATAACTTGGCACCGGCCGAATTGTCCAAATCAGTAGCCATGGCCAAATTGGTAAAATACTTGTGGATTGATGCCTATGTAGAAGTTCAGGGAAACAACCGCGATTTTATATGTACATATGGTCCTAAGATGATTCATTTGATAGGTTCTCCGGCTTATGATAACGGAAAGATTACCTTGGGTACGGCAGAAGGCGGTTTGAAAGTAACTCTGTATAATATCAACGCTCTGAACCCGAACAGCGTGGATGTAGAGATGATGAACCGCTGGTATTTCAGTACCATGCACCATGAATTTTCACACATCTTGCATCAGACCATCGAATTTCCGCAAGACTTCTATGCTGTGTCCAGTGGAAAATATATTGGTAACGGATGGGTGAATGTCAGTGATGAAGCGGCTTTGGGCATGGGATTCATTACGGCCTACGGTGGTTCGGAAGTACATGAGGACTTTGCCGAGCTGGTAGCGAACTATGTGACCCATGATGCTGCCTGGTGGCAACAACAGTTGAAAATAGCCGATGAGGGAGCCACATTCATTAACCAAAAGATGGAAATTGTGAGAAACTACATGAATGAAGTCTGGAATATTGACTTGGACAAATTGCGCGATATTGTACAGCGCCGTTCCGAACAAGTGAAATATATTGATTTGACAGAATTAAACTAAAAGAACATATATATGAAAAAGATATATAATCTATGGATATTGGCTTTAATATTGATTGGAGCAGGAGCATGTACCTCTGAAGTGGACGATGTTTTCGACCAATCGGCCGCCAACCGCATCAACCAGTCCATCGCCGAGTATCAGGAAGTACTGCGTTCTGCCGGTAACGGATGGGTGCTGAATTACTATCCTGCCGCTACTAAGGCTTATGGGGGATACACTATGCTGATACGCTTTCATAAAGAGGGCACTGCCGATGTGTCATGCGATCTCTTCCAGCCCGATAAGGTGAGTACAGGTGCTTATGATATGGTGAATAGTGCCGGACCCATGCTGACGTTTAGTACGTACAATGAAATATTCCATTTTTTCTCAGAGCCTTCCAATGCATTGGGTATAGGCGAAGATGGTATGGGTATGGAGGGAGACAGTGACTTTCTTATCTTGTCCTGTACCTCTGACGAAGTGGTGTTGAAGGGTAAGAAGACCGGTAACAAAATGATAATGCATCCGCTGCCGGAGAATGTAGCTTGGGAAGATTACTTGCAAAGCGTTAAACAGATTACCAATGAGGCTTATCCAGCCGCTTATGAGGTGGTGATAGACGGAGTGATACAATACACAGTGACACAGCGTTATCGCAAATTTATCTTGGAAAATGCCGATGGCAGCCAGGTAAATCTGCCTTTTCACTATACACCGGAAGGTATCAGTTTCGATGAACCGTTGTCGCTAGCTACCTTGGATGTGAAAGAGTTGCGCTGGGAACAGGGTAGCATGAGCTTCACAGACGATAAAGTAACTATACGTGCCAGAGAATTGCCCAAAACTTACTCCCGCTATGAGAAATACATCGGTGAATACTTTTTTGTGTATTACCAAGGAAATACCATGCTACCTGTAACACTGGAAGAAGAATTGTTCAATGAAAGTTATCTTATGAAAGGATTGCCGTTTGATATGCGCATACGCTACAATGCAGTGGCCGGTAGTATCAGTCTGGAATACCAAATGTTGCCTGATGGCATTGTCTTAGTACCATGGACTTTGCAGGGAGGAGGATATTTGAGCCAGACACAGGGTGTTGGTATGGAAGGTTACATGGAGGAAAAAGCAGCGCCCAACCCTGGAGACAGCCATTTGGAAGATGTAACCCAAACCGTCATCTTGCAGGATAACGGTATGTGGGGCAAGTTTTTGTGCGACTCTTTTGTGGCAATAGACAATAACACAGGTAAGGATGTCCTGCAATTGGCTTATGTGACAGGATTCTTTCGTACATTTACACAGCAAGCGGCTTCCAAATAACAAACATTAAAAAAAGAAGTGAATATGAAAAAGAATATCATCTATCTACTCATCGCAGGATGCTCTTTGTTCTTAGGTGCCTGCAACGATGACGATACCCAATATCTGCCACCGGTAGAACTGCAAATAACGTCTTCTACGGTTGATTTCAAATCTGTTGGTGGTGATGGAACCATTGAGGTGGGCAACGCTGATCCTACTCTGACGGCTACTTCCAATGAAGAATGGTGTACCATCAAGGCGTGCAGTAATGGAGTGGTAAGCTTCTACATAGCTCCCAACGACGAAATGGAAACCCGTACAGCCACCATCTCACTGGTCATGGGCGAATCGTCTGCCAAGATAGGCATCACACAGATGGGTATCATTACAAACTATAAGACTGACGATTTTTTCTCTTTTGCCGAAAACAAGGCTTTCAAACAGTTTATCCGTTTTGAAAGTGAAATGCCGATAACGGTGAGCATCAGTGAAGAAGCCCAAACCTGGTTGAGTTACGAAGAAGCAGAGAATGGGTATTACATCTTGGCTGATGAGAACACAGAAAGTCTGGAAAGATTGGGTAAAGTGACGCTGGAATCCGGTAGTTTGGCTAAAGAGTATAGCTTTATGCAGTATTCCAGGAGTTCTTACAACCGTTCTTGGATAGCTGATTTTAAGAATAGGGACGGATTTGCCACACAGGATGAAGTAAGTGTTATAGCCGAGAGTAATGAGGTAACTGTTTCATTCAAGAATGCAGAACTTACTTTCAAAGGAGTCCTTAAAGACGGTGTGCTCAACGTGCCTTGCGGACAATTTCTGAAGACAGCTAATGGCTTTAAACTCTACTTGGGCGTAATCTTTGAAAACGATCAATGGGGATTGAATCCGGATATAAGCTTTACGTTAGCCCCCAGCGCACTGGAAAACGGGGATTGGGTCTTGACTCCGCAAATGGACCAGAAAATCGGATTAAAAATCAAGAGTATAGCCATAGCTGCTATGGATGAGAATGACGAATTGGCGGGAGCCATGGATCTGCTGCAAGAATTGATGCTGAAACCCAACGGGGAAGCGCAAGAGATAGTCAAGACGTATAACGTTGCATTTACCTCGGCCGAGGGTTCCAATTATGGGCGTACTGATGATATCACGTTCAGTGACGGGAACTACACACTTGCACTTGAGATTTATGGTGAAGATTATAAATATACCAAAAGCGGTACTTATGTGGTAGGGGCGGAAGATGGATACTGCATTGATACGAATATCGATTACACATACTTTATGAAAGGAGAAGAAAAGATAGGTATCCAATCTGGTGCAATGAAATTGAATGCTAATACGGAAACCCAAAAGTATGAAATCAGCATGGAATTCATACTGGAGGATGGCAGCAAAGTAAATGCTACGTATGAGGGGGAAATATCAGGAAAAGGATTTGCCATTTTCGATGAACTGCAAATTCAGGTTAATAGTATAGAACAACTGAAACGCATACTTCCTAACGGCGCAGTAGATGGACAATTCTATCTCAAGGCTGCATTCAATAATTGGGATACAGAAATAACCCTTGATTTGCGTGCAGCTGTGGGGGAGAAGGTTCTTCCCGCCGGAACTTATAACGTCGGTAACGATGGCGCTGTCGGAACGTTGGACAGCAAATTCAGTGAAATCTCAGTCTATTCGTATGGTTTCACTACCCGTAAATTTAAATCAGGCAAGGTGGAAGTCGACAAATCCGGTGAAGCATATACCTTTAAGATAGACCTTACTGATACGGAAGGACAGCGTTATGTATGTACTTTCACTTCTAAGGTTACCGATATGGATAATCCCCAATAAATCACATTAAAAAGACGTTTGTTATGAATAAACTAACATATTATATTTTATCAGCCATTCTATCGGTATTGTTTTTCTCATCATGTTCCGATGATGAAAAGGCAGTTCCGGCGGCTGCTACCCTGAACGCCATCAAAGCTACCAGTCATTCATTGGAGTTCTCACTCACACCCCAACATGCAGACCAATGTGCTTGGATGTGCTATAAAAAAGGCGAGACGGCTCCTACAGCGGAGGATATTCTTAACGAAGGCATACTGGCCGATAACTCCGAGACAAGTATCCAACGGGCTATTGCCTTAGAGGCGGAAACTTGTTACATCATTCAGGCAGCTGTTGTGAGTCAAGGACGCTATTTACTTTCCGAGGCTCTTGAAATGAAGACACAACCGGTTTATGAAAATGATGTACCTGTAGTGAAACTGAAATTATTGGAAAAGGCAAGTTACCGTACCGACAATGAGCCTGGAAACGGTAACTATGTTATTCGCCTGGCCTCTGGGGAAATAGGAAAAGACGACTTACCGACCAATATTGGAGACTATCTGGTTCGCCTGGATCTTTATAATGTAGCCGATAGCGACCCTTGGAACGCTACTCTGCCGGCGGGAGAATATCATGCAGGAGAAGAGACGGCACAAATAGGTTGTTGGGATGTGGAAACAACCAATGTATTTACCCGTATTTCATCCGACCCTGCCAATGGAGTGGTTTACAGCTACGTCACAGGAGGAACCGTACTTGTTCAGCGTAAAGGTGACACCTATACCATTGATATGGATATCGTCATGGAAGACGGAGAGCCTTTCCGAGGACACTTCAAAGGTGATATTATCTTTGAAAAATATGAGCCGGAAACACCACAGGGCACTTACCAGCCTTTTACGGAAGATCAAGAGGTGTCTTTCACTTTAGCCAAAGGAAGATATTACGGCAACTGGTTCTGTCCGCATGCCGATGATATGCTGTTGCAATTCTATCATGGAAACTTCAATGAAAACGAGGTACTGACCAATGGCTATTATTTGCAATTGTCAAGCTGTTATATGCATAAATTGTTAGATTACAATATGGAAAATCCTCCACTGGAAGAAGGTACTTACCAAGTGTCTATCTTTGGAGGAAGTGCACAGGGATATATGCAAATCCCCATGACTATCAACAAAGGCCAAATTTCCGACATAAACGGGCAATATTATCCTACGGGCTCTTATTTGGAGAAAGTCGATTCCAGAACAGGCAAGAGATATATTGCCTTCCTGAACAGTGGAACCATGACCGTGACACGAAGCGGTGAAAATTATGATATTGCATTCAATTTCCAAAGTGCAGACGGTCTGAACATAACATGCAATTTCAGCGGGGCATTGCCTATGGGTAATTTTAACGACAATGACAATACGAAGCCTGCCAGCCCGATGAGCACTTTGAAGAACAATGTCACATTGGCTCTGCCCGAAGAACTGACAGAGATAGAAGCTTATTATTTGGGAGAATACCTCTATCCCGGATTGAGTTCTTGGCAAATAAATTTCTATAAAGATAAAGACGAAGAAGGGAAAGAGATAAAGTCAGAGATGATTACCATCGAATTCTTTACTGATGCGAATAAAGGAGCCACACTTCAGGAAGGGGTCTACACCATAGAACATAAGTTTGAACCTATGTATGCGCTTCCCGGATACATGATGTTCAACAAAGCAGATATCTTGTATACCTGGTATGGAGATAAGCGCAGTGATGATGAGACAGGGGCTACAGATATATTGGCTCCTATCAAGAGTGGTACAATGACTGTAAGTAAAGAAAACGACGGTTATAAATTCGTATTCGACTTCCGGGATGATGCGGGATACGAAATAACAGGAGAATGGAAAGGTACGGTGAACGTGGTGGATAATTTTAATCCTTAAACTTCCCGCAACAGACAATTTAACGATAATTTATTAAAATATAAAGATTATGAACATGAAACGAACCTTATACCAATGGGGTGCAGGTATTTTCTTCTGCTTGTCTGCTCTCACTGCCTGTTCGGATGATGACACTCCGATGGAAGAAACCATATTGCCTCCAACACCTACCGTGACACTCACGGCCGGCGAGACCGGTTACACCACTGTAAACATTACGTTGGAATCGACCAATGCCTTGCGCTGTGCTTATTTGGTAATGGAAGAAAACGAAATCATGCCCGATGCACAGGAAGTGCTGGACAAAGGTATTGTGACCACTGCCAACAAGCCGATGGATATCTTGATAGAAGAACTGGATGCCAACACGCAATATGTGGTATTGGCTGCTGCCAAAGGAGAGGAAGAAAACGTGCTTGCTAGTGTAAAGATTGCAACAAAGGCTTTCTCTGTGCCCGACAAGAAGCATACGCTTATTTTCTATTACATGGGTGACAATACCGGATTGGAAACGGAAATGGAGGCCAACCTGCGCGTTATTCAGGGAGCTGCCGGGCACCTGATACGTCTGTCCGACAAAAATCAGGTAGCTGTATTCTACGATAATGGCAAACGGTCTACATTGACCAAACTGGTCATCAATGAGGAGAATAACCGGACATCGCATCAGATTATCGAAGAATATACTCAGTCTGATCTTTCTACAGACCCCGTATTCATGAAGAATGTTTTGCAAAAGGTGATGGAGGAAATGCCTGCTGACAGCTACGGATTAGTACTCTCCAGCCATGGTAGCGGCTGGGTGCCCAGTTCTATTTTCGACAAGCATGTCATGGCACCCAGCACCCGGTTTATCGGACAGGACGGTACTCAATACATGGAAATTCCTGCTTTGGCACAGGCGTTTGAAGGACTGAAATTCGAGTACTTGTTATTCGATGCCTGCTTCATGTCGTCTATAGAAGCGCTTTATGATCTGCGAAATGTAACCGATTATTTAATAGCTTCACCGACAGAGGTGCTGGCCGATGGATTCCCATATAAGGAAATCGTATCGCAGCTCTTCCAAAAAGATTTGAAAGGCGCTTGCGAATCATTTATGAATAAATACAGACAAACGTCGGGTACTGTCGCACTGGTACAAAGCAATAAATTGGAAGCTTTGGCCGCTGCTGTGAAAAACGTGGTAACTGCAGTAGGAAACAAGCAAGTGGATTTGACTGCCATTCAAGGTTATGAAGGGCTTAATCCACACCTGTTTTATGACTTGGAGCAGTATATTGAAGCACTGACCAATGACACTGATGCCTTTAAAGCGGCATTGAAAGAAGCTGTGATTTTTACAGACCACACTCCACAATTCTACAGTGCTTATAGTCAGCAACCCATCGGGCTGTCTCGCAGTTGCGGACTCAGTTGCTTTATTGACAGCCACTTGTTTCCTGATACTCAAAAAGCTTGGCTGGACACTGAATGGGCGAAAGCGATAGGTGCACGATAATCTTGCTGTCAAGGAATTATCCAAATAAATGAAAGTGTGAATAAACTCCTTTTTAGGAATATTTTTTATATCATCTGTAAATTTGTGAAAACAAGCATTTGGTAATTTAATTCTCTCTAACAAGGATAAAGGCCGCTACCGACAGTTATTGGGTAGCGGTCTTTTTTATGTCGTCTTCCACACCGTTTAATTCTTGTTGCTGCTTCCTATACAAAGTTTGAAAAACGAAAAACATCTGTCACACTGTTATGCTCCACAAGGAAAGGGTGGCCCGATAGCTTTTCCTTTTGTGTAAAATGGAGATTCTCAGTGTATTTGGGCGCTTTCCAGTAAATAGAGAAAGTTTCATGCGGAAAAACGAATAGTTTATCCTAAGTAAACTATTCGTTTCACCGCATTAAACTATCAGTTTACTTAGGGTAAACTTAGGGTATTCCTAAGGGAAACAGATAGTTCCAACCAATGAAAATCTGGCTGCTTATCTTTTTATCATAGTTGGCATGTAATGGAAACAACGTATCGCCACTCTTAGGTTGTAAAAAAACAGTGCTTCTTTAGGAAATATGAAGAATAACCATTACTTTTGTTACAAATAGATAGTCTTGAAATTAAATTAATACGAGCGAGATATGAAAGAACTGGATTGGGCTAATCTGCCGTTCGGCTATATGAAGACAGATTACAATGTGAGAATTTACTATCGTAACGAACAGTGGGGCGCATTGGAAGTATGCAGCGAGGAAACCATTCCTATGCACATGGCAGCCACTTGTCTGCACTATGGTCAGGAAGCGTTCGAGGGTTTGAAGGCTTTCCGGGGCAAAGACGGCAAGGTACGTATTTTCCGTTTGGAAGAGAATGCGGCGCGTTTGCAGTCTACCTGCCGTGGCATCCTGATGCCTGAGTTGCCGACGGAACGCTTTAAAGAGGCTATTCTTAAGGTTGTGAAGCTGAATGAGCGTTTCATTCCGCCTTACGAATCGGGAGCTTCCCTGTATATCCGTCCGTTGCTGGTGGGTACGGGAGCACAGGTAGGCGTACATCCGGCAAAAGAATACTTGTTTGTCGTGTTTGTAACGCCGGTAGGTCCTTACTTCAAGGGCGGGTTCTCCACCAATCCGTACGTTATTATCCGCGAATACGACCGTGCCGCACCTTTGGGCACAGGTGTCTACAAGGTGGGCGGTAATTACGCAGCCAGCCTGCGCGCCAATAAGAAAGCGCACGATTTGGGCTATGCCTGCGAGTTCTATCTGGATGCCAAGGAAAAGAAATACATCGACGAGTGCGGTGCTGCCAACTTCTTCGGTATCAAGGACAATACGTATATCACTCCGAAATCCACTTCCATTCTTCCGTCCATCACCAACAAGAGCCTGATGCAACTGGCCGAGGATATGGGCATGAAAGTAGAACGCCGTCCGGTTCCGGAAGAAGAGCTGCTTACTTTCGAGGAAGCGGGCGCTTGTGGCACGGCTGCCGTTATCAGTCCGATAGAGCGCATCGACGATGTGGAGAACGGTAAGTCGTACGTGATTGCCAAAGACGGAAAACCGGGACCGGTCTGCACGAAGCTGTACAACAAATTGCGTGCTATCCAATACGGTGACGAACCCGATACGCACGGTTGGGTAACTGTCGTGGAATAACGCATGAGCATAAAGATTACAACCCTTGTGGAAAATTCGGTTTACGGCAAGGGACTACAGGGAGAGCACGGGCTTTCCCTGCTTGTTGATACGGGTGAGCATCGTCTGCTGTTCGATACCGGAGCTTCCGACCTTTTCATACGCAATGCCCGGATACTTGGGATTGACTTGAAGGAGGTGGATTTTCTGGTACTGTCGCACGGACATCGCGACCACACCGGCGGACTGCATCACTTTCTTGCCGTGAACGACAAGGCACAGGTTGTTTGCAAGAGAGAACTCTTCCAACCGAAGTTCAAGGATGAACGGGAAAACGGAGTGATGCAGCCCAATGCTTTGGACAGCACCCGTTTCCGTTTTGTGGATGAGGTTACTGAATTGTGCCGCGGCGTGTTTGTCTTTCCGCAGTTGCCTGTTACGGATGAAGAAGATACGCATTTTGAACACTTCTTCACGTGGGCGGAAGGGCGGAAACAGGCCGATACCTTTACGGACGAACTGGCGCTGGCATTGAAACAGGGCGCTGAGGTGTCCGTGCTGAGTGCCTGCTCGCACCGGGGCATTACGAATATCATCCGTGCGGTGCAGGAATATTTTCCGCAGACCTCGCTGAAACTGGTATTGGGCGGTTTCCATATCCGTAATACCGAGAAAGAGAAATTTGATGTGATAGCCCGTTTCCTTGAAAGCCATTTGCCGCAACGGCTGGGCGTTTGTCATTGTACGGGCATTGATAAATACGCATTGTTTCACCAATGCTTTGCCGACCGTACTTTTTATAATTATACCGGTCGGGTAGAAACACTTTAATACATACGAAT
>PPYE01721492.1_pt1 | contig 13067 bp, 6 predicted proteins | sample 1559881 | NCBI WGS metagenome assembly PPYE01 (sample SAMN08240022, study PRJNA423297) | Human gut metagenome, whole genome shotgun sequencing project.
AAGTGTCACAGACCAGATCCAGAGGCATATCGATGATCGCCCCGCAGGCCTTGCACACAAAGTGGTAATGGGGATCGATATTATAATCGAAATGTTCCGATCCGTCTCCGCTGGAAAAACGCTGGATCTCGCCCATATCTGCCAGAAGATTTAAGTTGCGGTATACAGTTCCCAGACTGATCTTCGGGTAATCTTTGCTGATCGTCACATAGACGGCATCCGCGGTAGGATGATCCTTGCGGTTTTTCAGACATTCCCGGATAGATTCACGCTGGCGGCTGAATTTTAATGCTTTCATGGTGCACCTCCTTTCCGGAGTGTAGAGATCAAATAAACAATAATAATGATAATTGTTACTGAAATAATACCATCAGATACATCAACTGTCAAGTGCAAAGTGACAGATTCTTTTACCAGCCGCGGTTCGAGTATGATGTGAAAAGAAACGATCCAAGCACGATCTGAAAAGAAAAATCATCGGTGCACGATCTGAAAAGAAAATTTCTTGAAAACACCTCAGGAAATGTTTATACTGGTCTTATAATTGTGGACAGCCGGAAAACTCTCCCCAGCCCGTCCGATGTTCCCGGATTAATCCGGAAACCGATACAGCGGCAGGACAGAAATTTCCGCGCAGCCCGCCCTTAACATCCTCGAAACGGAGGTATATCCATGTATAACAGACACATCCGCCACCTTGTGACAGAGCTTGGAAACCGTCTGTCAGACAAAGAATTTTTAAAAAAGATCGGTCTCAGCCGCCGCAGCATGCAGCAGCTCTTTGATAAAGACCGCTGGGAAGTGATCTTCGAGAAGGCATTCCCGGTAACAAGACGTTTTTCCTGCGCGGAGATTCTGGAATTCTGCCGCGTAGATATGGAAAAACTCAGCAATGAACCGGAGGAGGGATGGCTTTCCTTCGCTTATAAATATTCGACCCACATTCTGTACCCGGATGCGGATTTCGCTGTGTCCGCAGCTCCTTATGCGCCGTCTGCGCTCTATTTCCTGAATGTTCTCCAGTACTTCTTTGATGAAGAACGGAAGGTTCTGCCGTTCGATCCATATGATGATTTCCGCTTTCTGACAGAAGAAGAATATGCCGGTTTTGAGCGTGCCGGTGAGTATGCCCACTTTATCCGTGAGTTCCGTGATCAGTACATATACGAGATGATGCGGTTAAACCGTGAGGCGACCCCGTTCGAGACGCTGGGACATATCGCGGGTGTCCACTATGTTGCGATGGTGGCAGCCCGGGGGCTTTATGAGGCGGGGGTGCCAATTGACCTGGCGTTGGCGTCGGGCGCAGCAGCGGGACATGACCTCGGAAAATTTGGCTGTAAGCCGGATGAGCGGGTTCCGTACCTTCACTATTTTTATACGAACCAGTGGTTTACCGCCTACAATATGGAAGGAATCGGCCACATCGCCGCGAACCATTCCACCTGGGATCTGGAGCTCGACAATATCTCTGTGGAGTCCCTGGTTCTGATTTACGCCGATTTCCGCGTAAAACAGATGCGCGGCGAGGATGGCCGCGAGATCACGAAGATCTACACGTTAAAAGATTCCTTTGATGTGATCCTGTCAAAGCTTGACAATGTGGATGAGGCAAAACGGAACCGCTACCGCGTCGTCTACTCCCGCCTCTACGAATTCGAGCGTTACATGCGTTCCAAAGGCGTGGATGTGGATCTGACAGGAAACCCGGATCCGGCGGAGCAGCCGGTAGATATTGTCGTACAGACCGGAAAACAGGTGGTCCGCTCCTTCGTATTCTGGGGAATCGAGCATAACATCGACGTGATGCATCGTCTCGGAACCGAGCGCCAGTTCGGAAATATCCTGGAGGCGGCGAGAAGCGAAAAAGACTGGAAGAATGTCCGCGCGTACTTAAATATGTTCAACGAATATTCGATCCACCTGAACCACCGCCAGAAAGAGCAGACCATCAGCTTCCTGTATGAGCTCCTCTTAAACCGCGAGGGCGATATCCGGAGACAGGCGGCGGCGCTCATCGGAAAAATGTTCGCAGATTTCAACGCCGGATACCGGAAAGAGCTGCCGAAAAATATGCCGGATCCGGACGCTAAGACGGCACTGACGCTCTGGGAGGAGTATCTTGGACAGCTCATATGCCCGGATTATCGCCTGACACTGCAGCAGAAGAACCGAATTCAGAATTCTCTGAAATTTGTCATGGTATCCGCCATGGACCGGAGTTCGGAGAAGGTCCGGGAAGAGCTGTTCGAAGTCTTCATGAAGTGGTTTGACGGACACCACCGCCTTGTGGGTGATCCGGTATTCTACCTATTAGACTGTATATTCTCCCTGCCTCTGGATCTTTGCAGCAAGGGGAGTCGTCTGGAACGTTTGATCTGCTTTGCCATCAGCCATATGGACGACCCGGATGAGAAGGTGCAGATCGCGGCCGTCCGCGTCTTAAAGGTTCTGACCCAGGCGGTGCCGCCGGAAAGCGCCTGCTACGAGATCGTCTGCGACGCGGCGCACCGGATCAATCCGAGGACGATCACGCTGCTGTTTTTACAGTACCGGATCTATACGAACCTGCGCCTGGACACCACTGCCCAACGGGAAGTTCTCTATGGACACGATGTGGTCAGCGATATCTTCCTTGAAAACTTAAAATCCGCGACCCCGTGGATCTTGAAGTCCGTAAATATCAAGCTTCTTGCGGATCAGGTCGATCACGGAAAGAGGGATCACCTGCTCCACATCTGCGCGCACTTTTCGAACCTTATTAAGGTCAGCGAGCAGGTCGGTGTCCGCCATGACGCGGGCCGCGCGCTCCTGCGTCTTGCCCATTTGCTGGCAACAGACCAGAGAAACGAGATCGCGGTGGAACTCTTAAAGGGACTGGAAGTGGGAGAGTACGAGTTCTCCAAATACATTCCGGAATACCTCGGCGAGTTCGCCTTATGGCTGCCGCCGGAACAGCTTGATGACATGATCGAGCGACTGCACATCCTGCTGGCGAACGGAAACGAACGGATCGTGTCCGTTGCCCTCGATACGTTAGGAGTCCTTTTGGAGTGCTATTCGCGGTATACCGTCCGTTTCCATGAGTCCGAGGAAGTATCGGAAGAACGCCGCATGAAGCTTCTCGGCCTGATTTTAAGCTGTCTTGCAAACTACCGGGAGCAGGTCCGTCAGGAGGCACTGCTTGTCATCGGACAGCATATTTTCGGTTCACAGATCCTTGCGGAGAGAGACAAGAGCAGGATGTTCTCCCTTTGCGCAAAGAAACTCCTGTTCCTGTTAAATGAGAATAAGGGCGGCGAGCTGAGTCTCTACTACCGTGCTGCGACCCTGTCCCATATCGACCGTTTTATCGCCCACTACCAGTTGTTCGGCGGTCTGGTGGAGACCAGGACGCGGGAGAAGATCGCATTTTTCCCGGGAACCTTCGACCCGTTTACCTTATCCCACAAGGAGATCGCAAAGAAGATCCAGGAGCTCGGATTTACCGTATTTCTTGCCATTGATGAGTTTTCCTGGTCGAAGAAGACCCAGCCGCATCTGGTGCGCCGCCAGATCGTAAACATGTCCATCGCGGATGAGTTTTATGTTCATCTGTTCCCGGACAACACGCCGGTCAACATCGCGAACCCGGCGGATCTGCGCCGCCTGAGGGAGATGTTCCCGACGGAAGAACTCTATATCGTTGTGGGATCCGACGTGATCCACAACGCGAGCTCCTACAAGAAGGATCCGGAGGAGAATTCCATCCATTCCTTCAACCACATCGTCTTCCGGCGCCCTGGTGAGGCACATCCGACGGAGGTTTACGAGCAGATCACCGGAAAAGTCGTGCAGCTGGAGCTCCCGCAGGAGCTGGAGGATATCAGCTCCACGAAGATCCGTGAAAACATTGATAACCACCGCGATATTTCCAGCCTCATCGACCCGGTAGTCCAGGAATACATTTACCACAAGGGCATGTACCTGCGCGAGCCGGAATTCAAGCCGATCTTACGGGCGAAAGCTATCGCCTTCGAGAACGCGGCGGGCAGGGACCGTGAGGTACTGGACGAGCTTGGAAACACCGTTCTCTACGGACATCCGGACGCCCAGGCGATCCTGACAAAGATCCAGGTGGAGAATGACCGCCTGCTGATCTTAAGAAATACCGTGGAAGGTGAGCGCCCGGCGGGCTTTGTGAGCTACCGGGAGATCGGAAACGAGGATCTGTTCGGCGTCTTAAAGGACATGGAGCTGGCAAACCTGGTCCGCGGAAAGAGCAGCCGGGAGATCCTTCTGATCACAGGCATCTATGCGAGAGAGGATGGCACCGGGGACAGCGGGGTGATCCGCGATGCCCCGCAGCAGCTTCTCGTTGAAGTGCTGGCGAAAGAGTTGGAGAAAAACTACAGTTTCGCATTGTTTGTCGCGGAGCGCGGCACAGCGACGAAAGAGGTCGTGTACGTGCTGGAGAGACAGGGCTTTATCCGTCCGCATATGGCGGACGAGAACGACAAGCGGACGATCTACATGGTCGACATGCATGAGCCGTTAATGTTCCTGCATAACCTGGATACTACGATCAAGGAGCCGTTTGCCAGCAATCCGGCGGTTCTGGATGCTGTGGAGAAAAACCACAAAAAGCTTCAGATCGCTATGACGAAGCTGTATCCGGGAAATCTTGTACTGTCCTTGTCATCCGGCATCATGTATCATCGTCTTGTGGACCGGATCACGGCGCTCAACGATGTTCCGAGAGAGCCGCTGGTGCCGAGAAGACTCGGAAAGAACATGTGCGTTCCGTTCGGTAAGATCCTGCGTGGAAAGGTTGTGCCGAATACGGTGACGAAGACGCTGCATACCGATAAGGTCTATGAGCCGGATCTGAACAGCTTTACGATCGAGCCGTTCCCGTACTACTCACCGTTAAAAAGCCAGATCGAGACCATCAAGTCCTTCGATCGGCCGGTGATCCTGGTGGATGACCTCGTCCACACGGCGAACCGGCTCCAGGTGCTCGTTCCGCAGCTCAGGGAAGACGGGATCCCGATCAAGAAGGTCGTCGTGGGCGTCCTGTCCGGCTACGGCCGCGACCTGATGCAGTGCCTGAAGGTGCCGGTGGAGAGCATCTACTCGATGCCGAACCTGCGCCAGTGGTTCGTGGAGTCTACACTGTATCCGTTTATCGGTGGCGATACCGTGCGCCGTGAGGAGATGAAGGTTGCGGGACTTCAGCCGTCCATCAACATGATCCTGCCCTACGCGACGCCGAGACTTTCCGGCTGCAGCCGGGAGGCACTTGTGGAGTTCTCGGCCTGCTGTATCGAGAATTCCAGGGATCTTTTCCAGGTCCTTGAGGCGGAATACCGGAAAATGTACGCGAAAAACCTTACCCTTTCACGCCTCTCCGAGGCCGTCATCCTGCCGCTCTGCCCGGATAAGGGAAGCTGTATGGAGTATGATGAGAACCTGGCGGCGTCAGTATATCTGGAGAATGATCTGGAGACGCTGTGGAGGATGAAAGAGTTTCTGATCAAGGGATAAAATGCTGAACGCCGTCTGGAATTTCGAGAGGCTGAGGGCTTAAAAGGAAGATCTGCGATAATCGTGGGCTGTGTATCAAAGCCGTAAGGTCGGCAGACCTGAATGGCTTTGGTTCATGGCAGTAAAATATGGAAATCAGGGGGAATGAAATTATGGTAACCTATTATAAAATCGGAGACATGTTTTGTGCGTCCGCGCACGGCGATCTGCCATATGAAAAAACGGAGAAACCGGCAGCAGGGACAACGCTCACCTGGCTCTTTACCGGAGAACCGGGCAGCCGCCGCGCATCATTTCTCGTAAACCATCCGGCAGAGCTCTTCATGGAGAAAGAGGATGTCAGCTGGTTAAACACAAACAGATTAAATGCGTCCGCATACGACGGACAGACCAGGGAACTCCCGGCGGATCTCCTCGCGCAGCTCGATGCCGGAACACTCCGCGCGGTAAACGCGTCCCACCCGAAATTTGAGGAGATCCTGGCATATAAGCCGAAAGAGGGCAAAAAGCGTGTCCATGTTCTGGCGATCGGCGATGTGGGCAGCATGCTCTTAACAGGTCTCCATCTTCTCGGCGGAGATGTGATCTCCTCCATCGGAATCTGTGATATCTCCGACAAGGTGACTGCCCGCTGGGAGTTTGAGGAGAACCAGATCGCCTATCCGTGGGACTATGACGCGATGCCGGAGGTGGACGTTGTGGACCAGGATCACCTCTTTGACTGTGATGTGTTCGTATTCGTGGCCTCAAAGGGAATCCCGCCGGTCGGTTCCGGTGTCAAGGATGTCCGCATGTACCAGTTCGAGAACAACTCAAAGATCATCGGACATTACGCGAAGATGGCGAGAGAAAAGAACTTTAAGGGCTTATTCTGCGCCGTCTCCGATCCGGTGGACCCGCTTGCGAAGACCGCGTTCCTTGAGAGCAACAAGAATGAGGCAGGAGAGTACGACTGGATGGGACTTCTCCCGGAGCAGATACAGGGATTCGGCCTCGGTGTTATGAATGCGAGAGCTGCATATTATGCAAAACGTGATCCGAGGTTTAAGCAGTTTTTGACGGAAGGCCGTTCCTTCGGACCGCACGGACAGGATCTCGTTATCGCGGATTCCATCGAAAACTACAACGATGAGCTCTCAAAAGAACTGACAAACCTCACCGTCACCGCAAACCTCCACATGCGCGCCATCGGCTACAAACCGTTCGTTGCCCCGGCGTTCTCATCCGGCGCGATCTCGATCCTGATGACGCTCAGAAAGCAGTGGCACTGCGGTTCCGTGTTTCTCGGCGGCGTTTACATGGGCGTGAAGAACCGCTATACAGAACAGGGCCTCGAGACGGAGGCACTGGCGCTGCCGGACGCTTTGTATGAGAGGATCGTGTTCGCGGCTGAAAATCTTGCGAAGATCGTGTAGAGGTTGTTTCTGCGGCGAAGGCTAGAATATAGAAAAATGCTGATCTGATTTGTCCCGGCAGGTTTCCCGTATGTCGGGGAGAACTGCCGGGATTTTTATACGTGCCGTGTTGAGGATGGAAAGCCGTTGTTATAAAAATATCAGTGATCATGTATATTGAGTGAAGCAGATTTATCAGGGAGAGTGATACATCATGGAGAGTGACAGATTGTTAGTTCTATATCCGCAAAAACGAGGCCCGGAGAAAGAACGGTCGCGTATGGACGAGGTTTTGAGGGCGGCGCTTGACGGGATCGATACCGAGATCGTGGAAGATATGGAAATTTTGGAGCAGGATCCCTTCAAATATCGTGGACGCAGACTCCTGTTTGCAGTTCCACTTGGGAGAAATGGCATCAACCGCGGTTACTACGAAGTTCTCGCCTGGCTGCGGGGCGGTGACCAGGTCCTCGCGGGGGCGACTGCTGGGATGATCATCGACGCGGAGAGCGAATTCTACACGAAAGCGACGGCAAGAGAGCTTGCGGTGGCGGCAAACCGCGCCGGATGTGCCTTTGTCGGCCGCCCGCTGGTGGAAGGAACCGCCTCCCTCGATAACTACCTGATCCAGGCTGCCAATATGAACACCGATCGGTTCGGCGCTTATAAAAAGAGCGCTGCGATCCTGGCACATCAAATTCTGGAAGAAACATGGCAGCCGAAAGAAGAATCGCACCTTCTGGTCCTTCACGCCTCAAACCACAGGACCTCCAATACCCTGGCGATTTGGCAGAAAGTAAAGGAGTGCCTGGATGAACGGATCAGGATTCAGGAGATCAACCTGCGAAACGGCACTCTCGTGGACTGTTCGGGATGTCCATACCAGATGTGCCTGCACTTTGGTGAGCAGGGAAAATGCTTCTACGGCGGAGCCATGGTGGAAAATATCTACCCGGCGGTCAAGTGGGCTGACGCGATCCTGCTCCTCTGTCCAAACTACAACGATGCCCTGTCCGCGAATATGACGGCGTTTATCAACCGCCTGACAGCCCTGTTCCGGACCACACGGTTCTACGACAAAGCCCTGTTCGGAATTATCGTATCCGGCTATTCCGGCAGTGACCTTCTCGCTGGGCAGCTCGTAACAGCCCTCAATATGAACAAGACCTTCTACCTCCCGGGCAATTTCTGCATGATGGAGACAGCCAACAACGCCGGTGCTGCCATGAAGCTTCCGGGTATCGAAGACAGGATCAAGGAATTTAGCGAAAAAATGACGCATATACTGATAAAAGAGACACAAAATAGCTGATACAATTTTTGAATTTCAAGCAATTGTGCGTCAAAACTTTACATCACGGAAGTGAACAACTGCAATTATGAGAAAAGCAACGAATAGCTGAAAGATTTCAGACGTTTACAAAAATTACTAATATTTGTTGCAAAAGTAACAATAGAGATGTATAATATGTTCGTAAGCTTCCTTTGCTGAAACATTGTGCAAAGGAACAGAAAAAGGAGGTAGAAAGATATGAGAAAGAGATTTTCCGCAGCAATGGCACTCGCATTATCCTGTGCAATGGTACTGACCGCTTGTTCCGGCGGCAGCAAACCGGCAGAGACCACAGCCGCAGCAGCAGCCGACACTGCCGCGGCAGCATCTGAAACAACAGCAGACGCAGCAGCAGCCCCGAGTGGTGATGCCCAGAAGTTAACAATGGGTACTGGCGGAACCACCGGTACATATTACGCATTCGGTGGCGTAATCGCGAATGTATTAAACAGCAAAGACATCGGAGTGAACATTAACGTTCAGTCTACCGGTGCTTCCAAAGCAAATATCTACCTTGTAAACGACGGTGAAGCAGACCTCGCGATCGTACAGAACGACGTTATGGATTATGCTTACAACGGAACTGACCTCTTCGCAGAAGAAGGCGCAGCAAAAGATTTCACAACAGTTGCAGCCCTCTACGCTGAGGTTTGCCAGATCGTATCCTCCGGCGATATCAAATCTGTCGCTGACTTAAAGGGCAAGAGAGTATCCGTTGGTGACGCAGGCTCTGGTGTTGAGTTCAACGCACGTCAGATCCTCGAGGCTTATGACATCTCCTTCGATGATATCCAGGTCAACAACCTCGGATTCGGTGATTCCGCAGATGCGTTAAAAGACGGCAAGATCGATGCTTTCTTCTGTACAGCAGGCGCACCGACAACAGCGATCGTAGAGCTCGCTACAACAAACGCGATCAACCTTCTTGAGATCGATGACGAGCATGCGAAGAAGCTTGCGGATGCACATCCGTTCTACACAACATACGCAATCCCGGGCGGCTCCTATAAGGGCGTTGACGATGATGTTCAGACAGTTGCTATCAAAGCTACTCTGATCGCATCCCCGAAGCTTTCCGAAGAAACAGTTTATAACCTCACAAAGGCTATTTTCGATAACAAAGATGAGATCGCTTCCACACATGCAAAGGGCGAAGAGCTTGATCTCGAATATGCGGTTTCCGGTATTTCTGTTCCGTTCCATCCGGGTGCTGAGAAGTACTTCAAGGAAGTAGGAGCAATCAAGTAATTACCTTGAAAAACAGGAAAGTAAGATTCTTTACAGTGGCAGCAATAATCACGGCAATTATTGCTGCCACTCTTGCCTATACCTTACGAAGCGGAGACTATCTGGTCCTGAGGAACGGAGACACAAACGCAGAATATGCCCGCTTCCGGGTAAAAGAGGGGGATGAGTTTTCTGTAACGTTCATCCACTCGGTAAATAAGTATCCGTTGACGGACGTTTACGAGATCCGCGACCACAAGATCTACGTGATCCGCACGATCTACAATAATTTCGGTGCGGGCGTGCAGACAGAGATCGAGGATGGGCAGACGCTTACGTATGATGAAAACGGGGAGATGGTTGTTTCCGGGTTTGACAAGGAAATGCCGTATCTCTCATATATTGTGGGTACGGTCTCGGACCACACACTCACACTTCACGGAAAAGAAATCAGTTTGAGGGATCTCTGCGGACGAAACAGCAAAGTAGAGTTCTCCTGTGAACATAAAGGATTCTAAGCGTTAAAAGAGTTTCGGACATATCCGGCGCCTGTTTGTATAGGGGGTATACAGGGGCAGCGCCGGAAACGAAATATAAAGGAGGGATTGGTATGGCAGAGAAAGACAACATGAAAGTCAACACATCTCCGGTGGCTGATGTGGAGACCGGTACCGCCGAAGATGTCGAAGCCATCATGAAAAAGTACGACCGTGAATCGAATACCCGAATCTGGGAAGGCACCCCGAAGCAGGTCATTCGTTTCCTTCTGGCAGCGTTTTCAGTTTTAATGCTCTATATGAACCTGTTTGCAAACTGGGATGAGCGTGTAAGACGTTCCCTGTTTGTCGGTTTTGTAATTATCCTTTCATTCCTGGTATATCCGATGAAAAAGGGAAGCTCAAAAAAGAATTCCGTTCCGATCTACGATATTATCCTTATGGTACTCGGAGCCGGTGCTTACTTCTATTTCGTATTTAACTTTAAAACAATTATCGGCCACGCGACACGAATCAGCCAGACAGAGGTTATCGTTGGCGTGATCGGTATCCTGATCTTAGCAGAAACATGCCGCCGCGTTGTAGGTATTCCGATCCTCTGTGTGGCGACATTCTTTGTGGGTTACGCGTTTTATAACGGACTTGGACAGGGCAGAGCCTTCGCGGTAGTCTTAAAGTCCATCGTTTACAACCTGTTCTATACGACGAGTGGTGTTATCGGTACTCCGATTGGTGTCTGCTCCACGTATATCGCACTGTTTATCCTGTTCGGCGCTTTCCTTGAGGCGACCGGTATTTCTGAATTCTTTATCCAGCTGGCAAACTCTCTGGCAGGCGCTTCCACAGGCGGACCGGCAAAGGTAGCGGTTATCTCCTCTGCTCTCTGCGGTATGGTATCCGGAAGCTCCGTTGGTAATACAGTAACGACCGGTTCCGTAACGATCCCGTTAATGAAGAAGACCGGTTATCAGGGTGAATTCGCAGGTGCCGTTGAGGCAGCTTCCTCCACCGGTGGACAGATCATGCCGCCGATCATGGGCGCCGCCGCATTCTTAATGGCTGAGATGGTAGGCGTTCAGTACGGCGAGATCGCGATGAGAGCGATCTTCCCGGCACTCCTCTACTTCACAGGTATCTTCATTACTGTACACCTTGAGGCAAAGAGACTTGGCTTAAAGGGTATCCCGAAGGATGAGCTTCCGAAATTCGGACCGTTATTTGTCCGTCAGGGTTATCTTCTTATTCCGTTAGTTGCCCTTGTTGCAATGGTTATGATGGGCTACACGATGTCCCGTGCAGCGATCATCGCTACCGCCCTTGCAATCCTTGTCAGCATGCCGAATAAAGAAACAAGAATGAACCCGACAAGATTCATCAACGCGTTGGAGGCAGGCGGTAAGAATACACTTTCCGTAGCTGTTGCCTGCGGCGTTGCCGGAATCATCGCCGGTGTCGTAACAATGACCGGTCTTGGACAGCTCCTGATCTCCGCAATCGTCGGCGTTGCCGGTGACCGCGTGATCGTAGCATTATTCCTTACTATGTTAACCTGTATCGTTCTTGGTATGGGTGTTCCGACAACTGCAAACTACATCATTATGGCTACCACATGTGCACCGATCCTCGTAAACGGTATGGGAATCAACAAGATCGCTGCCAACATGTTCGTATTCTACTTCGGTATCGTAGCAGATATCACACCGCCGGTTGCTCTTGCAGCTTACGCAGGATCCGCGATCGCGAAATCCAACCCGATGAAGACCGCGTTAAATGCATCCCGTCTTGCGATCGCAGCGTTCATCGTACCGTATATCTTCGCGTTTAACCCGGCAATGTTATTTATCGATACAGGCGTTCTCGGTGTTGTAACGATCATCGTAACATCCCTGATCGGTCTGTTCGGCGTTGCAGCCGGTCTTGAAGGCTATATGTTCGCGAACCTGAATGTGATCGAGAGACTCTTATCCATCGTCGGAGGTCTCTGCCTGATCATTCCGGGAACCGTGACAGACATTGTCGGTATCGTTCTTGTCGGAATTTCAGCGGCGCTGCAGATCATGAAAAAGAAGAAAGCGGCTGTGGCATAGAAGAAATGGATGAAAGTTATATCGGAGTATATTGCAAAGGAAATTTGCATATGATATAATGGCTAAGAAAGAAATAGAACATAGTTCAAATTTACACAAAATGAAACCCCTCAGAGCGGCATCTCTGAGGGGTTTCTTCTCGTTTTATGTAGTTGAGCATCTACAGGTTAGTTACCGATCCAGTTTACTGTCTAACCATTTGATGATGTAGTGACATACCACACCAGCCATGACAGCAACTATAAAAGAAAAAACATAATCCAAATTTACACCTCCTTTCTGTCACCAGATTGGAGTGGGTAACGAGACGAGTATATCATAGGCAGGAGAAAATTGATAGTTACTCCAGTATAAAACAGAGATAAAAAATAGACTTTTGTGAGGAATATTTGTGTATGAGGAGATCCCTGTTTTCATTGATTTTATCTTGCAAGCGACATTAAAGTATGCTACACTTTCCGTAAAGTTTACCACTGTATCTGCGTAAAGAGAGGAAGGAAAAACGATGGAATTATTATATGGAAGTACCCGCGGCGGGGAGACTGGCGTGACAGCATCCCAGGCAGTGTTAAAAGGACTTGCAGATGACGGCGGTCTCTACGTTCCGGAGCGCATCCCGACGTTGGACGTGACGATGGACGAGCTTGCCGGAATGACATATCAGGAGACGGCATACGCAGTTATGAAACAGTTCCTGACCGATTACACGGAAGAAGAACTGAAATACTGTATTTCCCATGCATACGATGAGAAATTCGACACAGAGGAGATCGCACCGCTCGCAAAGGCGGACGGTATGTATTTTCTGGAGCTGTTCCACGGAAAGACGATTGCTTTCAAGGATATGGCACTTTCCATTCTGCCGTACCTTATGACAACGGCTGCAAAGAAGAATCATGCAAAGAACGAGATCGTGATCCTGACCGCTACATCCGGAGATACCGGAAAGGCAGCCATGGCCGGATTCGCCGACGTTCCGGGAACAAGGATCATCGTCTTCTAT
>PPYE01107795.1_pt1 | contig 13065 bp, 8 predicted proteins | sample 1559881 | NCBI WGS metagenome assembly PPYE01 (sample SAMN08240022, study PRJNA423297) | Human gut metagenome, whole genome shotgun sequencing project.
AGGGTTCTTAACCTTTTTGTGTATATATTTAAAATTAAGTTCTACAAATCCATTAACAGATGTCTTCAAATACTGTAAATCAAAGAGTTAATTTTGCTTCGACTAAGAATCCGCTTGAATATCCGGATTTTCTGGAAGTACAATTGAAGTCATTCAAAGACTTTCTACAACTGGACACCCCACCCGAGAAACGTAAGAACGAGGGACTGTATAAAGTATTTGCTGAAAACTTCCCCATTGCCGATACAAGAAATAATTTTGTTCTTGAGTTTTTGGACTACTATATTGATCCGCCGCGCTATACCATTGATGAATGTATAGAGCGAGGGCTTACATATAGCGTGCCTTTGAAGGCAAAATTGAAATTATATTGTACCGACCCCGACCACGAAGATTTTGACACGGTCATTCAGGACGTGTTCCTCGGTCCTATTCCTTACATGACGGATAAGGCAACATTCGTCATCAACGGTGCGGAACGTGTGGTTGTATCCCAGCTTCACCGTTCACCGGGCGTATTCTTCGGACAGAGCGTACATGCCAACGGTACCAAGTTGTACTCAGCCCGTATCATCCCGTTCAAGGGTTCGTGGATTGAGTTTGCCACCGACATCAACAACGTCATGTATGCGTACATTGACCGTAAGAAGAAATTGCCGGTTACCACTTTGCTGAGAGCCATCGGATTTGAGAATGACAAGGACATTCTCGAGATTTTTAATTTGGCGGAAGACGTGAAGGTGAACAAGACGAACCTCAAGAAGATGGTGGGACGTAAGTTGGCCGCACGTGTGTTGAAAACATGGATTGAGGATTTTGTAGACGAAGATACCGGTGAAGTTGTTTCCATCGAGCGTAACGAAGTCGTTATTGACCGTGAAACTGTAATCGAGCCGGAACATGTTGACATTATATTAGAGTCGGGCGTTCAGAATATCCTCGTACACAAGGAAGAACCGAACCAGTCTGACTATTCTATCATATATAATACTCTGCAGAAGGATCCGAGTAACTCGGAAAAAGAAGCTGTACTCTACATCTACCGCCAGTTGCGTAATGCAGACCCTGCCGATGATGCCAGTGCACGCGAGGTTATCAATAACCTGTTCTTCTCAGAGAAGAGATATGACCTGGGTGATGTAGGCCGTTATCGTATCAACAGAAAGTTGAACTTGACGACCGATATGGACGTGCGTGTCCTTACCAAGGAAGATATTATCGAAATTATCAAATATCTCATCGAGTTGATTAACTCGAAAGCGGATGTGGACGATATCGACCACTTGAGCAACCGTCGTGTGCGTACAGTGGGCGAACAGTTGTCCAATCAGTTTGCCATCGGTCTGGCACGTATGTCGCGTACTATCCGCGAGCGTATGAACGTCCGTGACAATGAAGTCTTTACTCCGATTGACCTGATTAACGCCAAGACAATCTCTTCCGTTATCAATTCATTCTTTGGAACGAATGCTTTGTCACAGTTCATGGACCAGACCAACCCACTGGCCGAGATTACTCACAAGCGTCGTATGTCTGCTCTGGGCCCCGGCGGTCTGTCACGCGAGCGTGCAGGCTTCGAGGTTCGTGACGTACACTATACTCACTACGGACGTCTTTGTCCTATCGAGACTCCTGAAGGTCCGAACATCGGTTTGATTTCTTCACTCTGTGTGTTCGCGAAAATCAACGAGCTTGGCTTCATTGAAACTCCGTACCGCAAGGTGGCAGAGGGTAAGGTTGATCTTTCTGACGAAGGTTTGGTTTACCTCACCGCAGAAGAAGAGGAAGCCAAGATTATTGCTCAGGGTAATGCTCCTTTGAACGATGACGGTACTTTTGTACGTGATAAAGTAAAATCCCGTCAGGATGCCGACTATCCGGTGGTTCCTCCTTCCGAGGTGGAATTGATGGACGTATCTCCCCAGCAGATTGCTTCTATTGCGGCTTCTTTGATTCCGTTCTTGGAGCATGATGACGCCAACCGTGCATTGATGGGATCAAACATGATGCGCCAGGCTGTTCCTTTATTGAAGAGCGAAGCTCCGATTGTAGGTACCGGTATCGAACGCCAGCTGGCACGCGATTCTCGTACGCAGATTACTGCCGAGGGTGACGGTGTGGTTGAATTCGTGGATGCAACGACTATCCGTATTCTGTACGACCGTACGGAGGAGGAAGAGTTCGTAAGCTTCGAGCCTGCATTGAAAGAATATAATATCCCGAAGTGGCGCCGTACCAACCAGAATATGACGATTGACCTCCGTCCGATTTGCGAGAAGGGTCAGCGCGTGACTGCAGGTCAAATCCTGACGGAAGGTTATTCAACCGAAGACGGAGAACTTGCACTGGGTAAGAACCTGCTGGTTGCTTACATGCCGTGGAAGGGCTATAACTATGAGGATGCTATCGTACTGAATGAACGTGTGGTTCGTGAGGACCTTTTGACCTCTGTACACGTAGAAGAATATTCTTTGGAAGTTCGCGAAACGAAGCGTGGTATGGAAGAGTTGACCTCTGACATTCCTAACGTAAGTGAGGAAGCGACTAAAGACCTTGACGAAAACGGTATTGTTCGTGTGGGTGCCCGCATCGAACCGGGTGATATCCTTATCGGTAAGATTACTCCGAAGGGTGAATCGGATCCTTCTCCGGAAGAGAAACTGCTCCGTGCCATCTTCGGTGACAAGGCCGGTGATGTGAAGGATGCTTCTTTGAAAGCCTCTCCTTCTTTGAAGGGTGTTGTTATCGGTAAGCGTCTGTTCTCCCGTGTTGTCAAGACCCGCAGCTCCAAGCTGGCCGACAAGGCTCTGTTACCGAAGATTGACGATGAGTTCGACGCTAAGATTGGTGACCTCAAGAAAGTGTTGATAAACAAACTGTTGAAGCTTACAGAAAATTATACATCGGAAGGTGTGAAGGATTACATGGGTGCCGACATTATTTCCAAAGGCGCCAGATTCTCTGCTTCCGACTTCAGCGATTTGGACTTCACCGCTGTTCAGTTGAGCAACTGGACGAAGGATGAACATACCAACGGACTGATTCGTGCATTGGTGATGAACTTCATCAAGAAGTACAAGGAACTCGATGCCGAGCTGAAACGCAAGAAGTTCGCCATCACTATCGGTGACGAGTTGCCCGCAGGTATCATTCAGATGGCCAAGGTATACATTGCCAAGAAACGTAAGATTGGTGTCGGTGACAAGATGGCCGGTCGTCACGGTAACAAGGGTATTGTTTCCCGTGTGGTACGCCAGGAAGACATGCCGTTCCTTGCTGACGGTACTCCGGTAGACATCGTGCTGAATCCGTTGGGTGTGCCTTCACGTATGAACATCGGTCAGATATTCGAGGCCGTTCTCGGGCGTGCCGGAAAAAACCTGGGCGTGAAGTTTGCCACTCCTATCTTTGACGGTGCATCTTTGGACGATTTGAACGAATGGACCGATAAGGCCGGCTTGCCTCGCTACGGCAAGACAACGCTGTATGATGGTGGTACCGGTGAAGCATTCGAGCAGCAGGCTACGGTAGGTGTGACTTACATGCTGAAGCTCGGTCACATGGTTGAAGACAAGATGCACGCACGTTCCATCGGTCCGTACTCACTCATTACGCAACAGCCGTTGGGTGGTAAGGCACAGTTCGGTGGTCAGCGTTTTGGAGAAATGGAAGTTTGGGCACTCGAAGCGTTCGGTGCCGCACACATTCTGCAGGAAATCCTGACTATCAAGTCTGATGACGTTGTAGGACGTTCCAAGGCTTATGAAGCAATCGTGAAGGGTGAACCGATGCCTGCTCCGGGTATCCCCGAGTCACTGAACGTATTGCTGCACGAGTTGAGAGGTTTGGGCTTGAGCATCAACTTAGAATAATGGATAATTGATAATTGAGAGTGGATAATGCAAGTTACCATTCTCAATTATCGGTTTTCAGTTTTTCAATTTCAATTTTCCATTGTCAATTATCAATTAAATAAATTTATGGCTTTTAGAAAAGATAACAAGATAAAGAGTAATTTCTCGAAAATCTCTATCGGTTTGGCTTCTCCTGAGGAAATCCTTGAGAATTCGAGTGGTGAAGTTTTAAAGCCTGAAACCATCAACTATCGTACGTATAAGCCCGAACGCGACGGATTGTTCTGCGAGCGCATCTTTGGTCCTATCAAGGATTACGAGTGCCATTGCGGTAAGTACAAGCGTATCCGTTACAAAGGCATCGTCTGCGACCGTTGTGGTGTGGAAGTGACTGAAAAGAAAGTGCGCCGTGAGCGTATGGGACACATCCAGCTCGTTGTGCCCGTGGCTCACATCTGGTACTTCCGTTCACTTCCCAACAAAATCGGTTACTTGTTGGGCTTGCCCACCAAGAAGCTGGATGCCATTATCTATTACGAGCGTTATGTTGTCATTCAGCCGGGTGTACTGTCCGATGAAGTGGCACAGTATGACTTGCTTGAAGAAGGAGAATACCTGGACTTGCTGGAAAAGTTGCCGAAAGACAACCAGTTCCTCGAAGATTCAGATCCCAATAAGTTCATTGCCAAGATGGGCGCGGAAGCTATCTACGATTTGCTGTCACGCCTCGACCTTGACTCTTTGTCTTACGAACTGCGTAACCGTGCCGGAAGCGATGCTTCACAGCAACGCAAGACCGAAGCTCTGAAACGTCTTCAGGTAGTTGAGTCGTTCCGTGCATCACGCGGACGCAACAAGCCCGAGTGGATGATTGTACGCATTGTACCGGTTATTCCACCCGAACTTCGTCCGTTGGTCCCATTGGATGGCGGCCGTTTCGCAACTTCTGACTTGAATGACCTTTACCGTCGTGTCATCATCCGTAACAACCGTCTAAAGAGATTGATTGAAATCAAAGCTCCTGAAGTGATTTTGCGTAATGAAAAACGTATGTTGCAGGAAGCTGTCGACTCTCTGTTTGATAACTCCCGTAAATCGAGTGCAGTGAAGACCGACGCTAACCGTCCGTTGAAGTCACTTTCCGACAGTTTGAAGGGTAAGCAAGGACGTTTCCGTCAGAACTTGTTGGGTAAGCGTGTCGACTATTCCGCACGTTCTGTAATCGTTGTAGGTCCGGAGCTGAAGATGGGCGAATGCGGTATCCCTAAACTGATGGCAGCCGAGCTTTACAAGCCGTTCATCATTCGTAAGCTCATTGAGCGTGGTATCGTGAAGACGGTAAAGAGCGCCAAGAAGATTGTAGACCGCAAGGAACCCGTTATCTGGGACATTTTGGAACACGTGATGAAGGGGCATCCGGTGCTGTTGAACCGTGCCCCGACACTTCACCGTCTGGGTATCCAGGCATTCCAGCCTAAAATGATTGAAGGTAAGGCAATCCAGCTGCACCCGTTGGCATGTACGGCGTTCAATGCCGACTTCGACGGTGACCAGATGGCCGTGCACTTGCCGTTGAGCAACGAAGCGATTCTGGAAGCACAGATGCTAATGCTCCAGTCACACAATATATTGAACCCTGCCAACGGTGCTCCTATCACTGTGCCTGCTCAGGATATGGTACTTGGTCTGTACTATATTACGAAGCTGCGCAAGGGTGCCAAGGGTGAAGGCCTGACATTCTACGGTCCTGAGGAAGCGCTGATTGCCTACAATGAAGGTAAGTGCGACATCCATGCTCCGGTAAGCGTAATAGTGAAAGACGTTGACGAGAATGGTAACATTGTGGACAAGATGATGCACGATACCTCCGTGGGCCGTGTCATTGTCAACGAAATTGTTCCGGCAGAAGCAGGATATATCAATACGATTATCTCCAAGAAGTCACTCCGAGACATCATCAGTCACGTAATCAAGGTGTGTGGTGTTGCCAAGGCAGCCGACTTCCTCGACGGAATCAAGAACCTCGGTTATTACATGGCCTTCAAGGGTGGTTTGTCGTTCAACTTGGGCGATATCATTATCCCGGAAGAGAAGGAAGCATTAGTACAGAAAGGTTATGATGAAGTAGAGCAGGTAATCAATAACTATAACATGGGTTTCATCACGAACAACGAGCGTTACAACCAGGTAATCGATATCTGGACGCACGTGAACTCTGAGTTGTCCAACATCCTGATGAAAACCATTTCAAGCGACGACCAGGGTTTCAACTCTGTATACATGATGCTGGATTCCGGTGCCCGTGGTTCTAAGGAACAGATTCGTCAGCTCTCCGGTATGCGTGGTTTGATGGCGAAGCCCCAGAAAGCAGGTGCCGAAGGCGGTCAGATTATCGAAAACCCGATTCTTTCTAACTTTAAGGAAGGTCTGTCCGTGTTGGAGTACTTTATCTCTACCCACGGTGCCCGTAAGGGTCTTGCCGATACCGCTTTGAAGACGGCCGATGCCGGATACCTGACCCGTCGTCTGGTTGACGTATCGCATGATGTGATTATTAATGAAGAAGACTGCGGCACGCTCCGCGGATTGGTTTGTACGGCACTGAAGAACAATGATGAAACCATTGCCACTCTGTATGAACGTATCCTGGGTCGTGTATCCGTACATGATATTGTTCATCCTACAACTGGCGAACTGATTGTGGCCGGCGGTGAGGAAATTACCGAGGACATTGCACAACGCATTGAAGACTCTCCAATCGAGAGCGTTGAAATCCGTTCTGTATTGACCTGCGAATCCAAGAAAGGTGTTTGTGCCAAGTGTTACGGACGTAACCTGGCTTCCAGCCGTATGGTTCAGAAGGGCGAGGCAGTCGGCGTAATCGCTGCACAGTCTATCGGTGAGCCGGGTACACAGTTGACACTGCGTACATTCCATGCCGGTGGTACGGCAGCCAATATTGCTGCCAACGCAAGCATCGTGGCCAAGAATCCTGCCCGTCTGGAATTCGAAGAACTCCGTACGGTAGACGTTATCGACGAAGCAGGCGAACCGGCAAAGGTAGTGGTAGGCCGTTTGGCCGAAGTGCGTTTTGTGGATGTCAACACGGGTATTGTGCTTTCCACTCATAATGTACCCTACGGTTCTACGCTCTATGCAGCCGATGGTGAAATGGTAGAGAAAGGCAAGATGATTGCCCGTTGGGACCCGTTCAACGCGGTTATCATTACCGAAGCTACCGGTAAGATTGAATTTGAAGGCGTTATTGAAAACGTGACTTATAAGGTAGAGTCTGATGAATCTACCGGTTTGCGCGAAATCATCATCATTGAGTCTAAGGATAAGACGAAGGTGCCTACCGCACACATCATGACAGAAGACGGCGAACTGATCCGTACATACAACTTGCCAGTAGGTGGCCACGTAGTGGTTGAAGACGGTCAGAAGGTAAAGGCCGGTGAAGTTATCGTGAAGATTCCGCGTGCCGTAGGTAAAGCGGGTGATATCACGGGTGGTCTTCCCCGTGTCACTGAGTTGTTCGAGGCACGTAACCCGTCTAATCCCGCTGTGGTTTCAGAAATCGACGGTGAGGTTACCATGGGTAAGGTGAAACGCGGTAATCGCGAAATCATCGTTACTTCCAAGACCGGTGAAGTGAAGAAGTACCTCGTACCGTTGTCCAAGCAGATTCTGGTTCAGGAGAACGACTATGTACGCGCCGGTACTCCGTTGTCTGACGGTGCTATCACACCTGCGGACATCCTGGCTATCAAAGGTCCTACGGCCGTGCAGGAATATATTGTGAACGAGGTTCAGGACGTTTACCGTCTGCAGGGTGTGAAGATTAATGATAAGCACTTTGAAATCATCGTTCGTCAGATGATGCGCAAGGTGGAAATCGACGAGCCAGGTGATACCCGCTTCCTGGAACAGCAAGTTGTTGACAAGATGGAATTCATGGAAGAGAACGACCGTATCTGGGGAAAGAAGGTGGTAGTGGATGCTGGAGATTCCCAGAGTCTGCAGGCTGGCCAGATTGTGACGGCTCGCAAGCTGCGTGACGAGAACTCCATGTTGAAACGCCGCGACTTGAAACCCGTGGAAGTGCGCGACGCTGTACCTGCGACTTCTACTCAGATTCTTCAAGGTATCACCCGTGCTGCATTGCAGACTTCAAGCTTCATGTCGGCTGCTTCCTTCCAGGAAACGACGAAGGTACTGAACGAGGCTGCCATCAACGGAAAGGTGGACCGTCTGGAAGGTATGAAGGAGAACGTAATTTGCGGTCACCTGATTCCTGCCGGTACCGGACAACGCGAGTTCGAGAAGATTATCGTTGGCTCCAAAGAAGAGTACGACCGTATGCTTGCCAACAAGAAGACGGTACTTGATTATGCTGTAGACGAGAAAGTAGAGGGATAGCCTTACAACGTCAATATAATTCTATTAAATAGAGAGGGAATATCCTATAAGAAGGAGTATTCCCTCTCTGTTTTGTCTTTGCCTCTTCCTTCTGTACTGCAATGCTTCTGTATGTTTGTTACAGTGCTACTGCAAAACGGTTGCAGTGGCTTGCTCCTTTTTCAGAACGGATTATTATGTGTCTTTTTGAACTTAAATGTATATCATCCGAAAAAAAAGAGTACTTTTGGTCTATCTTTTAAGAACATTTTAAAAACAATTGTGCAACATGGAAAATCAAGAAAACAACAACGGTCAACTCCAGATAGAATTGAAGGAAGAAGTGGCGCAAGGTACATATGCCAATTTGGCTATTATAACTCATTCCAGTTCGGAATTTATTCTCGACTTTATCCGCGTGATGCCTGGAATGCCAAAGGCTGGCGTGCAATCGCGCATAGTTTTGGCACCCGAACATGCCAAGCGTTTGCTGCGTGCACTCGAAGAGAATATTGGGAAATATGAACGCGCTTTCGGACTGATTCGCATGCCGGACGAACAAACATTTCCGCCTCTTCCCAACATCAAGGGTGAAGCGTAAAATCAAAAAAAAACTTGTAGTGCATTGATTATTCAAAACTTATTAGTATCTTTGCAGCCCAAAAGTGTATAGTTTTGAATTAATATAAACAATAATATATAACTAAAAACAATTAAAATGCCTACAATTCAGCAATTAGTAAGAAAAGGACGCGAAGTGCTGGTGGAGAAATCAAAGTCTCCAGCCTTGGACTCTTGTCCTCAAAGACGTGGCGTTTGCGTGAGAGTGTATACAACCACTCCGAAGAAGCCGAATTCAGCTATGCGTAAAGTAGCTCGTGTACGTTTGACCAATGGTAAAGAGGTGAACTCTTATATTCCGGGAGAAGGTCACAACTTGCAGGAACACTCTATCGTGTTGGTACGTGGTGGTCGTGTAAAAGACCTTCCGGGTGTGCGTTATCACATCGTACGTGGTACTTTGGATACTGCAGGTGTTGCAGGTCGTACACAAAGACGTTCCAAATACGGCGCAAAACGTCCGAAACCGGGTCAAGCAGCTCCTGCTAAGAAGAAATAATCTGGTGGCCTGATTCCCAAAATAGGAAAATTTAAAGTAATAACTTACGTTTTAGTTTGTTGGAAATGCTAAAGGTTGAGTAAATTCTCCGGAGGGAGAGTTGAAGAAGACAGAAGTAAACAACCAAGAACGAAAAACATTATTCTTTCAGACAAATGAGAAAAGCAAAACCAAAAAAACGCGTTATCCTTCCGGATCCCGTGTTCAATGATGTAAAAGTTTCCAAGTTCGTGAATCACTTGATGTACGATGGAAAGAAGAATACTTCTTATGAAATCTTCTATGCTGCGTTGGAAACAGTGAAGAACAAAATGCAGAACGAAGAGAAATCCGCTCTTGAAATTTGGAAAAAAGCTCTGGATAATGTGACTCCTCAGGTGGAAGTTAAATCTCGCCGTGTGGGTGGTGCTACTTTCCAAGTCCCTACAGAAATCCGTGCTGACCGTAAAGAGTCAATTTCAATGAAGAACTTGATTATCTTTGCACGTAAGCGTGGCGGTAAATCAATGGCTGATAAGTTGGCTGCTGAAATCATGGATGCTTTCAATGAACAGGGCGGCGCTTACAAACGTAAAGAAGATATGCACAGAATGGCAGAAGCTAACCGTGCGTTTGCTCATTTCAGATTCTAATACTATAAGAGACTAACCAATTAGAAGATTAAAAAACTTAAAGTAAGGGAATTAGAAAATGGCAAAGCATGATTTACATTTGACACGTAATATCGGTATCATGGCCCACATCGATGCCGGAAAGACAACGACCTCTGAACGTATTTTGTTTTACACGGGTTTGACCCATAAAATCGGTGAGGTACACGATGGTGCCGCTACAATGGACTGGATGGAGCAAGAGCAGGAGCGTGGTATCACTATCACTTCTGCCGCTACCACCACTCGTTGGAAATATGCCGGTAATACTTATAAAATCAATTTGATTGATACTCCGGGACACGTGGACTTTACTGCTGAGGTAGAACGCTCTTTACGTGTGTTGGACGGTGCTGTCGCTGCTTATTGTGCAGTTGGTGGCGTTGAACCGCAATCTGAAACAGTTTGGCGTCAAGCAGACAAGTACAATGTGCCACGTATCGGTTATGTTAATAAAATGGACCGTTCCGGTGCAGACTTCTTCGAAGTAGTTCGCCAAATGAAGGACGTTTTGGGTGCTAATCCATGTCCTATCGTTATCCCTATTGGCGCTGAAGAAACTTTCAAGGGGTTGGTTGACCTTATTAAAATGAAAGCTATCTATTGGCATGATGAGACAATGGGGGCTGACTATACGGTGGAGGAAATTCCTGCCAATTTAGTAGACGAAGCCAATGAATGGAGAGATAAGATGCTCGAAAAAGTAGCTGAGTTTGACGATGCCTTGATGGAGAAATATTTCGATGATCCTTCTACTATTACAGAAGAAGAGGTTTTGAGAGCTCTTCGTAACGCAACAGTACAGATGGCTGTTGTTCCGATGCTGTGTGGATCTTCATTCAAGAACAAAGGTGTACAGACTTTGCTTGACTATGTTTGTGCATTCTTGCCTTCTCCGTTGGATACTCCGAATATCATAGGAACTAATCCTGATACTGGTTTGGAGGAAGATCGTAAGCCGGATGATGATGAAAAAACATCTGCTTTGGCATTTAAGATTGCTACTGACCCGTATGTCGGTCGTCTGACTTTCTTCCGTGTTTATTCAGGAAAAATTGAAGCGGGTTCTTATATTTATAATTCCCGTTCAAGGAAGAAGGAGCGCGTATCCCGTCTGTTCCAGATGCACTCAAACAAGCAGAATCCGGTAGAAGTTATCGGTGCTGGTGATATTGGTGCTGGCGTAGGTTTCAAGGATATACATACTGGTGATACATTGTGTGACGAAACTGCACCGATTGTATTGGAGTCTATGGACTTCCCGGAACCGGTAATTGGTATCGCAGTTGAGCCTAAGACTCAGAAGGATATGGATAAACTGTCAAATGGCTTGGCTAAGCTGGCTGAAGAAGATCCGACGTTTACAGTTAAGACTGACGAACAGACTGGTCAGACAGTTATCTCTGGTATGGGTGAGCTTCACTTGGATATTATCATCGACCGTCTGAAACGTGAGTTCAAGGTTGAATGTAACCAAGGTAAGCCTCAAGTTAACTATAAGGAAGCTATCACTAAGACAGTCAACTTGCGTGAAGTTTACAAGAAGCAGTCCGGTGGTCGTGGTAAGTTCGCTGATATTATCGTGAACATCGGCCCGGTTGATGAAGACTTCAAGGAAGGCGGATTGCAATTCGTCGACGAAGTGAAGGGTGGTAACATTCCTAAGGAATTTATCCCGTCTGTACAGAAGGGCTTCACTACTGCCATGAAGAATGGTGTGTTGGCAGGTTATCCGTTGGATTCACTGAAAGTAACCTTGATTGACGGTTCTTTCCACCCGGTTGACTCTGACCAGTTGTCATTCGAAATCTGTGCTATCCAGGCATATAAGAATGCTTGTGCTAAGGCAGGTCCGGTGCTGATGGAGCCTATCATGAAGCTGGAAGTTGTTACTCCGGAAGAGAACATGGGTGACGTTATCGGTGACTTGAACAAGCGTCGTGGCCAGGTGGAAGGTATGGAATCCAGCCGTTCCGGTGCACGTATCGTGAAGGCAATGGTTCCGCTGGCAGAAATGTTCGGTTACGTAACAGCATTGCGTACCATCACTTCTGGTCGTGCAACCTCTTCAATGGTATACTCTCACCACGCCCAGGTTTCCAACTCTATTGCCAAGGCAGTATTGGAGGAAGTAAAAGGTCGTGCTGACTTAATCTAAAAAAAACTTGAAGTCCCGTAGGCTAGCGAATGACTCTTAGCCTGCGGAACTTCATCTTATATAACTATTTAATAATTAAAGACAGTAATGAGTCAAAAAATTAGAATCAAACTGAAATCTTACGACCACAACTTGGTTGACAAGTCAGCTGAGAAGATTGTAAGAACGGTGAAGACAACGGGCGCCATCGTTAGCGGTCCGATTCCTCTTCCTACGCACAAGCGTATCTTTACCGTGAACCGTTCGACTTTCGTTAACAAGAAGTCGCGTGAACAATTCGAACTCTCTTCTTACAAGAGACTGATTGACATCTATAGCTCAACAGCTAAGACAGTAGATGCTCTGATGAAGTTGGAGTTGCCGAGTGGTGTGGAAGTAGAAATCAAAGTGTAAGTATTAAAAATTAAGTGAAATGCCAGGATTATTAGGAAAAAAAATCGGAATGACATCCGTTTTCAGTGCCGAGGGTAAGAATGTACCATGAGTTGAATCTGGGTGACACTGTTACCGTAGAACTGTTCAATGACGCAACTTTTGTTGACGTTGTAGGTACTTCTAAGGGTAAAGGTTTCCAGGGTGTAGTAAAACGCCATGGTTTTGGTGGTGTAGGCCAGACTACTCACGGTCAGCACAACCGCGCTCGTAAGCCGGGTTCTATCGGTGCTTGTTCTTACCCTGCAAAAGTTTTCAAAGGAATGCGCATGGGCGGACAGCTTGGTGGCGACAGAGTAACTGTTCAAAACCTGCAGGTATTAAAGGTAATCGCGGAGCACAATCTTCTTTTGATTAAGGGATCTGTTCCTGGTTGCAAAGGTTCAATCGTAATAATTGAGAAATAATGGAAGTTAACGTATATAACATTAAAGGTGAAGACACTGGGAG
>PPYE01233730.1_pt1 | contig 13065 bp, 8 predicted proteins | sample 1559881 | NCBI WGS metagenome assembly PPYE01 (sample SAMN08240022, study PRJNA423297) | Human gut metagenome, whole genome shotgun sequencing project.
ATTGACAACGAAATGAAAAATCGGGGTGATGACCATGTTTATCTTGACGTCACCCACAAAGACCCGGAAGAGACAAAGAAGCACTTTCCCAATATTTACGAGAAATGCCTCAGCTTGGGCATCGACATCACCAAAGATTACATTCCGGTAGCTCCGGCAGCCCACTATCTTTGCGGCGGTATCCTTGTAGACCTGAACGGACAGTCTTCTATCGAACGCCTCTACGCAGTGGGAGAGTGCTCCTGCACCGGTCTTCACGGCGGTAACCGCCTGGCTTCCAACTCACTGATCGAAGCTGTCGTATATGCCGACGCTGCCGCCAAGCATAGCCTGAGAGTTGTAGACCAGTATGCCTACAACGAAGCTATCCCCGAATGGAACGACGAGGGAACCCGCTCACCGGAAGAGATGGTACTGATCACGCAAAGCATGAAGGAAGTCAACCAAATTATGAGTACTTATGTAGGTATTGTCCGCAGTGACCTTCGCCTGAAACGTGCCTGGGACCGACTGGATATCATTTACGAAGAAACTGAAAGCCTGTTCAAACGCAGCGTAGCCTCCAGAGAGATTTGCGAATTGCGTAATATGGTCAACGTAGGATATCTGATTATGCGTCAGGCGATGGAACGCAAAGAAAGCCGCGGATTGCATTATACGATTGATTATCCACATGCTAAAAAATAATCATGAAAACATTAACTAGACTATTTATTCTTTTATTCGTTATGGCAGGTGTAAGTTCCTGCTATACAGGGATCCCATTGAAGCAAGGCAAATCGGAAAACAACCGAACTTACGAAGTCAGCTATTTGTTCGAGCATGACGGAGTCAAAGTCTATCGTTTTATGGATATGGGAAACTATGTGTACTTTACAACAAAAGGAGATGTGACCAGTATCAAAAATGACTCTACGAAAGAAAGGACTGTAACGATCTACAGAGAATACAAATACATCCAGTCACTACTGTTAGTTAACGACGAGAGGTGATGGTGATGATTCTGATCTGCAACATATCCATCAGGATTCTGCATGAAACGTGTTTGCGAATAGATTTCCTCTAAATGAAACCGCATCTTTTTGAAATAGCTGCACAGCATTTCTATCTGTGTCAGAGCCTCACGATATTCTTCTTTATCTTTTGCCTTGTCAAAAGCTTCTAAAGCAAGCAATAATCGTACAGGATAATTAAACAATTGATTCGTTTGTTCATAAATCTCCAATGTATAGCGATTCCTCAGAGCTTCACATTGAGCTACTTTCAATCCTCTGCAAATTTTCTCATACCGCACAGATTCAATATGTGCCGCATCCAGTTTCTTCTGATACTTTTCGCTCCACTTCCCGGGAGTTTTGATATTTGGAAGTTCTATCAACCGGAAAGAGTTAGTCACTCCCCATGCCGGATTTCGGGAACCGGAAATAACGAGTGCCCCGTCGAAAAAGAATGCAGATTCTTCCAGTTCCTCCAAAAAATCCATTTGAGAAAGAGACAAACCAAACTCACGTCGAGCGTGTGCTTCAATGTATTCACTGACGGTTCGTCCAGCAGGATGCCAGCCAAATTCACCTTGTGCAATAAATCCGCGCATCACTGTTTCTAAATGGGGAGAGCCATCATCCCAAGCAGTAGCGAAAATACCACTAAGCTGATTCTCAGCGACTAACTTACTGAAATCCTGAATATATTGCACTCTTGAGTTATTTCTCGGCATAAAAGGCGTTGCCCCTGTCGACGCAGCAGTAGCTCCCATTACTTTCAGATCATGCTGCCGATACCATTGTAACAATAAACGGTGAGGCAAAATTGTAGGATCTTCATAATGCCAACGCATATAAATACAATCTTTAGGAAACATCTGAATAGCTTTATCCAAACGTTCTGTGTTCCATCTTTTATCAACCTCTTCGTCGGACATCCGTTGGTGTAGCAATGGCCACACTCCGGCATATTTTAGTGGCATATCGTCCCAAAAAACAGGTGTCTTACCATGTGCAACAGCAAAGTCACAAACTTTTCTTAACCACTCCATTTGTAACTCAAAAGCCGTCTTCCCTGTAGCCTTGCAACGCTCGTCAATACCGATTGCCGTAATTTCATCTCCACCGATATGAAGATATTTACTATCCGGCATAGCTTCCATCGCATCCCGATACAAGTCGAACTGAAGGTCATATGTCCGAGGATCGGACGGACAAAACTCCCAGTCACTATGTTGATTCTCGCGAAGTTCCCAATGATGTTTCAGGATAAAGCCTGCATGCCCCAAGCCTTGTATCAGAGGACTGATTTCTATATACCTTTCTTTGGCATACCGGCAAATCGCCTGCATTTCCTGTTTGCTTATAGCGTTTGGTGCCCCGACTTCGGGGCGCCTGGTATAGCGCAACTTATCTTCCAGTTCCCAGATAATTGCATTTATCTTGTATCGGGCCATTTTATCAATTATCCGATAATAATATTCTGTACGGTCGAGATGATGTTTCGTGTCAAGATGTATAGCCCGGTATGCTATTTCCGGATAATCAATGATTCTCAGTTGGGGGATGGGGGTATGAGAATCCCGGCTATCTTCCATCAGTTGCTCTAAAGTCTGGCAACCATAGAATAATCCTGCCTGCGCACGGGCTGTGATTTCAATGGTCTCCGTTGTCACTTTCAATACATATCCTTCAGGAGATTCCGGTGTATTCTGCCCGGACAAAGAAAGAATGACTCCTTTTCCTGCCTTTTTAACGCGGGGCAATGCATCCGACAGTTTTCCCAAAATCGGTATTGTTGCTGTGTCTTCAGCTACAACAAAAGAGAGTTCATGTACATTTATTCCTTTCCCTTTCAGTATTTCTACTTTCTGAGGCAAAGGCAGTAGCTGGAACTGCTTCGGCAAGTTTCCGGCCCAAACATTTGCTCCTCCCCAACAAGAAACGAGCAACAGTACTGTCAAGGTCTTTATTATTTTTATAAACATATCTTATTCTGTCTTTTATAATTTCGGCATATTAAATCTTTTTATCTCTGCGTCTGTATGCTCCCTATTCATTATTTCTCTTATTTTTTCCACTATATCAGGATGATATCTGGCTATATTCGTTTGCTCGCGTGGATCCAAACTTAAGTCATAAAGTTCGATTGCTTTATTACCTTTAAACAGGTTTGGAATAAACGCCTTCCATTTACCCATACGAACTGCTTTCTGCCCATCTAAATCAGGATATTCCCAATATAGAAACTCATGCTTTTGTTGTTCTCGTGATTTTCCCAGCATTTCCGGCAAAATGCTGACACCATCCGTTGGAGGAGATGGAAGACCAGCTATTTCACAGAAAGTAGGCATCATATCCCAAAAAGCAGAGATTAGCTCACTATGACTATTGGCCTTTACCTTTTTCGGCCAGGAAACAATCAATGGAGCCCGGACCCCACCTTCCCGCAAAGAACATTTCACCCAACCCATATCATTTCTGAAAGGCTTGGCACTATCAAACCATGGAGAATCGGAACCACCGTTAAATGTCGGTCCGTTATCGCTCGTGAACATGATAATCGTGTTTTCATAAATACCCTGCTTCTTCAGTTCTGCAATTAAGCCACCTATCTGTTCATCCCAATGGCTGACCATCGCTGCATAGGTAGCACGGGGATACCGGCAGGGAAAATAACCTTTACTACCCACGTAGGGTGTTTCATCACCAAACTTATTGACGTAGTATTTCACCCAGCGTTCCGGAGCCTGGAGGGGAACGTGCGGAACCGGGGTAGTCCAAAACAAGACAAAAGGCTCGTCCTTTGAACGGTCTATGAATTGAATAATTTCCTCATACATCAGATCAGGAGAATAAGCCTTCTGAGTATATTTAGCATAGCTTTTTTCATTCTTCGGATCTGCTCCCTTATCCAGGGGAGTGTTAGGCACGGGATGAACATCATTAGGAAGATATTCGCGGTGTTCATTTCTGTAGAGAAACGGAGGATAATAAGTATGTGCCTGACGCTGGCAATTATACCCATAAAAAAAATCAAACCCCATTTTATTCGGGGTGCTTACAGAACCGGGATAACCTAATCCCCACTTTCCAATACAGGCGGTAGTATATCCCGCCTTTTTCATCATGGCAGGAATCATCACCGTAGTAGCAGGAACGGGCGCCTGCCCTTCGAGGGTAGAGTCGGCAAGCATTGCCTCATGGCTCCAGACATTACCACGAGATGCCAGTTCCTCATTTCCACGGATATAGGCATGTCCGGTATGCAGTCCGGTAAACAGTACGCAACGGGATGGAGCGGATACGGCAGTGCCCGAATAATGATTGACAAACGTCATTCCACTCTTTGCCAAAGCGTCAAGATTAGGAGTTTCGATAAGCTGCTGACCATAGCAGCCCAATTCGGCACGCCCCAGGTCATCTGCAAGAATATAGATGATATTAGGTTTGTGTGGTGTTTTGGCTTTCGCCTGTGCACTCCCTAAAACGGGGAATGCACACGCAAAAGTGCTTATTTTTAATATTAAGTTAGTAGAATTCATTGTTATAAGATTAGTTGATTACAAGTCCTCGGGAGACATGATAGTATACTTATATATCTCAAGCTCTGCCAAAGCGAAATAAGGAATTCCATCTGTTGTTTCCGTCACCTCAAACCATACCCAACGCACAGGAGCCTTTGCCTGAACGATTTCGGAAGTATATATAGTGCTCACTGTTCCCGGCAAATCGGTATAAGAGGCCAGCAGGGTAGCTCCTCCTTTACTGATATCGACTGAATTGCCATCTACGAATTTTACTCCGTCGAAGAATGCTTCCGGGTCATAGCCAGTGCTGCCATATACATTCAGTGTTTTCCATGAGCGGTCGTTGGCACGATTGCTATTGGTCGACTTGAATGAGAACGCACTGAACTCTTTCCCCAAATCAATAACGATATAATGAGGTAATGCAACAGGTGTCTGCCATTGTGAATGGAAAAAAGTAGCCACGTCACCGTCTATCAAGGCAGAAAGCGGACGCGTTGTAAAAGGTGCATTGGTATACATAGCCGATACATTCAAAGGAATCACCTCTGGATTGGAGTACGTAGGCAGCGCGCTTTCCGCCTGAGCGGAAATGGTAAAGACGTTTCCTCCCGTATTTCCCTCGTTGTAGGTCTGTATTTTAAAGTCAATCTCACCATACCTATGCAGCAAATTATCCACCAGAAGAGAACTTGCAAAGGTGCTGATTTGCTTCCGGTATACTTTCCCCGTCTCAGGAATGGTATAATTTACTTCCACATATTTCAGGTTCTCGTCTTCAGGAAGAGTCCAGCTAAGTGTGATACTTCCGGGGCCAGGGGTAGCTTTTATATCTGTGATATCTGAAGGGAACGGATAATTATTCCCGTCCTCCGAGCATGACATAAGCCCGCAAACACCACTGAGTATGCATATTACAACAAATAGTATTCTTTTCATATTCTATAAACTTTTAATATTTAGGATTCTGTACCATATTCGGATTCTTATTTATTTCTGCACTCGGTATGGGCAACAGGTATTGCCGGGGAGCGTCAAATCTGCGTTGGTCCGGCAGTTCTATGATTTTTGCAAAATCCTGAAGGGTGGTGGCATTAATATCAAGCCCTCTCACCGGGACGTTGAAATAGATATCTCCGAGTTTCCAACGGCGGATATCCCAAAAGTTATGGTTTTCCTGATAAAGCTCAATCATACGTTCCTGACGAACAATATTGGTAAGCTGACCGTTTGGTCCTCCTTTCCCATCCGAATAATCCGAGAATGGATGTTTGGCATTCGCCCAGCTATCCTTGACAGCCGGAAGCCCTGCACGTTTCCTTACCAAATCCAGATAGGGCATTCCTTTTGCCGGATAACCTTCTTTATCATACCCCACACATGCTTCTGCATAATTGAGATAAAGTTCCGCCAGACGAATCACAGGCCAAGGAAATTCGTAATTATTTTCCTTACCACTTTCGGCTGCTGCCTGTCCGGGATGTACCGCTTTTTTATTCAGATACCCGGTCTTCGAATAGTTATTCGTACGGTCATCATAGAGTCCGCAGTTTTCATTCTTCAGGAATCCGGTAAGCCACTTCTTCCCTCCTGCACGTTTGGCATTAAAACTGGCTGCATATGCATCTTTTTCCTTCTCAGTCAGACATTCAAAATATCCATTCTGAAAAGCTACCCATGCATAAAAACGAGGTTCGCGGTCGAGGTGCATACGCAAAGTCTGTTTACCAGCTTCTGCAAATTCCATCCCTTCCGGTATGGTTACAATGTCGAGCCGGTTGGGGTAATCAAATTCGGGATCTTCATCAACAGGCAAACCGTTCTTGGTGTAGAAACGGTCAATCATGGTCATCGTAGGTGCTATTCCGTTCCATCCGCCTCCTTTCAGCCAGGGAATAGATTTACGCTGGATACTTAGCGGACCGGCTTTTCTGGTTTCTGCAAAAATCACTTCCCTACAGTTGTCTTTATCCATAAAAGAAAAACGCAGGGTACGGATGAGCTGATCCTTGGGTTCCGGCAAACTGGAGAAAGTGCCTGGCTGCATTTCATATAGTGAATAATTCTTTTCAGCAAGCTGGATAGCTTCCCAGGCCGCATCCGCTGCTATTTTCCATTTATTAGGATCATAAGTCAGGTTCATCAGCAATGTACCGTCATGGTTCTTGAAATCACTGTAATCACTATTTCCATTGAAAAGAGGCGAAGCCGCATAAAGTAACAAACGTGCTTTGAATGCTTTGGCTGCCGTAGAAGTGGCAAGTCCATATTCGTTTCCTTCCCGTGTTTCTGGGAGCCGTGCCGCCGCATCGTCAAACAGGCCGGCAACCCACGCCACACATTCATCATAAGGCATCCGCGAAAGATAATTCTCTCGTGGCGTATCGAACTTGGGAGTTTCTTTCACCAGAACAGTCGGGCCGTAGCATTTCATCAAAAGCAGATGAAAATAAGCAATCAGGAAATCTGCCTGTGCCGTGTAATCTTCAATCACAGCCGGGTCCATACCAGGAACTGTATTGATGTTCTCTTTCAATAAATAACATTGGCGAATGCCCTGAAACAAAGTGTTCCAATAGCTTAAAATTGTATTGTTGGAATCGTAGTTACCTTCTGCAAATTTCACGTATGCACACTGATTAAAAGGACTGATCGTTTCGTCACCGGTAAAATCCAGACAGTCATCCACATAATTGGACTGAGGAAGATATCCGTAACATGAGTACAAGTATTTCTCCGCTGCTTTAGGATTGGTAAACACATCCTTTTCCGTAGGTACCTCATTGGGGACAATGTCCAGGTAGTCGCAGGAGTTCAGAGATACTGCCACAAATAAGATACTGAGAATATATTTAAATGTCTTTTTCATAATACATCACTTTTATTTGTTGTTAAATGTCATCTGAAAACCGATATTGAATACACGTTGTGTCGGATATTTTAGTCCGCTTCCTCCTCCTTGTTCAGGGTCCCATAGGTCGAACTTGGAGAATGTCAGCAAGTTGTTTCCACTGACATATAGACGCATATTCTTAAAAGTATATCCTATTTCCGCATTTTTCAGCTTCAGGAAAGCGCCATCCCTCATCCAGTAATCGGACGTTTTAGTATTGTTCTCATTTGTATTTCTTGATAAGCGCGGATAACCGGCACCACTATTCTGATTATCCGGTGACCAATGGGCATCTGCTACCCATTGAAGTACATTACGTAATGAACTGTTCCCGAAAGGATGGAAATCACTGATAAACAGAGATGTCTTAGCTACTCCCTGAAAGAAGAATGAGAAATCCAGATTTCTCCACTTGAATGAAGGACCGAAACCATACACAATCTCCGGAACGGTCGGATTGCCCAGCCACACCCAGTCATCAGTATTGATGATTTCGTCATCATAACCACGTATCTTCGATATATTTTTATATTTGATATCTCCGGCTTTAACTAATTGTCCCAATTGCTGATTATAATTATCAGCTTCGGCCTGATCTATAAACAGTCCGTCCGAAAGATATCCCTTTACGACATTCATACTTACACCTACTCTCGACTGAAAAGGAAACGCAGGGGATTCATCGCAGGCAACAATTTCATTATGGGCATACGTGAATGTTCCTTTGAAATTGACGAAAAAGTCCTTGCCCAGCTTCTTATCATACCCCAGAGATAAATCAATTCCCTGATTTTTCATTTTCGCCAGATTACCGTATACGGCAGTGGTAGCGGTTCCCAAATAGTTGGGAATAGTGGCTTGTTGCTGGAAAATGTTCTTTCTGTTTTCCCGGAAATATTCTACTGTGAAATTCAGCGAACGAAACAGTTGTACATCCATCCCGACATTGAACTTTGCTCCTACTTCCCATGTGATACCTTCATTGGCATAGCGATTATAGGTAGGTCCATTCTGAGTATAATTCTGTCCGAGGCCGGTAGTGTACCCCTTACCGCCGAGATTGATTTGTGACATATAAATAAAACGCGCCCCGCCAATCTGGTCGTTACCTACCAAACCATACGAAGAACGTAACTTAAGTCTGGATACAGTGTTTCTCAGAGGTTCAAAAAAGCGTTCTTCACTGATATTATAACCCACTGCGATAGAAGGGAAAAGTCCGAAACGATGTCCCTTGGCGAAATTCTCAGAACCGTTGTAGCCGACATTCGCCTCAAGCATATACTTCTGGTCATAAACATAAGAAGCACGTGCCGCAATTCCTTGTTTACGCTGGGGAAGTGAGTTTATCACATTATTTCCCGGTGTGTTATTCACCAGTTCGTCCTGATTGTACAGCAACATAGCGCTGACGTCATGTTTTCCAAAAATACGGCTATAATCTATCATTGCTTCCAGATACACCCGGCGATTTCCTGAATTAGAGCTGGTAATACCCAGTGTGGTAGCCACTTCTTCTCCGATGCGACTGGTGTTATAGTCGTAGCTTCCATCTTCATTCTGGGTATAATCGGTAATCATGAACTTGTTCCAGTTTGAGGTACGCGCATTGTTTGTCTTAGCCCAGTTCTTAAAAGAAGCCAGTGCCTTAAAGCGTAATCCCTTGGTGATGAAATTCAATTTCTGCTCGTACTCAAGCGAAGCGATAACCGTACTTTCAAAATAATCATTATAGTTTGTTGTCGCCTGTGCCACAGGATTGAGGTAGTTACCAACCAAACGTTGCGTGCTGCCCCATTTCACATAGTTAGTTACCCCGTCGGGTTCAAAAAAAACCGGAAATTCTACGGGAGAAGTATCCATGGTGTTTGCAAAGATGCTATTCATACCCATATTAGGCTGTATACCATCCCGCAACTGCACATTGAGCCGAAGCGATAACCTGGCACTCTTACTCAAACTGGCATTGATATTGTTCTGAAAGTTATAGCGCATAATGTTGATATTGTTATTATAAGAGAAGAAGTCCTTAGAACGGTTCTTAAGCATACCATCTTCGTGCACTACTGTTATACTGGAGAAATAGTTCACCCGTTTCCCACCTCCCCGGATATTGAAATGGACTCTTTCTGTAAAAGAGGTATTTTTGAACAGCTCATTATACCAATTGACATCCGGGAAAACATAAGGATTCAGTCTGGCTCTTGTCCCGGCAATCTTGTCGGCAGTATAAGGCACATCTCCGCTTCCGTCATTGGCGACAGCTTCGTTGAATAATTCCATATAAGTGGCCCCGTCTACAAACTTCGGAACGCTGGTAGGTTGTTTCAATTGTCCTTCGATACGAAAATTGATGATAGGCCGGTCGATGTTGTACCCGGATTTGGTAGTGACAATCATCACACCGTTTGCACCACGACTACCATACATGGCAGTAGCTGTAGCATCCTTTAAGATTGAAAAACTTTCAATAATTTCAGGATCAAGGTTATTCAGGTCACTTGCCGATATCTGTACACCATCTAAAACAATCAAGGGATCGGTCACCTCACTCATAGTAGCAATTCCCCTGATCCAAAAGTTTGATCCGTCTACTCCGGGCTGTCCAGTCCGCTGAACAGCAACAACACCTGCCAACCGACCGGCAAAAGCATTTGAAAGACTTGTCACAGGGACTTTCAAGTCAGCCGGACGAACCGACTCAACCGAACCCACCATACTTGCTTTCTTCTGCCCTGTACCGTAGGCAGTAACCACCACTTCTTCTATCTCCTTCACGGACTCCTTCAATGTGATGGTAATATTAGAGCGGTTCCCAACCTCTACTTCCTGAGTGATGTATCCGATAAATGACACTTTGAGGGTAGCCTTGCCTGAAGGAACCGTAATAGAATACAAGCCGTCGACGTCGGTAATCGTGCCTGCATCTGTCCCCGCTACTTGTACCGATGCACCGATAATGGCTTCTCCATGCTCATCTTTCACCAGACCTACCACCGTTCTTTTTCCCTGTTGCTGGGCTTTGGGTGTAGATTCTTTTACGTTTTTCAGAATAATTTGCCGGTCATTGATTTCATAGTTGACAGATAATCCCTTCAATAATAAATCCAAAACCTGGTCAACTCGTTTATCCTTAACTTTGATATCTACTTTCTTGCTATTATCAAGCACTCCGCCATAATAAAGAAAGACAAATTCGCTTTCCTTTTCAATATGCTGTAAGATACTTTTTATGGGAGTATTATAAAACTCAAATGTGAATTTTTTATCTTGCACATATTTTGATTGTGCATAAGCTGATATTGATATTGGTATACATAAAAAGACTGTAAAGAGTATGATTTTTGATAAATTAGTAATCATACCCACATTAATCTGATTGTTTTTCATAACTTTGTGGAGTTTAAGATTAACCATTATAAATGGTTTAATTATTTTGCAATTATAAGCCGGATAGTACTGCAATATTATCCGGTTTTTTTGTGTTTTTCTTATGTCATAGGCTTTATCATTTTAGTGGATTAAATCTAAGTTATCATTCTCGCTTTTCTATATAGAATCCGGTTTCTATTTCTTTGTAACGAATGGGGGCTGTCACCGATATTCGCCGCAATATTTCGGTAAGCGGATAGTTCAGATCCAAGTTACCATACATTGGCAATTCTTTAACAACAGGATCAACAGAGATATGAATATCGAAATAGCGTTCCAGCTTCTGCAACACATTTCCCAGCGGTTCCGCGTTCAACACCAGCAATCCTCGTGTCCATGCAATATAATCAGAAGCTACGACGCTGTGTTTACCTTTGATGTTTCCTTCACATATAGTCCCCAATTCATTAGGCGCAAGTAGTATTGTCTTTTTAGAAGAATCTTTAAGCTTTACAGAACCACGAAGCAAAACTACTTCTGAAACCGAATCCTCACTATAAGCATTAACATTGAATGCCGTACCCAAAACTTCTACTTCAAAACGCGTTGTTTTCACAATGAAAGGAGCCGACTCATCACGTCGTACATCTATATATATTTCTCCATCAGCAAATATTTCTCTCCGTTTTCCAGAAAAAGAACGTGGATATACTACCCGACTACCAGAGTTGATATGCAAAACAGAACCGTCTGCCAACTGTAACTGAGTATGCTTACCTCTAGGTACTATGAGCTGATTGTATTGACTGGCCTGGTCCGACTCCCCGTCACATTTCTCTGATACTTTTTCCTTATCTACTAAAATCGATCCATCAGCCGAATAAGTTACATTAGTAGCTTTTTTCAGTGAGAGAACTTTCTGAGATGACATAATCAGTTGAATTTCATCTACCGAACTCTCCACTTTTGCCAATCTGGATGCTACATCCGAAATATCGTTTTCTCCTTTAAAATTATTAACGATTGCAAGTCCGAATACTAACAGCAGAACAGCAGCAACCGAAACGGAGATTGCTATCCTGAAAGAGTGCCGGCGCCGGTCAGCTCTGGCAGTCACAGCAATCTTTCTGCTAACAGAGTCCCACATCCTATTTATCTCATCGGCAGATGGTTCAACTTCCTGAGCTTTGAAATAGAAAATAAGTCCTCTGATAATACGATATGTTTTATGTTTATTATCCATTTTGTACCCATTTTATAATTAATACGGTATTATTGAAAAATACTACTCACTTTTTCTGAATAAAATTTCAGAAAATCTGTTTTTTAATAATAAGTCCGGATATAAGAAAGCACCCGGGAAGGATTCAGAAGTACTTGTAACAGTCTTGTTGTTAGATAATTCCAGCTTTTAAGAGGAATACTATCATCAAACTGTCATTTTTCATCAGACTGCGTAGTTTTATCAATGCCCGGCTCACTAAATTCATTGACGACTGCACATTGATATTCATTATCTCTGCTATTTCTTTGTGAGACAGCTCTTTGACGAAACGAAGGTACAGAATTGTTTTTTGATTGGAAGGCAGGGAAGAGAGAGCTTTTAAAAGTTGTTTGCTTAACTGCATATCCTCATCATTCTTTAAGAATAGCTGCTCAAACAAGTCATGTGATTCTGAAATATGGAAAGCAAATTCATCCAAACTTGTTGTTTCTTTCGATAAGAGCAGATTATCGTACAAGGTATTACGTAACGCCCTCAACAGGTAGGCACGGGGACTAACTGCCTGGGAAAGCTCTTTACTCTTATGTAATTTTACAAACACATCTTGGATACAATCTTTGGTCAGTTCTATGTCCTGACAGAATTTCAAACCATAATTAAGTAACAGCGCATAATGTCTTTTGTATAATATTTCTAATGCACGTAAGTTACCTTCAATTAATGAAGACCATAATGTCATATCATCCATTTCATTGAAGTTCATTTTAATTTTATGTCTTTTTTGGGTTTGTATTAGAATTAAAGGTAAATTATTACGAAACGAAATATATAATTAAAAAAGGAAGTATAAATAAATACCAATTCACCCCACTCCACAATATTTGCAGAGGGGGTAAAATTGGCTTCTCAGTTTATCTTATTAATAGTTTTCTTTCTTAACCTCGAAATAAGCCTGCGGATGCAAACATGCCGGGCAAACTTCGGGAGCTTCCTTACCGATTTCGATATAACCGCAGTTACGGCATTGCCATACCACTTCGCCTTCTTTAGCGAATACGGTCA
>PPYE01540302.1_pt1 | contig 13065 bp, 6 predicted proteins | sample 1559881 | NCBI WGS metagenome assembly PPYE01 (sample SAMN08240022, study PRJNA423297) | Human gut metagenome, whole genome shotgun sequencing project.
CGGAAGGTGATACGGTACGTTGCAAAGTTAAAGTTGATTTTGGTTGGAATCGTGAAGAGAAATACGTACATTGGCAGGGTAAACTGTCCGTGGAGAAAGGACAGATCCATAGTGTAACTCCTTGTTTCCGTGGCGCAGCGTTCACTTCTCCGCAAGAAGGTGAAACTGAATTCCACACGCATGTCAACCGTATCGTATCCGTTGGCAACAAGGAAACCGAACTGGATATGTATAGCAGCAAAAATCCGAATACGACTACAGCAGCCATGCAAGCCGTCATTCTGGATGTGGAAATGCCCAAAGACGGTAAGATCATTGCCGAATTCAATGGCAAGAAGTTTGAACATACGTTGGGCGAGTTGCTCGAAGGTTCACGTTCACACTTCATGATCGGTTGGTTGAGCGAGGCGATCCTTTTCAATCGTGCTATGCCGGAAAGCTGTTTCACTTTGGAACACTACATGGAAGATAAAGAGCCGCAACGTGATACGGACTACTACTATGTACGCGTTCGCCAACGTGACGGACAATGGGCTTGGAGTTCACCGATTTGGGCAGAAAGAGTGTGATTTTTTTAAGTATTAAGTATTATGTATTAAGTATTACTTGGTGATATGGAAAAAGAATACGCTATAGGAATTGACCTTGGCGGAACTTCTGTAAAATACGCCCTAATTGATAATGAAGGCGTATTTTACTTTCAAGGGAAGTTACCGTCGAAAGCCGATGTATCAGCAGAAGCTGTCATCGGACAAAAGGAAACCGGACTCCCGGCTTTATTAGGAAATGATGCCAATCTGATGGGATTAGGAGAAACAATGTATGGAGCCGGACAGGGAGCCACTCATGTTGTTTTCCTAACAGTAGGAACAGGCATTGGCGGTGCAGTAGTCATCGATGGCAAATTGTTCAACGGTTATGCCAACCGGGGGACAGAACTGGGGCACGTGCCTCTCATTGCCAATGGCGAACCTTGTGCCTGTGGTTCCGTCGGCTGTCTGGAACATTATGCTTCCACTTCCGCCTTGGTACACCGTTTCAGTCAACGGATAATAGACGCAGGTATCTCCTACCCGAATGAGGAGATTAATGGAGAACTGATCGTCCGCCTTTACAAACAAGGAGATAAGATTGCACAACTATCGCTGGAAGAACACTGTGATTTTCTGGGACATGGAATTGCAGGATTCATTAATATCTTCAGCCCTCAAAAGATTGTGATCGGTGGAGGACTTTCCGAAGCCGGAGACTTTTATATTCAGAAAGTAAGCGAAAAAGCCCGCAGTTACGCCATCCCCGACTGTGCCGTGAATACTCAAATCATAGCTGCCGCTCTTGGAAACAAGGCCGGAAGTATTGGAGCCGCTTCACTCTTTTTCAAATGAAAACAAAAATAAATGATAGTTGATAGCTGATAAATGATAGTTAGTAAATGAAAGTTATCCCAACATACAAATACTCAATCATCAATTAATTATCAACTTCCATCTATCAGTTATCATTTATCAACTATCAACTATTTAAGATTATGAGAAAAAATTTAGGGATGCTGGCGCTGATTATGGCGTTCTGGTTTACCATCTCGTTTATCACCAATATTCTAGGCCCACTCATTCCGGATATTATCCACAACTTCAATCTAAGTGACCTGGCAATGGCGGGATTTATCCCGACTTCTTTCTTCCTGGCCTATGCCATCATGTCTATCCCTGCCGGATTGCTCATCGACCGTTTCGGTGAAAAGCCGATATTATTCGGTGGATTTCTGATGCCGTTTATCGGCACCATCCTATTTGCCTGCATGCACACGTATCCGATGTTATTGGCTTCTTCTTTCATCATCGGACTGGGAATGGCCATGTTACAAACGGTATTGAATCCACTCCAACGTACCGTAGGAGGAGAAGAAAACTATGCATTTATCGCTGAACTGGCACAGTTCATGTTTGGCATTGCTTCTTTCCTAAGTCCTCTGGTATATACTTATCTGATTCGTGAACTTGATCCGGCAACATATACAGCAGGTAAGAGTTTCTTTATCGACCTGTTGGCCGATGTCACTCCACGGGAAATGCCGTGGGTATCTCTTTATTGGGTATTTACAATCCTGCTATTGGTCATGCTGATAGCTGTCGGTGTATCCCGTTTTCCCAAGATCGAGTTGAAAGAAGACGAGAAAAGCGGGTCTAAAGATTCATATCTGGCTTTATTCAAACAGAAATATGTATGGCTGTTTTTCCTGGGAATTTTCTGCTATGTAAGTACGGAACAGGGAACTTCAATCTTCATGAGTACCTTCTTGGAACAATATCATGGAGTTAACCCACAAACAGACGGTGCACAGGCCGTAAGCTATTTCTGGGGATTGATGACAGCCGGTTGTCTGGTAGGTATGATTCTGCTCAAGTTAATTGACAGTAAACGATTGTTGCAAATTTCCGGAATTCTGACGATCATCCTATTATTATCGGCATTATTCGGAAGTAAGGAAGTATCCATGCTTGCTTTCCCTGCTGTTGGATTCAGCATCTCCATGATGTATTCCATCGTATTCTCATTGGCACTGAACTCTGCGTCACAGCACCACGGTTCATTCGCAGGTATACTATGCTCGGCAATTGTAGGTGGTGCCGGTGGTCCGATGATTGTAAGTACACTGGCAGATGCAACATCACTCCGTACGGGTATGCTCTTTATCCTTGTTTTTGTAGGATATATCACCTTTATCGGTTTCTGGGCATGTCCACTGATTAATAACAAGACTGTTCGTCTGAAAGATTTGTTCAAACAACGCTGAATAACAAAGCGATGAATAATAAAAGCAAAGTTATATGATGAAACAACGAATATCTATTTTTCTCTTGTTCACCCTTCTGCTATTCGCCAATGGATATGCACAAAAAGGAATCATGCGTCTGACTCAACAGACCTTGATGCATGAAGTCCGCGAAACGCCTTCGCCTCTGGACGGACAGCATATTACTGTCAATCCCCCACGTTTTATGTGGCCGGATAAGTTCCCGCACCTCGGTGCTGTATTGGACGGAGTTGAAGAAGAGGACTACAAACCCGAAGTAACCTACCGCATCCGTATTGCACGCGACCCCGAATTTAAATCGGAAGTGATTACCGCCGAAAGAAAATGGGCATTTTTCAACCCATTCAAACTCTTTGAAAAAGGGAAATGGTATTGGCAACATGCCTACGTTAACAAAGAAGGAAAAGAAGAATGGTCACCTGTTTATCATTTTTATATAGACGAACACATACGTACATTCAACCCTCCTTCTCTACAGGAAGTATTAACCAAATTGCCCAAGACTCATCCCCGCATCTTGCTTGATGCCGAAGATTGGGATAATATCATCGAACGGAATAAAAACAATCCGGAGGCACAGGCTTATATCCGAAAAGCCGATAAATGCCTGAACCACCCGCTGAAACATCTGGAAGAAGAAATTGATACAACCCAGGTTGTCAAGTTGACAAATATTGTTCAATATCGTTCTGCCCTGATTCGGGAAAGTCGTAAGATTGTAGACCGTGAAGAAGCAAATATCGAAGCCATGGTACACGCTTACCTGCTAACGAAAGATGAGGTATACTACAAAGAAGGCATTAAGCGTCTTTCCGAAATTCTTTCCTGGAAAAAAAGTAAGTACTTTGCTGGAGATTTCAATCGTTCTACTATTCTGTCCATGAGCACTTCAGCGTATGATGCATGGTACAATCTGTTGACTCCGAATGAGAGAAAACTACTCCTAAGAACGATTCGTGACAATGGAAAGAAGTTCTATCATGAATATGTCAATCACTTGGAAAACCGCATTGCTGATAATCATGTCTGGCAAATGACTTTCCGTATCTTGAATATGGCGGCATTTGCTACGTATGGCGAACTCCCGATGGCTTCCACCTGGGTGGATTATTGCTACAATGAATGGGTATCCCGTCTGCCGGGCCTCAATGCGGATGGAGGATGGCACAATGGTGATTCTTATTTCCAGGTCAATCTTCGCACATTGATTGAAGTTCCCGCTTTCTACTCCCGTATCAGCGGATTCGATTTCTTTGCTGATCCGTGGTATAACAACAATGCATTTTACGTCATCTACCAGCAGCCTCCATTCTCAAAATCTGCCGGACAAGGTAATTCACATGAAAGCAAGATGAAGCCGAACGGTACACGAGTAGGTTATGCGGATGCCTTGGCACGTGAATGTAATTATCCGTGGGCGGCCGCTTATGTACGTACCATTCTGCAAAAGGAACCGGATATCATGGAAAAAACTTTCCTCGGAAAATCCGGAGACTTGACCTGGTATCGTTGTACAACCAAGAAAGCTCTCCCCAAAGAAGGACATACTCTTGCCGAACTACCCATGGCGAAAGTATTCAATGAAACGGGAATCGGTACGATGAATACCTCTTTGGGAGATATAGATAAGAATGCCATGTTATCGTTCCGCTCCAGTTCTTATGGTTCCACTTCCCATGCGCTGGCCAATCAGAATGCTTTTAATACATTCTATGGAGGTAAAGCCATTTTTTACAGCAGCGGACATCGTACAGGTTTTACGGACGATCATTGTATGTATTCTTACCGTAACACCCGTGCACACAACAGCATTTTGGTAAATGGAATGACTCAAAAGATTGGAACGGAAGGATATGGATGGATTCCGCGTTGGTATGAAGGAGAAAAAATCGCTTATATGGTAGGAGATGCTTCCAATGCTTATGGTAAAGTGACTTCTCCTCTATGGCTGAAACGTGGCGAACTATCCGGTACGCAATATACGCCTGAAAAAGGATGGGATGAGAACAAACTGAATATGTTCCGCCGTCATATCATCCAACTGGGAAGTACCGGAGTTTTCGTGATTTATGATGAACTGGAAGGAAAGGAGGCTGTTACATGGAGTTACCTTTTACATACTGTAGAATTACCGATGGAAATACAGGAACTGACCGATGAGGTGAAAGTAACCGGAAGGAATAAAGCCGGTGGTATCTCTGTTGCCCATCTTTTCAGTTCGGCAAAAACGGGACAGGCAATGGTAGATACTTTTTTCTGTGCTCCGACCAACTGGAAAAATGTGACGAATGCACAAGGAAAAGCAGTGAAATATCCTAATCACTGGCATTTCTCTTCTACAACTGTTCCTTGCAAAACCGCCCGTTTCCTGACTGTGATGGATACACATGGAGACAACCGTCCGGATATGCAGGTAGTTCGCAAAGGCAATATCATTCAAGTAGGTGACTGGACTATCACTTGCAACCTTACGGAAAAAGGAAAAGCCGCTATTCACGTTAGTAATAAAGTGGAGAAAGTTTCCTTAAACTACGATGCCGGTAAAAAGGAAGGTGCAACGACGGTAACAGATCAGGTAAAAGGGAAACAGGTTAATAAAGTCCTGACAGACTATTTACCGGATTTTGAGATTTAATCTCTCCCCCCAAAAAACTGTCCCGTTATTCAATTTTCTATAAATTGAATAACGGGATATTTTTTATAGAGAATAAAAGATAAAGAACAGAGTATAAAGTACATGATCCTATGAATTGTAACCAAGAAGAGTTCTCTCTACAAACATATACTCCTTTAAAAACGTTATATTTGCAGAGTAAAATAAATTAAGAAAGAACAATGAAATATATCGGAGCACATGTTAGCGCCTCTGGTGGCGTAGAGTTCGCACCCATTAATGCGCACGAAATAGGAGCAAATGCTTTTGCGTTATTCACCAAGAATCAACGTCAATGGGTAAGTAAACCTCTAACAGAAGAAAGTATCAGTCTCTTCAAAGAGAATTGTGAGAAATATGGTTTCCAATCGGAATATATCCTGCCACATGACAGTTATCTTATCAATCTGGGACATCCGGAGGAAGAGGGACTTCAAAAAAGCCGTGCCGCTTTTCTGGATGAAATGCAACGTTGCGAACAGCTTGGATTGAAACTTTTAAATTTTCATCCTGGTAGTTCTCTCAATAAAGTATCGGTAGAAGATTGTCTGTCACTTATCGCAGAAAGCATTAATCTCGCTTTAGAGAAAACAAAGGGTGTAACAGCCGTTATTGAAAACACTGCCGGACAAGGAAGTAATTTAGGAAGCGAATTCTGGCAATTGAAATATATCATTGATCGGGTAAACGATAAGAACCGGGTAGGTGTTTGTCTCGATACCTGCCATACCTATACCGCTGGTTACGATATTGTCAATGAATATGATAAAGTATTTGATGAATTTGATAAAGAAGTCGGATTCAACTACCTCCGTGGTATGCACTTGAATGATTCTAAAAAAGCATTAGGCACCCATGTTGACCGCCACGACAGCATTGGTAAAGGATTGATTGGCAAAGCTTTTTTTGAAAGATTAATGCAAGATTCCAGATTTGATAATATACCGTTAATACTCGAAACTCCGGATGAAAGTAAATGGAAAGAAGAAATTGCATGGTTAAGAAGTATGGAATAAAAGATTAGAAAATACAAGTTATAGAACATATTTTGAAAAAAATATTCAACTATTTTATGGTTGTGTTGAATATTATATATATCTTTGTACCCGTAAGCCTTTGAACTTCAAAGAACTTACGGGTTTCTTTTAAAAACAAAACGAACTAAAGTATCGCATAAACAAAAACTATTAGATATGAGAAGATTTTGGTTAGCATGCACAATGGTAATTGTAGTGGGTATAAGCAGTTGTGTGGATAGTGATAAAGACTTATACCAAGAAGCTCCAGGGGCAGAAATTAACACCTCTAATTTTTCTACTATACAAAAAGTACAAGTAGAAATTGATTATTCCAATTCCGAATCAAGAGTTCCTTTTTCCATTTATGATGGAAATCCATTGATTGAAGGTGAAAACACCACCATTCTAAAAGAAAACGTTCAGGCATTAGATGGTGCATGGACAGATGAACAAGGTAAATTCACCGCAACGGTTGAATTGCCGGCTTATGTATCTAATGTGTATATCGTTTCTACATCACCTTTTGCCAGACAGGCAATCCCTGGAAAAATAGTTAACGGTGTTTTGAAAGTATCAGACACAGATGAACAACTTACTACCAGAGCATCCTACAGAGAGTCAACCCGGTTTGATAGAAATCGGTTTAATAATCTAGGTTGGAATACTAATCTCGGTTCATTCGACGATCGCAGTGGAGTTATTGATTATGCTTATAAAGGTAATGATCCTAAGCTCACTTTAAGTAAATCTGAAATGAACGAATTACGTACTACTGTAAGCAAGGTGTTGAATACATTAGGAAGTTGTCCAGAGGAATATCGTACTCAAGCCGACTTATATGTAGAGGAAGATGAAACAGCCGTAGTACTAACTGCATTAAGAGGATGGACCTGTTGGAACAGTTCATTAGGCTACTACTATTACAGATACGATCAAGCTCCTGCCAGTCTGAAAGACGTAAAAGTATATGCTGTATTCCCCAATACTCAAATGATCTGGAATAATGGAAGCCTTCAAGCCTCTCCCCAAGGTATAAAAGAAGGTACAGCTGTACAACTAAAATATTTTGATGATCCGGAATATCCAAAAGGCAAGAACTTCCCCAAAGGATACTACATTGGTTTTATTCTCGCTTGCAACGCATGGAACACCTATTTTACAGGTTTCAACAGTTATACTCTAACCGAAGGATTTTATGCCAGTTCCACAAAAGGATTTAGTACTAAAGTTAATAGCGGTATAGATGTACGTACAGCTATGTTTAAAGATAAAAACAGTAACATTGCTATCGCCTTTGAAGATTTCATGGATGATCAGAATTTTACAGATGTTGTATTCTCATTAAAAGCCAATCCTGAAATCACTAATGTTCCTCCTGTAGATGAAGACTTAAATACAACTATTGAAAAGACAGGTGTATACGCATTTGAAGATGAATGGCCTAAAGCTGGTGATTACGATATGAATGACGTATTGGTTCAGTATACTTATCAAAAAGTATTCAATATATTCAATGAAATCTTAAGCGAGTCATTTACATTTAAAACTTTATATAATAAATCGACTGTATTCACTAACGGATTAGGTTTCATTCTTTCAAATGAGGGAAATGCACAGTCAATTGAATACTTTATTAGAAAAGAAAATGAAAAGGACTTTACTGTAGCTTCGGGAGCTGACAAATTTACTCGTGAAAGCAATGCAATCATATTGACAGATAATGTTAAAACAAACCCAAATGCCGAATATAAAGTAACATTCAAATACGGAGATAAAAACTCGAATAAAAAACAGGAAACATCAATCGATGCATTCATATACCGTCCTAGCAAAGAAGGTAATCGCCTGGAAGTTCATTGTCCTATGAAGAAACCAACTTCTAAAGTCGATACTTCTCTCTTCGGACAATATGAAGACTGTTCTAAACCTAATGAAGGCATTTACTATGTATCGAATCAAGAGAATATTTATCCTTTTGCATTCTATTTGTCAAATGCCAATGCTAATGATATTGCAGAACTAAAGAACTTCGATAAAAACGAGAAGAAGTCTATCAGCGAAATCTATCCTAAATTTATAGACTGGGCTAAATATGGTACAAACGCCGATTGGTATAAGAAAAAATAAGTACTTAATATACTGAAACAAGAATAGCTGGAAGAATCTCTCTTTCAGCTATTTTTGTATATATCAAAGGATAAGAGCCAGACACTTAATAAATATTCGCCATACTGACTAAAGGTTCATACAGTTTCTCTATATCCTGCGAATCCATCTCTATTTGCACCTGATCGCCGGGCATTAATGTCTGCCCTTTAGGAGGCAAATTCTTCCGGTCACGATGAACATTAATTATCACACAACGCTCCGGTAAACGAAGTTCATCTACTATTTTCCCGTCTAAATAAGAGCCGCTCATTATTTCTACAGACAATGTGTAACGCGGTTCTTCCTTAAATGCAGGCGAATGAATCATATCGTCATACAAAATAACATTGAACGGTTTGATTTGAAGCATTTCCGTAAAATAATAAGTTAATCCTCCTACAACAATAGAAGGATAAAAGACTTCCAAATGCCCCGTAATCTCGGTTATTAGTACAATAGCTGTCAAAGGGGTACGGATTACTGCAACAAGGAATGCAGACATACAAATCAACATGATATAACTAATATTCTCATAAGCAATAACACCCTGTTGAACCATAATTAATCCCACTATTTGTCCAAGAAGTCCTCCCGTCACCAGCGTCGGGATAAAACTTCCTCCCGGTAAACCCGAAGAAAAAGAAAAAGTGCTAAAAACAAAATGCAACAACATCATGCCGACAATCCAGAGAATATGTGTGTCCGGATGCATAGCTTGCGATAACAAGAACTGTTCCCCTCCTCCGGTCAGATTAAACTCGGCCATAGAAATCAGAAAAGCGATAAAAAGCAAATACAGCATCTTCACGTATTCCGGATGCTTAATAGCAGGGTAAATACGTTTCACCTGAAGAGTGGTGACAGAAAAGAACTTTCCAAAGACAGAAACCACTGCTGCCAGCAAAAGAAACAATTTCACTTGCCCCCAGAAAGTCATCCCCGGTACAATAGCATCAATATGAAAATAAGGATTGATCGGGAAAATCCAACTGGCAACTCCACCTGCCACTACTCCTGCCAAAAGAGTGGTAATAGCTGTTTTAGGTGCATCGAACCGCTCGATAGATTCGATCACCAACAATGATGAAGCCAATGGGGCAGCAAAAGCAGCAGCTAACCCGGCACCGGCGCCGGCAGACAATAGTTGTTTCCGTTCACCACTAAGCACCCTCCCCCATTTGGATACCAAATATCCAACATACGAACCTATTTGCACGGAGGGACCTTCACGCCCCAAAGACAATCCAGTACTTAATGCAAGTATTCCACCTACAAACTTTGCCACCAATTCCAGAAAAGGATGTTTATAATCAACCCTGCCATTGATAACTCCACGTGTTTGCGGAATACCCCCACCGGTAATAAGCGGCATTTTCTTTACCAACCAGGATACGAATACAAGTATTCCCCACATCAAAAGAAAAAGAGGTATGTACCAATACCATTTGGGACGAGAATCAAAGAAATCGTGACGGAGATTAAAGAAAAACTGTAATAGGTAATGATAAGGCACAGCCACAAGTCCTGTCAGTAATCCTACGAAGATACTGACAAAGTACAGTCGGGCATCAATCAACTTCAGTTTAAAAATGCGCCAACGACCTTTATCTTTTATCATTTTTATCAGTCGAAACATTCAGCCAGCCTTACATTGTTTTTATACGTAGGACATACAACAATCAAAACCCTGCTGTGGTTTTCAAACTAATGAAGATTTAATTTCTAATTATTTTCCCATCATATTCAAACGAAAGATAGCATGCACCATAAAGTAAGAACCCAGTGCATTATAATCAGTGTCACGAATGGCAGTAGCGGTTATCGTGCGAATCATAGAAATGTCCTGATGAAGAATATCATATATTTTGAAGCGGATTAGTAACTGTTTCCTCTTCAAAAAGGCTTTTGACAGCTGACAGTTCCACATGAAATTTGCTTTGGCATAACCCTCATAACCATATCCGGTACGAAGGAAATAAGTCAGGTCATTATATAACTCCATCCCCCAGGGAAGATAAAGCTGCAATTCAGTTCCTGCCTGATAATCAAAAGTTTCAGTACGTTTCTCCCGTACGTCATTATAAGAATTGTTATAAGTCAGGCCAACAAGCCCTGTAAGTTCCATTTGGCGGGTACGATAAGTAATCCGTAGACGTTCACGTCCCGTTAAATGCTGTACGGAAGTTTTCACCGGTTCTTCTTTATTCAAGGTTGTATAGCCATTCTGATTCCGATATTGCAGATAGGAGTAAGTACGAAATATCCAGTTACGATTCTTAAAAGGGGTATTGAGAGAAAAAGAACCCATGGCCCGCCAATTACCATTCATATTGACCGGAGATGTAGTTCGTACACCGGTTTCACTATCATAAGTCACCTGATTAGTTACATTGTTAATGGTATTCTCGAACAAAGCGGTAGCTACCATATTTCGCTGATATTTGGTATTATAAGAATTGAAATTCAGCGTAAAAGTATTCATATATGAAGGCTTCAACGAAGGGTTTCCGACACGGATATTCAAAGGGTTGGTACAGTCGGTCACAGGTTGGAGATCACGTATATTAGGCTGTTTCCCTTTTCCCCTATACACAATTTGCAAACGGGTGCGTTTTGAAAACTTATAGCGGAAATTGACAGTAGGCGAAAAATTCATGACCGATCTTTCCAACTGATCTTCGGGAGCATCACTCAACAATGAATGGCTAACAGACTTTTGAGGTTCAAAATCAACACCAATATTATAATTATACTTCTTTTGTGAAGTACGTATGGCAAGGTTCACTAAGTGATTACTGTATTGATTTTCAAAACGGTTACTAGAGTCTTCATCAAAGTCAGGAGCAAACTCTTCCAGTTCCTTATCCCAGTCATAGACAAAACGATCCGAATTGTTCACTCTATACTGATAGCTGTAACGAAGTTGCAGGAAATGCCGCCACGGCAATGGTTCTACATACACCAGTTGCACCCGGTAATTATAGCCGTCAACATCATCCTCTATTTTCTGATTCTGAATCTTCTTCGTATTATTTTTGAAGTACCGGGTGGTGGAAAGGCTCTTTCGGTCTGTAGCTGAAGCATTAGTACCATAGTCTACCTTCAAAGCAACATTTCTCCCCAAACGACTCAATTTCCGGCTAAGTTGCAACATCATCGTCAGATTATACCGGGAATTATGATTGGTGCCGGAGGACTCTCTTTCATTCAACAAGACATCATTCCCCCACCCTTCCTGAAAGCCACTATTCTCTCTGTCATTGGCTGAGAAACGATATTGAGGACGGAAAATCAATGTAGTAACAGAATCCATTTTCCATTCAAGAGAAGCATTGGCTACCAGTTCGTGATTCTGTTGTCGGCTATGACTCGTGCCCAGATTGATTGATTTATCTTCCCGGAGAAAGTTGTCGACTGTGGTACGGCTATCTTCCAAACGATCGGTGCCGACATATTGAATATTTGAACGTAATTTAACGCGCTTCCAATCATAAGTCGCATTAAGCCCCAATGAGCGGGAGGTAGTCAGTCCCATCCGGCTACGGATATTGCCTGTTGAACTGGAAGATTCATTCTGTAATTCCGAGAATCCCTGGTTATTGGTATTATTCAGATTCCCGATAATGGTTAATTGAGAGTTTTCACGAAAACGGTTCAAGGTATTGGCTAATTCATAACGATCTTTACTTCCATATCCTCCCATAAAATTCTCCATCCAGCCCCGTTTCATATTTTTTTTCACAGACAAGTCCAGAATCATCTCTTCCTCTCCGTCATCTATTCCCGTAAGACGTGCCAAATCCGATTGGCGTTCATACGCTTTTAACTTCTCCACCATCTCCACAGGAAGATTTTTAAGAGCGGCTTTCGGATCATCAGAGAAAAACTCTTTACCGTCCACCAAAATCTTTTTTACTTCCTTGCCATGTATCAGCAACTTACCGTCTGCATCTATTTCACCTCCCGGAAGCTGTTTTACCAATTCTTCAAGCATTGAACCTTCGGGAGTACGATAGGCAGAAGCGTTGAATACCGTTGTATCGCCCTCTGTCACCGCCATTGGAGCCTGCCCCACTACCACTGCTTCATCTAAAGCATAACTTTCCGGAGTCAGATTTATATCCCCCAATTCATTAGAAGAACTTTTGCTGGAAATGGAAACGGGATGAAAAACCTGCTTATATCCGATATATGAAACCTGTAATAATAAAGACTTCGCTTTAGTTGCATGATTAGGAATGGAAACGGAAAGTTGAAATTTACCGATAGCATCCGTAGCGCCGCCGCCCAACAATGTACTATCCGGTAAAGCTAAAAGCCGGACCGTAGCAAACGGTACCGGCTGATAGGTTTCAGTATCAATCACACGACCGGAAAAACGCTCTTTGCCGGACTGAGCAAAAACAGTCAAACTAATCAGTAACAAG
>PPYE01091229.1_pt1 | contig 13064 bp, 10 predicted proteins | sample 1559881 | NCBI WGS metagenome assembly PPYE01 (sample SAMN08240022, study PRJNA423297) | Human gut metagenome, whole genome shotgun sequencing project.
CAACCAGTATTTCGCAGACCACCCGGAGATGGTTCTGGGCGTACTCTCCACCGAAAGCACCCAGTATGGACGAGAGGAATTGACCGTTGCTCCCATCGAGGGTGCAAACCTTGCAGACCAGCTTGCCGAGGCGGTACAGCATATTGAGGGTCAGTACACCGAAGTCGAGGTGGAAACGCCAGATATTGCGGATGCCGAAAATGAGAAGCACATTCTCCCGGCTGACCCGGATGTAAAAAACTTCTCCTACACCGTGGTGGACGGTGAGGTGTTCTACCGGGAAAACTCCGTGATGACGCAGGTGGAACTTTCCGACACCGCCAAGGGGCGTGTCACCGGCATGGTGGAACTGCGGCAGATCGTCAACGACCTGATCGACCAGCAGTTGAACGACTACCCGGACGAGGATATCAAGGCAACACAGGAGCGTTTGAACGCCGCCTACGATGCCTTTACCGCAAAGTACGGCTTGCTGAACGACCGCAAAAACGGGCGGCTGTTTGAGCAGGATTCCTCCTACTATCTGCTTTGTTCGCTGGAAAATCTGGACGAGCAGGGGCAGCTCAAGAGCAAGGCTGCAATGTTCACCAAGCGCACTATCCGCCCGGAGCGTACCGTTACCAGCGTGGATACTCCCAGCGAAGCGTTGGCGGTATCTATTGGTGAGCATGGCAAAGTGGATTTGCCCTATATGGCAGAACTGCTGGGCACTCCCGGTAAGTACGGGCGCATTACCACCGAACTTTCCGGTGTGATCTTCAAAGACCCTGCCGCCGACCCCACCGACCCCGAAGCGGGCTGGCAGATGGCAGACGAGTACCTGTCCGGCGATGTCCGGGCAAAGCTGCGGATGGCGCAGTTTGCCGCCGAGACCAACCCGGAATTTGCGGTCAATGTGGATGCGCTGATTAAGGCACAGCCCAGAGAACTGGAAGCATCTGAAATTGATGTACGGCTGGGTGCTACTTGGCTGGACCCGGACATTATCCAGAAGTTTATGACCGAGACGTTCCAGATCCCCTACTATCTGCGCCATGCAGTCAAAGTGAGGTATTCTCCTTATACCGCAGAGTGGCGTGTGGAGGGCAAAACTGCCACCGGGCGGGGCGATATTATCTCCTCCGAGACCTACGGCACCAGCCGTGCTAATGCCTATAAGATTCTGGAAGAAACACTCAACCTGAAAGATGTCCGCATCTATGACACCATCGAGGATGCCGAGGGCAAGCCCAAGCGTGTGCTGAACAAACGGGAGACCATGCTGGCGCAGCAGAAACAGCAGGTCATCAAGGATGCTTTCGCCAACTGGGTCTGGCAGGACCCCCAGCGGCGCATTGCGCTGGTGAAGCAGTACAACGAGTTGTTCAACTCTACCCGCCCCCGTGAATACGATGGTTCCCACATTCACTTTGTCGGCATGAACCCGGAGATCACCCTCCGGGAACATCAGCGCAACGCCATCGCTCATGTACTTTATGGCGGTAATACGCTGCTTGCGCACGAAGTTGGCGCAGGCAAAACCTACGAAATGGCAGCATCCGCCATGGAAGCAAAACGGCTGGGGCTGTGCCAGAAAAGCCTTTTCGTAGTGCCCAACCATTTGACGGAGCAGTGGGCAAGCGAGTTTCTGAACCTCTACCCCAATGCCAAACTTTTGGTGGCACGGCGCAAGGACTTTGAAACTGCTAACCGCAAGAAATTCTGTGCCCGCATCGCTACCGGCGACTACGATGCCGTCATCATCGGGCATTCGCAGTTTGAGCGCATTCCGCTGTCCTTTGAGCGGCAGGAGCGTATCATTCAGGAGCAGATTTATGAAACCCTTGCCGCCATCAACGAACTGAAAGTCCACGCAGGCGAGAATTTCTCCATCAAGCAGATGGAAAAGACCCGGAAAACGCTGGAAGCAAAGCTGGACAAGCTGCGCGCCGACAGCCGCAAGGATGACGTGATTACCTTTGAACAACTGGGCGTTGACAGGCTTTTTGTGGACGAGAGCCATTTTTACAAGAACCTCTTTTTGACCACAAAAATGCGTAATGTCGCAGGATTATCCACCAGTGAAGCACAGAAATCCAGCGATATGTTCGGCAAGTGCCGCTATCTGGATGAGATCACCGGCGGGCGCGGCGTGGTGTTCGCCACCGGCACCCCCGTGAGCAATTCCATGACCGAGCTGTACACGGTCATGCGGTATTTGCAGTACAGCACCCTCCAGCAGAAAAAACTGACCCACTTCGACTGCTGGGCATCCACTTTTGGAGAGACCACCACTGCAATCGAGCTTGCGCCGGAGGGTACCGGCTACCGTGCCCGCACCCGGTTCGCCAAGTTTTTCAACCTCCCGGAGTTGATGTCTATGTTCAAGGAGGTTGCGGACATTAAAACTAGCGACCAGCTTCGTCTGCCTGTGCCCGAAGCAAAGTTTGAAACCGTGGTGGCAAAACCCTCGGAGATTCAAAAGGAAATGGTGCAGGAACTGAGCAAACGTGCTGCAGAAATCCACTCCGGTGCAGTAGATGCCTCCGTGGACAATATGCTCTGCGTCACCAACGATGGGCGCAAGATCGGCTTGGATGTTCGTTTGATGAACCCCATGCTGCCAGATGATCCCAACAGCAAATTGAACGTATGCGTTCAAAATGTGTTGAAAATCTGGGAGGAGGGTAAAGACCAGAAGTTGACCCAGCTTTTGTTCTGCGACCTCTCGACACCAAAGAACGATGGCAACTTCAATGTCTATGAGGACATTCGCAAAAAGCTGATTGCCGCCGGTGTGCCGGAAAACGAGATCGAGTTTATCCACAACGCAGATACCGAAGCAAAAAAGGCGGCATTGTTCTCCAAAGTGCGCTCCGGCGATGTGCGCGTCCTGTTGGGCAGCACGGCAAAAATGGGCGCAGGAACCAATGTGCAGCAGCGTCTTGTGGCAGTGCATCATCTGGATGTCGGCTGGAAACCCAGTGATATGACCCAGCGCAATGGTCGCATCATCCGGCAGGGCAACATGAACAAGGAAGTCAAGGTGTTCAACTACGTCACCGAAGGGACATTTGACTCGTACTTGTTCCAGACCCTTGAGAATAAACAGCGATTTATCAGCCAAATCATGACCAGCAAATCTCCGGTGCGCTCCTGCGAGGATGTAGACGAACAGGCGCTTTCCTATGCGGAGATCAAGGCATTGTGTGCCGGAAATCCGCTCATCAAGGAGAAGATGGATTTGGATGTTCAGGTCGCAAAACTCAAAGTTCTGAAAGCCGACCACCAGAGCCAGAAATTCCGTCTGCAAGACAAGCTGCTGACCAAATTCCCGGCTGACATTCAGGAAACGAACGCCTATATTGCTGGGGTGAAAGCGGACGCACAGCTTGCCGCCGCCCATCCGCAGGTGCAAGAGGGTTTCTGCGGCATGACCATCAAGGGCGTGACCTACGATGAGAAAAAGACCGCTGGTGAGCGTCTGGTGCTTGCTTGTTCCGAACTGCCCAACGCCGAGGAAAAAGTCATCGGCAGCTACCGGGGCTTTGAGTTGTCTCTGCGGTTCGATACCTTCCGCAGCGAATATCAGGCGATTCTGAAGGGTCAGCGGAGGTACCCGGTAGCACTGGGCACCGACCCGCTGGGCAACATTATCCGTTTGGATAATTCGCTGAACAACTTCCCGGAGCGCATTAACTCTGCTGAGAATGAACTAGCCACTCTGCATCAGCAGCAGGCAGCGGCGCAAATCGAAGTGGATAAGCCCTTCCCGCAGGAGGAAGAACTGGCAGAGAAATCTGTACGGCTTGCGGAGCTGAACGCCCAGTTGGATGTGGACGAAAAGCACCATGAGCCGGAACAGGACGAGGAAGAACAGGAGGATGCACCTCGCCGCCCCTCGGTGCTGGCGGCACTGGAAGAAAAATCGGACAAGCCGGAGCCGGTGAAGCCCTTCCGCAGTTATTACGACAAGGACGGTGATGCCCGGTGAGGGAAAAGCGGGATGAAATCATTATCCTGAGAACCACAAAAGCCGAGAAGAACCGCATTTATGAAAAGATGCTGGGCATGGGTATCCGCAGCCTGAGTGCCTATATCCGCAAGATGGCACTGGACGGCTATTGCCTGCACCTCGACCTGAAAGAACTGCAACGCATGGCATATCTCTTGCAGATGTGCAGCAACAACCTGAACCAGTACGCCAAACGTGCCAACGAGTGCGGCAAAGTCTACGCCGCCGACATGGAGGACCTGCGGCAGCGGCTGGATGAACTGATTGAGATTGGTCGGCAGATCCTTTCCAAATTGGCAGAACTCTAAAATTTTCCCCGCAGTTGGAGGATTGCGGGGCTACATAAGGGTTGACATCCTTGCAACGCAGTAGTTGATACCTTTATAATCGGGGTGAAAGAAAGGTGGGTGCTAGATATGAGGTTCGTTTTTAAGATGATCGTTTTCCCGTTTTGGCTGCTTACGGCTTTCCTTGCGCTGATGCTGAAATGGACGCTGAACCTGTCGGCGTTTGTGCTGGCACTGCCGATGCTGTATATCTTCGGCTGCGGTCTTTATACGCTGTACTGCCGGGAGTGGCTGCAATTTTTGATCTTGCTGGTGGCAGAGTTTGGATGCTTTGTGTTGATTTTTATGGGCGCTTTGATTGCAGATGCAGCAGAACGTTTTAGTGGCTGGGTTGCCGGATTGTGAGGGATTGGATGGACACAGATGCTATGACCGCCTATTATTGGAAAAATCTGAAAGATATTCCGCAGCGTCAGCTTGCAGACAATGACGAATACCATGCGCTGATCCAAAAAAAGATCGCCGCAGAGAATGCGCTGAAGGCGCTTATCAGCGAAGAAGCGTGGAGATGCTATCTGGAATTGGATGCAATCGGTAACGAATTAGAGAGTGTTCGGCTGGAAGCCGTGTATCTGGCTGGTGCTTCTGATTACGAAAAATTATCCAAATGATCTCGATGCCGCCGATGTGCGGCATTTTCTTTTTTGCAGGGGGTGATGGCACTGGCGGCAACACGATTGATTCCTATGCGGAAGAACAAAGGCAAGTCCATCGGGGCTTGTCTGCATAACCATACCAGCTATATCCAGAACCCGGACAAGACCGAGCAGGGCGAACTGGTCAGCAGCTATCAGTGCAGCCCGCTGACCGTGGACGAAGAATTTCTGTTGACGAAACGTCTGTATGAGCAGACCACCGGGCGCAGCCAGAAAAGCGATGTGATCGCTTATCAGGTGCGGCAGTCCTTCAAGCCGGGGGAGGTCACACCGGAGGAAGCCAACCGCATCGGCTACGAGTTTGCCGAGCGGTTTTTGAAGGGCAAGCACGCTTTTATCGTTGCCACCCACACCGACCGGGCGCACATCCACAACCACATTATTTATAATTCTACCGCCTTGGATGGGACCCGGAAATTCAAAAATTTCTGGCTTTCCTCTTTTGCGGTGCAGCGGTTGAGCGACCTGATTTGTTTGGAACATCAGCTCTCCACCATCGAGTACAAGCCTTATCGGGAACGGCAGAAGCGCATCGTCTACCCACCGAAAGAGAGCAACCGTGACCGGCTATGCACCGTGATCGACAGCATTCTGGCTGAAAAGCCCAAGGACTACGAGGACTTTCTGCAAAGGCTGGAACAGCAGGGCTATGAGGTGAAGCGTGGCAAACACACGGCGGTGAAAGGCGCACGGCAGAAACGATTTATCCGTTTCCGCACACTGGGCATCGGCTATGGCGAGGACGAGATCAAGGCGGTGCTGGAGGGCAAGGTGAAACACCAACCGTACCAGAAGAAGCCGCCCAAAGAGCAGCCCTTCCAGTTGCTGGTGGATATTCAGGGGAAAATGGCAGAGGGCAAAAGTGTCGGCTACAAAAAGTGGGCAACGAAGTTCAACCTGAAAGAGATGTCCAAGACTCTGCTTTTTTTGCAGGAGCAGAAAATCAGCAGCGCCGAGGAACTGCGGGAACGTGCGGCGGCTGCAACGGAACGCTATCATGCTATGGGGGATTCCATCAAGGCAGCAGAAGCAAGGCTGACGGAAATTGCCGTGCTGAAAACCCACATCATCAATTATGCCAAGACCCGCCCGGTCTATGATGCCTATCGCAAGTCGGGGTACAGTAAAAAGTTTTTGGAAGCCCACCGGGAGGAGATCACCCTGCACAAGGCGGCAAAAGCGGCCTTTGATGAAGCAGGGCTGCAAAAGCTGCCGAAGGTCAAGGAATTGGATGCGGAGTTCGCAGAACTGCTGACAAAAAAGAAAGCAGCTTACCCGGACTACCGCAAGGTACGGAATGAGATGCAGGAGTTGGTTCGCGCACAGAAAAATGTAGAACGATTTTTTGCAGAGGAAAAAGACACCACAGAGAAAACCCAGACCCGGTAAACGAATACTGCCGAGGAATCTTCCCATTTGGGAGGGTTTCTCGGCGGATTTTTTGTGTATAGGGCAGCAATTCTTGACCGTTTTTGTGAACTACTGATTATCGCCGTATTCTCGTCATGAAGTTCTTTTGTCGGTATAATTGGAATTAAAGGACGGCGAAGCGTAGTGGCAAAGAAAAAGCAACAGCGTGCTCCGGTCAATCCGGAACTGACAAAAGTGAAGTCCGTGTTTCAGCGAAACGTACACATGGCCTACAAAGTCCAGCGCACACAAAAGAGCGATTTTGTGTGACGGTATCATTCGATCGGCAGAGATGTATAATGTAAGATGCCCCGTGGGCTTAATGCTCACGGGGTTTATTATTGAAAAAACGCTTGACAAATATACCCAATGGGTATATAATAGGGTCAATGAAAGACGCAACATCAACAAACGGGGGGCTGGACATGAAAAACTATTTTGAAGTCAAAAAGAATATCGTTCTCACGGGAAACAGCCGAATTTTCAATAACTGGGCAGAGCATTCCAGCATCACCGCCGATGATTTCATCGTTGCGCTGGAATGGGTATGTGATGACCCGCTGGATGCGAATGGAATGCTCACAAGGGAGATCGCACTTGCTCCTGACGGAATTGTAAAACTCCGCCGCATCAACGATCATCATACTGGTATTACCTCTTTTTACAAATTCGAGGGTGATAACGGCGGCGAGAATGGCAAATTGGGAACCATCTGGGGCGGCGAGATTTTCGATGATGGCTTTATGCGTAAGATTTCGCTTTCTGCAAAAGACCGTGTTTGATGACAAAATAGGAGGACACAATGTATACTGCTGCTGAACTTTTTAACCTTGCTACCATGGCTGATGCAAAAGAAGTTTTTCTGTCTAACGTTACGATGAGCATTCCAGATGACCTTCCCGGATGCGCCAATCTTGATGCCGAAAAAGATCGGCTATCTAAAATCTGGGAAGTTGCCCACATGAGCATCAATGAAATGGTTGCTGCCGTTGGTCTTTCTAAAACTAACTTTGCAAAAGAAACGGGCATCCCGTTTAGGTCGATTCAAAACTGGAGCCTCGGAGAGAGAACGCCGCCTGTGTACATTCGTTTTCTTTTGGCAGAACATTTCCGGTTGCTCTAAATAAGCATAGCAAAAGGCCTGTAGGCGTTTAACCTACGGGCCTTTCTACCCTGTTATGATAGCAGCAATCCTGTTTTACAAGCCAATCTTCACACAGCCGTTGGGCTTCGTCGTTTGTGCAGCCGGTGCAGTTGAAAAGCCAGCACAGGAAAACGAGCAGGCTCGATAAGAAAAGATTGCCGGGAGTTGACCGAGAGTGGTCGGCTCCCGGTATTTTTTGCGCTTTGCTATCCTGTTGGCAACAACACAGTCTATTGATTGTGTATTGGACGCACCACAACAGGTATTCTATGGAGTGTAAACAACTCTACTGAAATGGAGCGTGCTATGAAAGAATTATTCGGGCAGCGCCTGCGGGAGCAGCGGCAGAATCAGGGTTTGACGATGGAGCAGCTCGCAGAAAAAGCGAATCTCTCCACCAATTTTATCGGTGCAATTGAGCGTGGACTGAAAGAGCCTAGTCTTTCTACGCTCATCAGCATTTTGAACGCGCTGGATATTCCGGCTGACGTTCTGCTCCGTGATTACGTTGGAACAGCATCCCATGTGACCGATGATGAGATTTGCAAGCGGCTGGAAGGATTGAACCCTATTCAGAAAAAGGCAGCACTCGACCTGTTGGACACCTATATCGCCAATCTCCCGTATCTTACAAACGAAGAATAATCAGCAACCCTTGCAAGCGTATCGGCTGGGATTTAGCCGGTACGCTTTTCATTTGCATCGCTTTCGGCTATAATCATTCTTATAGAGCGTGTTGCTTTCTAAAGAGTTGATTCGGGGGTGCTGAAATGAGAGAACCGCAGTACAGTATTTTAGTGGATATTCAGGACGCAATCGAGCAGGCAAAGTGCGGCAAGCTGGCATTGTACTGGCAGCGTACCATCCAGCGGGAATACCGTTGCAAGAAAGCCACCCCTGCCGAACAGCAGGCGTATGAGCAGTTGCAGAGCATTCTCTCCGAAGTGCCGCAATGGAGCGGTGAAGAAAATCTCCGCCATAACATGGAAAACATCGGCGGCAGGGTCTGGTTCTGCCACTTCTGGACTGACCACCATTCCATGGTGCAGTTGACGGAAGATCGCAACGGCGCATTTACTGTTGCTTATGTGCTGGACACGGACGCTTCCCCGGAGGTGCGCCGGGAGGCTGCACAACTAGCGCAGAAGGATCTTAAGAAATGTATGCAGAATTGGGGTGCTGCGCTTCTGGATGCGCCGGTGCCGGAACAGATGAAGTACGCTTCTTTGGCAGAAGCGGCATCACACCTTATGCAAGTCCTCGATGACCCGGAGAGCATCACCGGGTAAAAAGCGTCCCACCGGGACGCGTAGCCTGCATTGGAAAATGCAGATCAAAGGGGTTTGGGGCACTCCCCAACAAGCATTTTGCAACGCAAAAAGTGTTTTTGTATAGACGAAAACATTGCTTGCGTAAGCTATGCGTCCTTTCAGTCCGCAAATTAAAAGTTGAAGATCTTGCAGGAACTGCAAACAAGAAAAAGAGTGACAGCGTTTTGGTTTGAATGCTATAAGATAAAAACCGTTAATTGGAGGCACTTCCGTGGGCTTTTTTCAGAAAATAATTGATGATTTTGGGCTGGGGCAGCATAAGGTGGATGAGGAAGCACTCTATGCCCAGATTGCTCTGTTCAAGGATGATTTGAAAGCGCAGGAAGGAAAATACACCAATCAGGACGAAGCTATCCAGTTTAGGGACAAGTGGGCAGACCTTTACAAAGAGGCGAAGGCGGCCCGGCTTGGAAAGAAATCTCCATTGTGGGAAGAACGAAAGCAGTTCACGGATACCTTTGACAGATTGGCGGAGGTGTTGACTGGATACAACAGTGCAGTTATCGCCGCTGAATCGAAACGGTGTGATGCCTTACTTTCCGACATTGACGGCAAAAATCTCGACCCACAGCAACGGGCAGTTGTCCTCTGCAATGAGAAAAGGATGCTGGTCTTAGCGGGTGCCGGCAGCGGTAAAACGCTTACGATAGCCGGAAAGGTAAAGTATCTGTGTCAGGAGAAGGGTGTGAGCCCGGAGGACATTCTCCTTATCGCCTTTACCCATAAATCGGCTGAAGAAATGACAGACCGCATATCTGGAAAGCTGGGAATTCCGGTTTCTGCGACCACGTTCCATAAGCTGGGCTTGGATCTCATCAGAGAAGCAGAGGGAAAACGCCCGGACGTGTATGAAGGTCTTACGGATTTTTGTCGGGACTATTTCCAGAATGTGATCACAACACAGGCAGGCCAGGTAAGGTGTATTATTGAGTTCTTTGCGTACTATCTTCATATCCCGGCGGATATGGAGCAGTTCAGCTCTCTGGGTGAAGCCTACGATTACGAAAAGTCTGTGGATCTTGAAACCCTGCGGTCAAAGTACGATCAGGCAAAGTGGATCGGCAAGAAAGAACAGAGCAAAAAGGAACAGCATCGGACGCTTCAGGATGAACGGGTACGCAGTCTGGAAGAGGTTTCTATTGCAAACTTTCTGTTCCTGAACGGTGTCCAGTACGAATATGAACGTCCGTATCCGTTCCCCGATAACGACCCTGATCGGAAACCGTATCACCCGGACTTTTATCTGCCGGAATACGACATCTATCTTGAACATTTCGGCATCAACCGTGAGGGAAAGCTGCCTTGGCTTTCTGCTGTCGAAGAAGAAAAATACCAAGAGGGGATGGCGTGGAAACGCCAGGTACATAAGAAAAACGGAACAAAGCTACTCGAAACATACTCCTACCTGTCCAGTGAGGGCAGGCTCCTAGAGTATCTGGATTCCCTGTTGAAGAAGAATGGGGTCAAGTACAAGGAACCTGACTTCACGGATATTTTCGAGAGCGTGTATGAAAAGCAGAGTGACCGATATTTCTCGGAGTTTATCAAGCTCTGTGCCACCTTTGTCGCACTGTTCAAGTCTCAGGGGCATAAGATAGATGATTTGGGTTCTTTGCAAGACAACGGAGTGTCCTCGCAAAAGCCATTTTTCAGAAAAAGAAATGCTGCCTTTAAGATGATCGTTCGCCCGTTGATGGAAGCCTATGACGCATTCTTGAGGGAAAAAGGGGCAGTGGATTTTGCTGATATGATCAATCTGGCAGCAGAAAATGTTACTGCTGGACAAAAAGTCCATCCATATCGGTATGTCATCATTGATGAATATCAAGACATCTCCTATGCTCGGTACCGATTGGTCAAGGCAATTTTGGATCAGACAGGGGCAAATCTTCTTTGCGTGGGAGATGACTGGCAGTCTATCTACCGGTTTGCGGGAAGTGATATTTCGCTCTTTACAGATTTTGAACGCTATTTCGGACGCAGTGTGATCATGCGCTTGGAGCGGACATACCGCAATTCCCAGCAGCTCATAGATGAGGCCGGTCGGTTTGTCCTTAGAAATCCCTATCAACTGAAGAAGTCGCTCGTGTCATCAAAGTCGCTAGACTATCCGATCTCCTTCTTCTGCTACGATATAGCGCCCTTCCAGATGTTGCGGAAAGCTATTGATAAAATCATCTCTGAATTTGGCAAGGACAGTTCCATACTGATTCTCGGAAGAAATAAGTTTGATTTTGAAATCCTCATTGGGTCACAGCTATTTCAGTGGCATAGGGACGGAACATTAATGTACTGGGATTCCCCGGAAACACCGATTCGGTTTTTGACAGCGCATAAGTCTAAGGGACTTGAAGCGGATAATGTCATTTTGCTGAACTTTCAGAACTCGACTCTGGGATTTCCCAATAAGATCGCAGATGACCCGGTCTTAGCTCTGGTCCTCGCAGAACCGGAGGATTTTCTCTACGCTGAGGAACGACGGCTCCTGTATGTGGCGCTGACTAGAACGAAGAACCGTGTGTTTGTTCTCACGGACAGCCGGAAGCCGTCAGAATTCTTTAAGGAGTTCAAACCCTCAAAATCGGTGTTCATACTGAACAAGGAAACCGATATTGCTGACCTGCCGTGCTGCCCGAAGTGTCGCACAGGTCATCTTCTCAGTCGAAGAAACGAGAGAACCGGGAAGTTTTTTGTGGGGTGCAGCAATTATCCGAAGTGTGACTATGTGGTTCGGGATGTTACAGTTCTGACAGAGCAAAAAGTATGCCCACAATGCGGTGGATTTCTGGTTCGCCGCCGGGGACAGTATGGCGAGTTCTACGGTTGTACGAATTATCCGAGGTGCAGCTACACAGAGCAGATTTCTGTCGAAAAGAAAACAGGAAATTGATACGGAACCGATAAAGAGGTTGACGGTGTTGTCATCAACGACAAGTGCAAGGCTCTGGCGCAAAAGGTCAAAGAGATCATCGATACCAAATCTTCGTTTGCTGACTGGCTGAACAATCAGAACGTCCGCAATCAGTTGAAGCTGGAGATCAAGATCTGCCTTGTAAAAAACGGCTATCCTCCACAGTACAGCCCCGAAGTTTTCAAAAAGGTCATGGAGCAGGTTGAGAACTTTGAGGAGAACAATTAAATCATCCATAAAGAAAAAATACAGCTATATTCAGGCTTCACACTGAAATATAGCTGTATTTTTTTGCATCGCTAACAATTGTTGTGCTATCTCTTGAAAACAGCGTAAGGATTTATTATAATAAGATAAATGGTTGTTACTTTTGCAAAGGAGCTGTGAGAAATGAATCGGAACTGCCGCCGTAAAACAGAAAAGGTCTATGTGAAGGTGAACTCTGATTTTGACGCAACCGGCTATATGCAGCCCCGGCAGATCACATGGGGCGATGGCCGGACGTATCCCATCGAGCAGGTGCGGGACTTTCGCCCTGCAAATACCATTGCCGATATGCCCGGCGACTGTTATACTGTAATGGTAAAAGGGCAGGAAAGGCATCTGTTTTTCGAGCGTTCCGACCCACGGTTTCCATCCCGGTTCGGCCGGTGGTTCGTGGAGGTGGAAACCAAATAACACAGAGGAGGGCTGAAGTATGGCAGCGCAGCGCACCTATCTGGCAATCGACCTGAAAAGTTTCTATGCCTCGGTGGAGTGTGTAGACCGTCATCTTGACCCCCTGACCACCAATTTGGTGGTGGCGGACGCCTCCCGCACCGAAAAGACCATCTGTCTTGCGGTGTCGCCCTCCCTGAAAGCCTACAAGATACCCGGCAGAGCACGGTTGTTTGAAGCCGTTCAGCGGGTGAAAGAGGTCAACGCCCAGCGGCTGCAAACTGCCATCCAACAACACAAGGCAGTGCGTGGGGAGGATGGCAAGTACCGCTTTGCCAGCACCTCTTTCGATGCCAACGCCCTGAACGCAGACCCGGCGCTGGGGTTGAGCTATATTGTTGCGCCGCCCCGGATGCAGCGGTATCTGGATGTGTCCACCCAGATCTACAAGACCTACCTCAAATATGTGTCCCCGGCAGACATTTACCCCTACTCCATCGACGAGGTTTTCATTGATGTGACGGGCTATCTGCCCTATTATCACATGAGCGCCCATGAACTTGCCATGACCATGGTGCGGGAGGTGCTGTACAACACCGGCATCACCGCAACGG
>PPYE01257971.1_pt1 | contig 13061 bp, 16 predicted proteins | sample 1559881 | NCBI WGS metagenome assembly PPYE01 (sample SAMN08240022, study PRJNA423297) | Human gut metagenome, whole genome shotgun sequencing project.
GAACACGGAAGTTAAGCTCACCAGTGCCGACAATACTTGTCTGGAGACGGACCGGGAAGATAGGTCAATGCCAACACAAGGGATTCGCTCAGGCGAATCCCTTGCTTATGCCTCCTTAGCTCAACGGTAGAGCATCCGGCTGTTAACCGGAGGGTTGTAGGTTCGAATCCTACAGGAGGCGCCAGAGATATTGCCGTCACCTGTGTGGCGGCATTCTTTGAATATGGGCCTTTAGCTCAGTTGGTTAGAGCAACCGGCTCATAACCGGTCGGTCCCGGGTTCAAGTCCCTGAAGGCCCACCAAATATTATGACATATAGGGGAATAGCTCAGTTGGTAGAGCGACGGTCTCCAAAACCGTAGGCCGAGGGTTCGAAGCCTTCTTCCCCTGCCAAATCGCCGCAGACAAATGTGTCTGCGGCGATTTTTCTTGCTTCGCCGCGGCCTCGCGGCGTATCTTTTATCTTGATTACTCTTGGGTGCGCACTGCTTTGCCATTGCGTGCTGCGCAAGAGATAACTGAATAGTGATACATAAGGATCAGGTGCACTGAATGTTCAGCGCACCTGATGAAGGCTTACATGCATTATGACATGCTGATTATGGAAACGCTTTGCCCCATGCCATGTCCATTTCGACGAAGCCATCTCCATTTCGCTGATAGCTGCACTTGGCTGTATCATTTAAATACGGTACGGTCCAGAAAATTGCGATTTCATTAACGGAACTGTTCTGCTCGCCTAGTGTGGCTGCGAGATCAGACGAATACATCTCGAGCATTTTCTTGGATGTTTTTCCTGTGTTCTTTTGGTTCCAAGTCAGATAGACGAGTGCAATGTAATCGCCATCTGCTTCTGTTCCCAAATCATCGTTAATTGTGATTCTGTCTATCTGTGTCATGGTATATTGCTCGGTGATTCGGTCAGTCAGAATTTTTTCAATTTCCTGTGTCTCAGTTAGTACAACCGGCGTCTCCGCTGCTGACGCGGCTCTCGTGGTCGTTGCCTCTGTATCTGGTGCCGATTCGTTGGCGGTGTCTGATGGCCCCTGGTTGCCGCAGCCGCCGATAAGCGTAAGTGTCGCTAGCAATACTGCTACGAATGCCATTTGCTTTGTGTGGTGCTTTTTCATGCTTCCATCTCCTTGTGCAATTGTTTGTTTTATCCATTATAAAGCGCACGAAAACAATTATCAAGGACAAAGTGCTTCTATCTTGCCCCCTTGGTATTGAAATACCGTTTGTTGAAGCTCCGCCGCTTGACAAAAGGTACTGCCATTGGTATCCTGTCCGTGTTCCTGCCGCCGGGTGGGGACGGGAGCGTTTGCTCCGCGTCGTAGGCCTTAGAAGACGCGGGCAGGCGCATTTTTTATTTGGAGGGAAACACTATGGCATGGGTCATGCTCGGCATTGCCGGAATTTTTGAGGTCGTTTGGGCGACCTGCATGAAGCATTCGGAGGGATTTACAAAGCTCAGCTGGTCGCTGCTCACGTTCGCCGGCATGGCGGTGAGCTTTTTCCTGCTGGCACGCGCGACCAAAACACTGCCGCTTGGTACGGCGTATGCGGTCTGGACTGGTATCGGCGCGCTGGGTTCTGTGATTGTTGGCATTCTTTTGTTCAAGGAGCCGGTGACAGCCGGGCGGCTCATTTTTGCTGCACTGCTGCTTATCGGCATCATCGGTCTGAAGATCACATCAGCTTGATACATACCGTTATTCCGTCTCGGCCAGCGCGTCGATGCGCTGCTGCAGATCCTGAACGAACCGCCCGATGTGCAGCCCGTCGATGAGTCGATGGTTTACCTCGAGCGCGAGACCGAGCACGTCCCGCTCGCCCTCGCGATGATATTTGCCCCAGACAATGCGCGGGATGGCGTCGTCGGCATCAAAATCCCGCTCGTTGGTTAGCGCCGTGAGCGAGACCCACGGCAGGCAGCTGAAATAGATCAGCGCGTCGCTCTCGGCTGCAGCGGAGAGAAACTCCGTCTGCGCCCGGCTCTTGGCGCGTGCGGCGCGGCAGAAATCATCCAGCGCGTTACCGGCCGGCATCGTCACGATGTGGAATTGTTCCGCACCGGGGTGCAGGTCGGTGAAGCTCGGTTCACGGCGCGCGAGCAGGACCGGCTGGCCGTTTCGGATGGCATATCGGAATGCGGCCGTGTGGTTGATCGACTGTGTGCACAGCCAGACCAGCGCGTAATAAAAGGACAGGCCGCGCTTTTTCGTGTAAGTATGCAGCGCCGTGACGTCCACGGTGACGGTCACGCTGTAAAACGGATCCGACAGGCCGGAGAAGAACGTGTATGCCTCGCGCCGCGGCCAGGTATCGAGCGCGACGGGGGCTGCATCCGGAGTGTTCATGGGAATACCTCCTCGTTTTTTCAGCAGTATACCACGCGCTGGCGGAAAAACGCAATTTTTTCGCGGAAAGGTGCGGTGTTTACAGTTCTTTGATATATTTCTCATAGACGTGTGATAAAATACAAGAATCAAATTCAATAGCCTGGAAAGGTGATCGGTCATGAGACAACGGCTTGCAAAATGGATGATGGGCAGAAACGGGATGGACGCACTCAACCGCCTTCTGTCCGTGCTGACGCTGATCGTGTTGATCGTCAGCATGTTCGTGCACGGTTATGCGGCGCGCATCCTGTGGTCGCTGGCGGTCCTTGGCCTGATCGTGATCTATTTTCGCATGCTCTCGCGCAATGTTTACCGCCGTCAGCAGGAAAACGGCGCGTATCTGCGTCAAAGATATAAAGTGACGAGCGCGTGGCGTGGGGCCGTGGATCGCTGGCATCAGCGGCATGACTACCGCTTTTTCAAGTGTCCGTCCTGCCGGACGCGTCTGCGCGTGCCGCGCGGCAAGGGCAAGATCAACATCGTCTGCCGCAAGTGCGGCACGTCCTTCCAACGGAAAACCTGAGGCGCGGCCGTATGTTTGGATATGTGATCGCGAATCTGGAGGGCCTGACGCAGGCGCAGAAGGATCGCTATAAGGGCTGCTACTGCGGCCTGTGCCGGGTGCTCAAGCAGCGGCACGGCTTTTCCGGCCGCCTGACGCTGACGTATGACATGACGTTTCTGGTGCTGCTGCTCTCGGCGCTGTATGAAGCTGACGAGGAGCGCGGCATGGAGACCTGCCCGGCGCACCCGCTGCGCAAGCATTTTTACTGGCAGACGCGCTACACCGAGTACGCCGCCGACATGAACGTCGTGCTGGCGTACAACAACTGCCGCGACGACTGGCAGGATGACGGCAGCGCGCTGAAATACTGGGAGGCGGAGGCGCTCAGCCGCCAGTGTGCGGCCGTGCGCGCGCGCTGGCCGCGGCAATGCGCCGCGATCGAGCAGTGCATGGCGGAGCTTTCCGAGATCGAACAGGCCGACACCGGCGACCCGGACGCCGCGGCAAACTGCTTCGGCCGCCTGATGGGCGAACTGTTTGTGACGGGCGACCTCTGGGACGACCGCCTGCGCCCGTTTGGCGAGGCGCTGGGCCGGTTCATCTATCTGCTCGACGCGGTGATCGATCTGCCGGAGGATCTCCGGCGCGGGCGGTATAACCCGTTGCGCACGCTGCCGCAGGACGCGGACCTGCACGCGCTGCTGACGATGCTGCTCGGCGAGTGTTCGGCGGCGTTTGAGGCGCTGCCGGTGCTGCAGGATGTGGAGCTGCTGCGCAATATTTTATACTCCGGCGTGTGGCTGCGCTACGAGGCGGCCATAAAAAAACGAAAGATCGGGAGGAGCGCCGAATGAGAGACCCGTATGAAGTCCTCGGTGTTTCAAGAGACGCGAGCGAAGAGGAGATCAAGGCGGCGTATCGCCGCTTGGCCAAAAAATATCATCCGGACCTGAATCCGGACGACCCGCGCGCGACGGAAAAAATGAATGAGGTCAACGCGGCTTATGACGCGATCAAAAACGGCAAGACTAATGGCTATGGTGCGTCCGGCGGTTACGGTCAGGCGGGCGGCTACGGCGCCTATGGCGGCTGGGGCGCGCAGCGCGATCCCGGCATCCGGCCGGAATATCAGGCTGCGATGAACTTTATCCAGATGCGGCATTTTGCCGAGGCGCTGCAGGCGCTGTCCGGCGTGCCGATGGCCGAACGCGATGCGACCTGGTACGCTTTGAGCGCCATGGCGAACTCCGGCGCGGGCAACCGTGTGCAGGCGCTGGCGGATGCCAGACGCGCGGTCGAGCTGGACCCGACGAATCCGGACTTTCAGCGTCTGCTGCACCAACTTGAGAGCGGCGGCGACGCGTATGCGACCTACAGCGCCGGCTATCCGAACAGCGGCTTCGGCACCGGCAGCTGGTGCGCGGATATGTGCCTGCTGAACCTGTGCTGCAATCCGTGCTTCTCGCCCTGCTGCTGAGACAACTGCAAACGAACGCCCCGGCAGGACTGCGCGTCCTGCCGGGGTGTTTTGCGCTCATGCGCCGGGGAAGGTGCGCAGGTACCGGTCGGTGAATGTGGTCAGCGCGGCGAAGTCCATGCACGGCCGGTAGACGGCCTCCAGCTCGTTGTGCAGGAGATTGGCCATGCGCAGCTGCTCCACCGCGCTTGCAAGGGCGAGCTGCTGCTGCCGGGTGTCGCTGCGCATGGTGCGGCGCAGTGCCCGCTGGCGCACGGGGTCCGGCAGAACATCGAGCCGGATGTGCCGCTGCGTCAGGCCCTCCGGCACGTCGTCCGCCGTGCCGGCAAGGAAGCCCACGCCGTGCGACGGTACAAGCACGGCCTGCGTGCGCGATGGGATGAGCGGGTCGGGGCAGGAGAGAACGTCCAGCCCGCACCGGACGGCGTGTGCGCGCACAATGCGCAGAAATTCTTCCGCCAGGCCGCAGCCGTCGTCGAGCAGGTACACGCGCGCACACTGCGCGGCGATCGTCTCAGGGAAGAAAATTTTGCCCTCACACGTGATGGCACTCAAAAACAATCGCTCGCACCGGCCGCGTTCCGTGTCCTTGCCCGGCGCGCCGAATTCCCGCGCGCAGACGCTCCTTGCCCGGCGGCGCGCAGCCTCACGGTCCTCGGGATAGACCAGCCCCGGCGTGGCGCGTGCGTCGAGCGCGGCGGCAGCCGCCAGATACTGCTGCGCGCGCAGGCGGAACATGGCGCAGTCGGCGTTCAGGGCGCGGATGCGCGCCGTGTCGAGCGCCTCCGTGCGGCAGAACGTGCCGAGATCCAGATATTCGCCGCTCGCGCCGAAGAGCGCGGGCTCGACGGTGTGCGGCGCTGTGCCGTCGAAGAAGCCGGAGCGTTTTTCCGGGAAATAGACCCCGTCGAGCGAGGCGGGGTCGCCCGCGCAGTGCAGCCGGACGACGGCCAGCCCGGCCGCTTGCACGGCGTCGCCGACGCGCTTGAGAAACGTGGATTTTCCGCAGCCCGGTCCGCCCTTGAGGATGCAGAAATAGCGCTCCGGCGGCCGCAGGAATTGCCTGTGCAGTGCGTAGTAGCCCGCGCCGGTCAGGGCGCTGAGAAAGTAGCGTGTTTCCAGTCCGTTGTTCATGGCGAAACCTCACATTTTTCAGGTTGCTACAGCGTATGCATCCGGCACGGCTGTTGACAATTTCACGCCCCGATGCTATCCTTTTCCCATCTTGATTACGGAGATTTGTCATGATCCAGACTGTTTTATTTGATTTTGACGGCACGCTGTTTGACACCGGCGAGGGCATCCTGCGCAGCGTGCAGTATGCGCTCGAGGGCTTCGGCATTCACGAGACGGACACGGCGCGCCTGCGCAAGTTTGTCGGCCCACCGCTGTTCGATTCGTTCACGGAGCTGTACGGCATGCAGCCGGCTCAGGCGCAGGCCGCGACGGAGCGTTATCGGGAGCGGTACCAGCCCATCGGCGTGTACGAGTGCGAGATCTATCCCGGCATCCCGGAACTGCTTGCGCAGCTGCGCGCGGCCGGATTTTGCGTCGCGGTTGCGACCGGGAAGCCCACGCCGCTGGCGCGCACGATCCTGCAGCGCTTTGATATGGAGCGGCTGTTTGACTGTGTGATCGGGTGCGAATATGACGGTTCGCGCAGCACGAAGGCGGAGGTCGTCGCAGCAGTGCTTGCCGAGACGCACACGGCCCCGGAGGCCGCGCTCATGGTCGGCGACCGGAAGTATGACGTCACCGGCGCCGCCGCCTGCGGCGTGCCGTGCATCGGCGTGTATTATGGGTATGCCGAGCCGGGCGAGCTGGAGGCCGCCGGCGCGGCGGTCACGGTGCGGACGGTTGCGGAGCTGTCCGAGCGCCTGCTGCACTGGAACGAGGCATAAACGGAAAACTCCCTGCGGAAACCATGCGTTCCGCAGGGAGTTTTTTGTTCGTTATCAGGGCACCGCTTTTCCGAGCACGCGCAGCGGCAGCGCGTCCGATATCTCCAGATCGGCATAGGCCGGGTTAAGCGAGTGCAGAAACACGCGCCCGCCGTCGCGCCGGAGCTGCTTGAGATAGGCGCTGCCGTCGTAGAGAAACACGCCGATTTCGCCGGGGTCGAGCGTCGGCTGCTGGTGCACCCAGACGGTTTGCCCGCTGTGAAAGCGCGGCTCCATACTGTCGCCCGCCACGCGCACGCCGAAGTTTGCCTCCTCCGGCACCTCGGGGCCGACCGGCTGCATCTCATAGCTCTCGCCGTCGAGAAACTGGCCCGTACCGGCCGAGACCGCCAGCGAGTACAGCGGCAGGCTGCGCAGCACGGCCGGCTCCGGCGCGGCGGCAAAGCGCTTGCTCTCGCGCAGGAGCGCGATGTATTCCAGCGCGCGGCGGCGGCCCTCCGCGTTCAGCCCGGCGAGCAGGCCGCCGGCGTCCCCGCTGGAGAACGTACCCGCAATATCGTCCACGTCCAGCACGCGGCACAGCGTCAGAAACTGCTGTGCGTTCGGGAGCGTGGCGTCATTTTCCCACTTCGACACCGCCTGATTCGACACGGGCACACCGGCCTCGGCCAGCGCGTCCGCCAGCGTCTGCTGGCGCATGCCGTGCGCGCGGCGCAGGGAAGCGATCGTTTCACCAAAGGTTTTGTACATATGCAGCACCTCGCATACAATATATCGTATCGAACGAAAAAACGCAAGAAAAATATCTGAATCAGATAAGAAAACGCTTTAAATATCTTGAAAAGAGACTTATAATAGAGATAATCTCTTTTCGGGAGAAAACGCTATGGACCGTATGATCTTACATTCGGATATCAACGCCTGCTATGCGAGCATCGAGCTGCTGCGCCATCCGGAGCTGCGCGGTCGGCCGGTGGCGGTCGGCGGGGAGCGGGAGCTGCGCCACGGCATCATCCTGGCCAAGGATCAGATGGCGCGCGCCGCCGGGGTGCGCACGGGCATGACGCTCTGGGCGGCGCGGCAGCAGTGCCCGGAGCTGACGATCCTGCCGCCGGATTTCGAGCTCTACTACGACTACTCGCGCCGCGTGCGCGAGATCTATGTCGGCTTCACCGACCGGTGTGAGCCGTTCGGCATGGATGAGTGCTGGCTGGACATGACCGGCTGCGTCGGCCGCGAGGACGCGCTGCAGACGGCGCAGGAGGTGCGCCAGCGCGTGCTCGACGCCACGGGTCTGACGGTGAGCGTCGGCGTGTCGTGGTGCAAGGCGATCGCGAAGCTCGGCTCGGACTACCGCAAGCCGAACGCCGTGACGGTCATTGACCGCGCGCACTTTGCGGACATGGTCTGGCCGCTGCCGGTCGGCAGCCTGCTCTTCGCCGGGCGCAGCTCGGTGCGGCAGCTCGAGCGGATGGGCATCCGCACGGTCGGCGCGCTCGCGGCGGCGGACGCCGACGTGCTCGAGCAGCGCCTTGGCAAGGGCGGGCGGCTGCTGCACGCCTATGCCAACGGGTATGACCCCACGCCGGTGCACCGCATTGAGGATCTGCCGCCGCCGAAGTCCATCGGCAACAGCGCCACCGCGCCGCGCGACCTCATCTGCGAGGCGGATGCGCGCGCGGCGCTCCTGTCGTTGGCGGAAAGCGTGGGTGCGCGTCTGCGGCTGGAGGGGTATCAGTGCCGCACGGTGGAGCTGAGCGTGCGCACGGCCGACCTGCACTGGTGCAGCCACCGCATGGCGCTGCGGCACCCGTCCGATCTGACGAGCGAGCTGCTCGATGCGGCGCTGGCCCTGTGCGAGCAGGCGCACCTGTGGCCCGATCCGCTGCGCAGCATCGGCATCCGTGCGCTGGAGCTTGTGCCCGCGTGCGCGCCGCACCAGCTCGACCTGTTTGAGGATGCGGAGCATCGTGCGCGGCAGCGGCAGCTCGACATCACGCTTGATAACCTCCGCGCACGCTATGGCAAGAACTGCGTCCTGCGCGGCCGCGCCTGCTTTGACCCCGCGCTCGGCCTGGTCCAGCGCGAGGAGCACGCGTTTTTGCGCAAATGAAAAGCACGCACCGTCCCAATGGACCGTGCGTGCTGATGTTTATGGGTTCAGAAGCCGAGCTTCATACCGCCGGTGATCTTGTTGACCGTGGCGTCGGAAGCCGCCTCATACTGACGCAGCGCCTCGTTGACGGCTGCCAGCACCAGATCTTCCAGCATCTCGACATCGTCGGGATCGACCGCTTCGGGCTTGATCTCGATCTTGGTGACCTCACGGTTGCCGTTGACCGTCGCCGATACCATGCCGCCGCCGGACTTGGCCGTGAACTCTTTCTCTTCCAGTTCTTTCTGCATCCGCAGGAAGTCCTGCTGCATCTTCTGCGCCTGCTTCATCATGTTGGCCTGATTCATGCCGCCATAACCGCCGCGAAAACCGCCTCTTGCCATGTTTGTATCCTCCTGTGAATCAAAAAATTTTTTATCGGATCGTTACGTTCGGGAAGTGTGCCAGTTCCTCGATCTTCCGCTGATTGATCTGTGACGCCGTGTCCATCGGCTGCATGACCACGCGGACGTTCTGCCCGGTCAGTTTCTGCACGGCCAGGCGGAATTTTTCCGCAATGTCCGGCTTGTTGAACAGCGGGTAGGCCGGCGCTTTGTTCAGGTGCAGCGTCAGCGTGCCATCTGCCAGTTCGCCGGCTGCCTGCAGTGGGTCAAGTAGCAGGTTGTAAAGGCCAATCGGCAGCTCATGCTCCATATACGCGCACAGTGCCTGCCAGTCGAACGCGCCGGTGGGCGCGGGGGTCGGCTCCGGCTGCGGAGCCGGCTCGGGGATTGGCTCCGGTTCCGGTTCCGGGATGGGGGGCGCGGGCGGCTCCGGTGCCGGAGCTGCTTTGGGCGTCGGGCGCGGTTCCGGTTTCGGTGCCGGCGGCATTTCCCAGGGCGGCCGCTCCTCCGGTAGAGCCATTGGCTCCGGGGGCGGCTCCCACGGGGGCACGTCGTCGGATACCGGTTTCGGTTCCGGTTTTGCCTTCGGCACGGAGACCGGCGGTGCGGGCGGCTCCCACGGGGGCACGTCGTCAAACACCGGTTTGGGGGGCCGAATTTGCCGGAGCGACCGCTGTCGGTGCCGGGATGTCCCCGCTGCGCACGACCTGTTCCAGCTTGTCCACGCGCGCGCACAGCGTCGGCACGTCGTCGCACAGTTCCGGCCGGCAGAGCCGGATCAGGCAGAGTTCCGCCGCAATGCGCGGGTTTGGCTGCGCCGCCATGGCGGTGAGCGCGTCCTGAATACTCTGCAGGTTTGCTATCAGCTGCGCCGGTGTGAAGGCGCCGGAGAGCGTCTGCAGCGTTTCGCTGTCGTATCCGCCGGAGAGCAGCTCGCGGCCGCCGCGCGGCGCCACGGCCTGCATGAGCAGGTCGCGCTGGAGCATGCTCAGCTCGTCGAGCAGGGCGGCAGGGTCTTTCCCGTCCTGCCAGAGGCTGCGGAATTGTTCGAGTGTTTTTGCAGTGTCGCCGCCGGCGATGCTCTGCAGCAGCTGCGCCGTGCGCAGGTTGCCGGCAAGGCCCATGGCGGAGATGACCGTTTCGGCAGTGATGACGTCGCTACCGGAGCACTGATCGAGCAGCGTCAGCGCGTCGCGCATGCCGCCGTCCGCCATGCGGGCGAGCAGTGTAGCGGCGTCCGGCTGCAGGTTCAGGTGCTCCTGCTCGGCAACATAGTTCAGGCGCGCGGCGATCGTATCGACCGTGATGCGCTTGAAGCTGTGCCGCTGGCAGCGGGAGAGGATCGTCGCCGGGACCTTGTGCAGCTCCGTCGTCGCGAGGATGAACATGAGGTGCGCCGGCGGCTCCTCAAGGATCTTCAGCAGGGCGTTGAACGCCGAGGGGGTGAGCATGTGCACCTCGTCGATGATATACACGCGCTTGCGCACATTGGCGGGGGAGAACACCGCTTCGTCGCGCAGGGCGCGCACATTGTCCACGCCGTTGTTGGACGCGGCGTCGAGCTCGACTACGTCGAGGATCGACCCGTCGTCGATGCCGCGGCAGGCGGCGCACTGATTGCACGGATTGCCGTTGACCGGATGCTCGCAGTTGACTGCCTTGGCCAGGATCTTGGCGCAGGTGGTCTTGCCGGTGCCGCGCATGCCGATGAACAGGTAGGCATGGGACAGCCGTCCGGTCTCGACCTGCTTTTTCAGCGTCTCGGTAATATGTTCCTGACCGACGACGTCGTCAAACGTCTTTGGCCGGTATTTGCGGTAGAGAGCCTGATACATATTGCGCGCTTCACCTCCGGCAGCGGAAAACATGAAAAAACGTGACCATTGACAAGACTGCACACCCACCTTTGAATAGACGACATGCCCGTTACCGCAGCAGCCAGCTCGGGCCCGGCGCCCCCACGGCACACGGAGTGACCTGCTTAATGCTGCTCGGTTCCCCGCCTGACATGGTTCACAGGGCTCCGTTGCGCGGGACCGAACCTTCAACGCCGCTTACTGCGGGCAGACGACACATCGGCCTATCCGGGGGCGGGAATTCATCCCTGCTATAGCGGATTGCAGGTACAGGACACCGCTGGCTCCCCGACTAGTGCAGCCTTGTCAATGGCCACGTAAGCGTATTCTACTACAAAAGCGGCGATTGTGCAAGTGGGGGATGCAATTTTCTTGCGCGGGACTTTTTGCATAAAAAAATCGCGGGAACAGAAAAAATGGGCTTTACAAATGCGAAAAATGTGCTATAATAAACAAGCCTTGTGGGGGCGTAGCTCAGCTGGGAGAGCGTTCGGTTCGCATCCGAGAGGTCAAGGGTTCGAATCCCTCCGTCTCCACCAAACTTCAGAAATCCTCCCCGTGACCGTTGGGTCATGGGGGGGATTTCCTATTATTCAAAGAAAAGGAACAAGATCACGCATCCGCTGATGGGAGGGATTCGCATGAAAGCACAGATCATCGCCGCACTGCTTTTTCTGATTCTGGGCATCGTGTTTGCCTGCGGAAAAGGCACATTTTTGATCGCAGGCTATAATACGCTCCCGGAGGAGAAAAAGGCACGGTATGATGCGCGCAAGATCCTGAGAGACATGAGCCGGATGATGTTTTCCTGCGTGGGCTGCATGGCAGTCGGGATCCTCGGCTCGATCGTGGACGCACCTTGGCTCGTGGTGCTCGGTGTTGTCCTGACGGTTCTGGTCATCGTGTTCTTTCTGATCCGCATCAACCGGGAGAGCAATCGGTGATTTTTGATTATGAGCGGCGCATTCAGGCTTTGGAAGCCAGAGTGCAGGCGCTGGAGGATGCGCTGAAAAAAGAGCGGGCTGCGCAAGAGCCGGATGCGCAGGCGCAGGAAAAGGTGACTGCGCAAAGCAGTCCGGCACCTGCCGTGCAGACACCGGAGAAAGCGCCGGAACAGAGTCTGGCAGCCGCCGCGGAAACGCGGGAAAAAACACCGGAACAAAGCCCAGCGCAGCGGACGGTTTCGAATCAGATCCGGGCGGCGCTGGATGCACCGGCCGATCCGAGCTGCTTTCAGTACATGCCGGAGCCGGGGACCGTGACAGACTTCTGGAATAATCCGAAACCGGAGCGTGCGCTGCAGAAGCTGGTCGGCAAGGGGCTCCGGATCACGGCCTACACCGGGTTTGATGCGGAGCGTGTCGTCATTCCGGCGAAGATCGGCGGGCAGCCGGTCGTCAGCATCGGCGAGAAAGCATTTAAGAACACGACCGTCTCGGAGATGATCCTGCCGGGGTCGATCAAGGCTATTCTCAGGGGGGCATTTTCCGGCTGCAAGCGCCTGCAGCATATCGACCTGCCGGATGGCTTGGAATATTTGGGGAGCCACTGCTTTGCGAGCAGCGGACTCACGGCGCTGCATTTTCCGGATCGTCTGAAAACGATCCCGGAGGGGTGCTGCGGCGGCTGTGCAAACCTGAGTGACGTGACATTTGGTCAGCAGGTGCAGACGATCCAGTGGAGTGCTTTCCATGCCTGCAAAAAACTGCAGACGGTTTCCTTTCCCGAATCGCTGCTTCGAGTCGATAACGACGCTTTTGAGAAGACGGCGATCACACGTTTTATTTTTCCGGCCGGTGTGCAAGAGGTCGGAGATGTCAAGCATAGTCGTTTCTATATTGAGCCGCGCTACCCAGCATTCGATACGACAATATCGGACAGCCCTGTTCTGGTTTTCCTAGGAATGGATGCGGTTCTCAAAATAATCGACCATACCCATATTGCGCTTATCTATTGCCTGCCGGGCAGCAAGGTACAGCAGATCGCACGGGATAAAGGCATACCCGTCCGGCCGCTGAGCGAGTTTCAAATGGAGGATGCATGATGCCCGCACGCTGCGCCGCGGATGCCGGATTCCGGAATTTTTATAGGCGATAAAAACCGCCGCTTCCCATTACGGAAGCGGCGGTTCCTATTTGTATTCGCTCAGAACTTGATGTCGGTGGGCTTGCGGTCGAACATGGTGTTGACCTGCTTATAGAGCCAGCCCATCAGCTTCTGGTCCAGATTCCAGAAGTACACCACAAACAGCGCACCGACGACGGTGGCGGAAGTGGTGAGCGTCTTTTTCAGGACTTTTGCAACCACAGGATTCATAGTTTGCTCCTTTCCGGCCGGGGTGGCTTACTTCTTGGCGAGACCCTTCTGGCGAGCGTACTCGGCAGCACCCAGAGCGCCCATCAGCTGCGGGTCGGTCTTCAG
>PPYE01360918.1_pt1 | contig 13060 bp, 8 predicted proteins | sample 1559881 | NCBI WGS metagenome assembly PPYE01 (sample SAMN08240022, study PRJNA423297) | Human gut metagenome, whole genome shotgun sequencing project.
GGGCATTGGCGAAAATCATGGATTTTCTGCGTGCCGTGAGTATTATTTTAGTGGTCATGAACGTGTACTGGTTCTGCTATGAAGCCATACGGCTCTGGGGCGTGGACATCGGCGTAGTGGACAGAATCCTGATGAACTTCAACCGCACGGCGGGGCTGTTCCATTCCATCCTCTACACGAAACTGTTCGCCGTCCTCCTGCTTGCCCTGTCCTGTCTGGGGACGAAGGGCGTCAAGGGAGAGAAAATCACTTGGGGAAGGATCTGGACGGCACTTGCCGCAGGGTTCGTGTTGTTCTTCCTCAACTGGTGGATACTGGCATTGCCGCTGCCGGTTGAAGCGGTGACGGGACTTTACGCGCTGACCGTAGGCACGGGCTATGTCTGCCTGCTGATGGGCGGTCTGTGGATGAGCCGCCTGTTGAAACACAACCTTATGGATGACGTGTTCAACAACGAGAACGAGAGCTTCATGCAGGAAACACGGCTCATCGAAAGCGAGTATTCGGTCAATCTGCCCACCCGCTTTTATTATAGGAAACGTTGGAACAACGGCTGGATCAACGTGGTGAACCCATTCCGCGCCTCCATCGTGCTGGGTACGCCGGGCAGCGGAAAGTCATACGCGGTGGTAAACAGTTTCATCAAGCAGCAGATTGAGAAGGGCTTCTCGATGTATGTCTATGATTTCAAATTCAGTGACTTGTCCACGATAGCCTATAATCATCTGCTCAACCACCCGGAGGGATACAAGGTGAAGCCGAAGTTCTACGTGATAAACTTCGACGACCCGCGACGCAGCCACCGTTGCAATCCCATTCACCCAGATTTCATGGAGGACATTACGGACGCTTACGAGAGCGCGTACACCATCATGCTCAATTTAAACAAGAGTTGGGTGCAGAAGCAGGGCGACTTCTTTGTGGAATCGCCCATCATCCTTTTCGCGGCTATCATCTGGTATCTTAAAATTTTTCAGAACGGCAAGTATTGCACGTTCCCCCATGCCATCGAGTTCCTGAACCGCCGTTACGAGGATATTTTCCCGATTCTGACCTCTTATCCCGAACTGGAGAACTATCTCTCGCCATTCATGGACGCGTGGCTCGGAGGGGCTGCGGAGCAGTTAATGGGGCAGATTGCTTCGGCGAAAATTCCGCTGTCACGCATGATTTCCCCGCAGCTCTATTGGGTAATGTCGGACAGCGAGTTCACGCTGGACATCAACAATCCCGAAGAACCGAAAATTCTCTGCGTGGGCAACAATCCCGACCGACAGAACATATACGGGGCGGCTCTCGGTCTGTATAATTCCCGTATCGTTAAACTTATCAACAAGAAAGGGATGCTGAAGTCGTCGGTCATCATAGACGAGCTGCCGACGATATACTTCAAGGGGCTGGACAACCTTATCGCCACCGCGCGAAGCAACAAGGTTGCCGTGTGTCTGGGTTTTCAGGATTTCAGCCAGTTGGTGCGTGACTATGGGGACCGCGAGGCGAAAGTGGTGATGAACACGGTCGGCAATATCTTCTCCGGGCAGGTGGTGGGCGAAACAGCCAAGACGCTCTCGGAGCGGTTCGGAAAGGTGCTTCAAAAGCGGCAGTCCATCTCCATCAACCGGCAGGATGTTTCCACCTCCATCAACACGCAGATGGACGCGCTTATCCCGCCGAGCAAAATTTCCGGCTTGACGCAGGGGATGTTCGTCGGTTCGGTGTCCGACAACTTCAACGAGCGTATCAAGCAGAAGATTTTCCACTGTGAGATTGTCGTGGATGCCGAGAAAATGAAGCGCGAGGAGAAAGCCTACAAGCCGATACCCGTCATTACCGACTTCGCGGACGCGAACGGCAACGACTGCATGAAGGAAATGGTGAAGGCGAATTACAGGCGCATCAAGGAGGAGGTGAAACAGATTGTCGCCGACGAGTTGGAGCGCATCGCTGGTGACGAGAATCTGAAACATCTGTTGCAACAGAAATAATATATAACAACAAGATGTATCAGACTCCCGTTTTGAGAATTACTCCTGCTACAGCTATCTGTGATTTACATAGAGGCTATAATTACTGTCATTTTGGACTAAACCAGTAAGCTTATTTATGACCCTTCGACCTACAATATCATCATAGTCTTGTCCTATCAAAATGAAAGTCCAGAACTCATTAGCATCATTAAAACAATCTTGTTTTAGAATAACATCCATATATTGTTCTAATTGATTTAACTGTTCTGATTTTAATTGTTTTATAGTTGTCGGATTTTTGATTTCCACAACTATATTATGAGGTCTCCCATCCCTAAAATCAGTACCAGTAAGAAATAAATCCATTTCTTTGTATTTATTAGGGTGAGCAATATATTTTTTCTCGCTAACTCCACGCAGAATATAAATGTATTTTCTTAAAGCCTCTTCAAATTTGACCTCTTCCGCACATACCATTCTATATTCTTCGCCAAAAATCCAATAGTGTTTTTCTATGAACGACTGCAAATCACGAACTTCATTGGCTTGTAAAGTATGATTAAAAACAATCTTTTTTAGATTCTCCAGTGTCAGCAATCTGTCTGAAATAAGCTTAATCGTGGAAACGACTTGTTTTAACCTCGTTATTTCTAATATTTTTGCAAATTCTTTCCTATCGTTCGAGTCTAATTCAACAACTGCATCTAAAATCTTAAACAGACTATCGCGCTCACCGCTATCCATCACCAAATTTAGAAGTTCTAAGAAAACTCTTTTTTGTTCTTTGTTCAACTTCATGAAAACAGCAGGTTCTACTTCGTATAGTTCCTTTACGAAGTTTTCCAAACCTTCTCTACGCACTATATCCCAATCTTCAGTACCAAATTTAGGGAAAACATCTTCATTCTTATATTTGGTTACCATAACTTCTGCTTGCTCCTTTAGGAATGGGCGTCTTTTCTTTTTGAGAAACTCATTGAGTTGCGTAATTAGTTCCTTAAATAATTTTCTATCAGCAGAATTATCAAACAATTTAGGTTGAATAGCATTATCGTCTAATTCGTTATCACAATTGATTTCATTGAAGAAATCATCAATCACAATTACAGAATGCCAAAAATTATCTCCTTTTTTATTTAATAATGTCGTTTTGGTAAATTTTAACTCCAAGTCATTATTCAAGAAGTAAAATCGAGAATATTCATCATTCATCTTTACATTCCATCGGATATACTTGCATTGAAAGTTGATGTTATTTTTCTGGTTATGTGATAATATCGGTGATATTGATTCTTGTTCTGCTATTATAGAAGAATAATCTAATTCTTGCCCATTGATGTATATTTGATATTCGGATTTCAATTCTAAAAACCACGCAAATTCAGCCTTTAGATAAGGGATAAGAGTCTTCGTTATAAACAAACTGGAAATATCAGAAGAAATCTCATTAAAAACGACACAAGTACCTGTTGTTGTGTCATCAGATACAAGTGGCTCTGTTGTAGTGTAGTCTTTTAAAGTATCGCTATCAATTCTAATGTCATAAGACATTATTTGTGCATCTTTACTATAGCGTGTTTCCCAATTAGCAAATCTCGCAAATTTATAGAAAGTAAAACGACCATAACCGTTTTTTCCTCTTGTAAATTCAGTATTATTCTCGTTGGCTATTCTCTTTTGAGACTCATAGAATTTTTTGAATTTTATAGGTAATTCTTCATAGCAGATGCCTGTACCATTGTCTGTTATTCTAATATTTTTGATTGTGTCCAATTCTGCATTGTCAATTTCAAAATCAATATTTACAACGGTTGCTTTTGCATCAAATCCATTCCATACATATTCGGCAATAGCTCGCTCTGGAGTATATTTATTCAATATTTTCCTAATGCCAGCAGATGTTATTTCTACAGTTTGCGAGTTCATGACTATTTATTTTTAATTAAATCCAGACCTTTCTCCGTAAGACGGTATTTCTGTCGCGGGTGTTTCGGCTTTTCCGGATAAATCGGTTCTACTAAATCCAACCTTATTGCAGGATACAGATAAAGCTCCAGAAAATTGCTTTTGTCCTTCAATCCTATCATTTCCATAACATCTTTTGTCGATAGTGTCTGATTCCCGATTGCAGACAGAACTTTTCCCACTTGCGGGGTAACTGTCGGGTAACTATCGGGCGACTGTGGGGTGACTGTCGGGTATGACCCGACTGCTTTCCGGGTATAGCGGAAAACGACCCATACGCTGTTTCCGTCCGTGTGAAATTCGGGGTCCGGAATGCCGACACGCCGGCACTCGCTTATCATAAGCCCGATGCCCCGTCCCCAACTTTCCAAGACCTCGCTTTTATACAGCACGTTTGCTATGATTAGATTTTGCGGTTCTGAATTATGCCCGCTTAACAGTTTTTCCATTGTTATATCCGGCGGAAATGTCCCGCTGTTCTCTATTTCCACACGGTCGTCATAGATGGCGATTCCCACCGAACTGCCGGGACGGTGGTACAGGCGGTGGCACAACGCATTTGTGCAGCACTCTCTCAATGCCTTGTACGGGATTTCCAGTTCTTCCTCACGGTACAGCCCTTCTATCTTACCGGAAAGTGACAGATGTTTGAAAAAGAACGCCATTGCAGCATCCAGCAGCGCGTAGATATTCCCAGTGACACGTTGATTGTCTATAAACTCGTCTTTCGTCGTGCCTTTGAAACGCGCCAGACGGAGCAGGCATTGGGGATAATAATAAAAATCATGACCGAACAGCACTGCTGAAGCATTGTTAAGTTTCCCGTCATGCAACAGACTGAATTTTTCGAGAATGGTCGGCAAGTCTTCCCTTATGGTTGCTTCAGGTAAACGACCGCTTCTGATTCCCCCGCGAACAGCACTAATGACGGCATGTTCGTCAAGGTCGGATATTTTAAGGTCAGGATTTGCTATTGCCTCCCAAGCGTATTTCCCGCCCCGCTGTATCAGATATTGGTTATATATCTCCTGCGGCATGATGGATGTCGCGCTTTCCACCCGCAGGTAAGCCCGTCCTTTGTAAGAGAACGGACGCATATATCTTTGTTCTTCCGCAGACAGTGCGATGACACTTTTGCCAGTGTCTGGTATTTCAGTATAAGAAACTTCAACTGTGGCAAACGGCTCGATACGCCGGATCGCGTCCGCTATATCCCGCTTGGTTTTGTCGCTCACGTCTTGTCCGATGATTTTTCCCTTGTCGGTGACACCGAACAATACCGTGCCGCCTTCGCCGTTAAGGAAGGCGCAAAGCGTTTCCATGCCGCGCTCCAACTGTCCGGTGGTTTCCTTGAACTCCACCCGTCCGCATTCTTTTTCGGCTATCAACCGTTTTATTATGTCGAGGTTGTCTATGCTCATATACAATTCTGTAACGTGGGTACAAAGATAGTGCTTTTCGCTGGTTTTCGGGCGAATAGATAACGAAATGTATCTACACAGCAGGACAAAACCTACAAAAAATCAGAGAATGACATAACGTCACCCCCTGATTCATCATTGGTACAGGATTATTTTCTCAAACGTTCCATTTCCTCGTCGCGGAGCATCCTCTCGTTCAGTTTCTCCTGCATCCTGTCAAGGAAGTAAGTGCGGCTTTCGTTTTTCCGGCGTTTGATGTCGATATAGAAACGGTAGCAGTCCTTTGATTCGATACCGAAAATCTTGTAGAGGAGCGGGGCGAGCTGTTTGAGCGGCATGTTGCCGTTGTTGATGCAGCCCATCTCGTTGATGCCGTAGATAAGTTCCACGAGGTCGATGGCGTTGCCCGTCCATTGCAGGGGTGAGGCGGGATTTTCGGTTGTGTTGTCGGAGGATGTACGGATGGGGATTAGTGGTGGCACTTGGGGAGCGGCAAGGAACTTCTGCATCTTCCTCACTAAAGAGAGTGCCTTGCTGATATAGGTTGCAACCTCCCTCTTTTCTTCGGGAAGATTGCGCATGGGATGGTGCTGCAACTCGATTTCGATGTAAGCCAGTGCGATGATGGTGCGGTTGGTGTCCACATTGCCGCTGCATAGCTCGATTACTTGCGTGGCGAAAGCCGTATATGCCGTTTCCATATTGCAGTCCCCGGCTTCGTTTATACGGCGGAAGAACTCGGTTTCCGCCAATAAGAAATAATTCATATCCTGTCAATTTTGAAATTTTACACTCTGTTTTTCGGTATGCGCACATGAATATGATTGGCAAAAAGCGTGTTCATAAAATAAAAAATCCGGCACACTCTCTGCAAGGTGCTGGATTTCAGTGTGATAATTTTGCAATTTATTTGTCTGTCAGGAATTATTTTCGACTTAAAGTGTTCATTTCCTGAACATTCGTCCATTTTCCGGACATCAAACGCACGCTTTATAGATATGGCGGACCACTCCGTTGCGGTACACCTTCTGCGAGGTCAGCGTCCATTGTTCCTGTGGCAAGGCGGACTGGAAGAAACGCTTTCCCGTTCCGGCAATGAAAGGAAGCGTATAAAGTATGATTTCATCCACCACACGCATACGTAACAGCCCATTGATGTAGTCCGCCTTTTCAGGAGTGACTTCCGCCAGATAGCAGATGTCTGTTGCGGATTTCCGCCATTCGTCGAGCATAGAGATGGAATAGTCGGGTGTGATATGATAAAGGGCGTTTTCCCTTATCTCGTTGATACCGCAATCTTCAAGGCGCAGTTCCTTATACGCTTTGCAATATAACTCGGAGCTTTGACAACCGTCCATCGTGAGGACGGCAAGAATCTGTACTTTACCCATTAGCGTTTCCTTTCGTTGGGCAAGGGCAAAAAAGTAGCGTGCAATCCACGCTATCACTAATGGAGGCTCTGGAATGCCCTTAACAGGAATAGGTGAATGCACGCTATGCGTAGGCATAGCATAAGCAATCACGCAATAGTTCCTGTTAATGTTAATTTTCCAGATTTCCATATTCTTCCAGTTTATTATAGAGTGTTGTCCTGCCTATTCCAAGCAATTCGGCAGCGACCTTCCGGTTCCCGTCAGCCTGCTTCAAAGCACGCAGAATCCGCTCTTTATCTTCCTCGTCGTTGCGTAGGGAGAAGCCGGTAACAGAGGTTGTTTCGGTTATCCCAAGTTCCAGATGCTCTTTTGTGACAAGTCCCGTCTGAGCCTGCAACACCGCACCCATGATTTTCTGTCGAAGTTCGCGCACGTTGCCCGGCCATGAATGGGTCAGCAACGCTTTCCGTGCTTCGGAACTGAAACCGCTAACCTTGCACTCCAATTCCTTATTGGCAATCTCACGGAAGAACTCCGCCAGCGGCATGATGTCCTCCTGACAGTCACGTAAGGGCAGAACGGTTATTTCAAAGTCATGTAGGCGGTATAACAAATCCTGCCGGAAACGCTTTTCATTGACCGCCTTTTCCAGATTCTCGTTGGTGGCGGCGATGATTCTAAAAACAATGTGCCGCCTTCCGCCTCGTGGAAATAGCCTTTCTTTGTGTTTTCAGCACCAGTGAACGCTCCTTTGACGTGTCCGAAGAACGCCGATGGTGCAAGCTCTTTGGTGAGTGAGCCGCAGTCCACCGCCACGAAAGGCTTGCCTGAACGCTTGCTTTTATCGTGCAGTAGATGGGCAATATGCTCTTTGCCAGTACCGTTCTCCCCGAATATCAGTACGCTCATGTCGGTAGGAGCTACCAGCCTTATCCGGTGCATGATTTTCTGAAAGGCTGAACCGTCACGGGCAAATACGGGCATGCGGCTTCGCCCGATATTCCGCTCTTTCAGTATGGTGCGGAGCAAAGGCACGAGTTTGTCCTCCACGAGTTGCTTGGGTATGTAGTCCAGCGAACCGAGTTTCATGCTTTCAACCGCCGTATGTACTTCGGCATAGTCGGTCATGATGATGAACGGCTGCGTCATGCCTTCTTTGCGCATCCAGCGCAATAGGTCGATGCCGTCACCGTCAGGCAAACGCAAATCAGAAACTACTATATCATTGTCAGTGGCTTGTTGCAGAAGTTTCTTCGCTGTCGAGAGGTGGAAAGCCTGCACGGTACGGAATTTCTCCCGTGCCAGCAGGTTGCAGACAAACTCGCAATATACGATGTTGTCCTCCACCACGATGATTTTTGTTTTATCCATTTTCGTATTTTCTCCTTTCTTCTTTTGCCAGCCGGATTATCTCCGAACCCTTATCCAATACGGCAGTCACGGCGTTGTTCAATGCTTCATAATCGGGAACGGCACTCCCATGAAGCTGTTTATAAAGTTCCCTTAATGGTTGGTCGGCACGCAGTATCTCCCACGAACTATGTAGGTGGTGTGTCAGGGCGTCCAGTTCTTGAAAGTCTTTCCGTTGTTCCGCATCCCTGACCGACTGCATTTCCTTTTCGGTTTCCGCTATCAGTTTATCCAACATGACGGATTCATTGCCGTAAGACAGTAGGGAGGAGAAATCAGGCTTTTCATTTTGTTTACCTTTCATGGCGCACTTGTCGGAAACTTCCATCAGCTCCGATATGGAAAACGGCTTGAGAAGGCAATCGGAAAATCCACGTTCTAAAAGTTCCTCTCTGTTGCAACTGCCCGAAGCGGTTGTTACAATAATCGGAATGATCCTTGAATTGCCCACATTGGAGGTGCGTAGCAGTTCCAACAGCTCGAAGCCGTTTATATCCGGCATATTCAAATCGGTCAGAAGCAGACTGTATTCTTTCCGGCGTATCATTTCCATCAGTTCCGCAACATCGGTGCAAGTGTCGCAATGTATCCCTTCTTGTGCATACATTTCTTTCAGCATTAGGAGAAGTACCTTGTCATTGTCGATGGCAACAATATCATGGAGTGTTCGGTTATGATGAATCTGTGTTTTATTTATCCGTTCCGGCAATTCCTCGGCTGACTGCATGGGTATCTCCACCGTGAAACGGCTGCCCTTGCCTTTCTCGCTCTTCAGCTGGATTGTGCCGCCGAGCATTGTCACAATGCGCTGAACAATGGAAAGACCTAATCCGAAGCCGTCCTTTGCGGCAGCGTTTGACAAACGTTCAAACGCACCGAACACACGTTGCTGTTCCTCTTCGGTCATACCCGAACCCGTATCTTTGACGATAAGTTTCAGCATACCGTTATCATACCCCATTGTCAGAGAAACGGCACCGTTCTCAGTGAACTTGATGGCGTTTGACAGCAGGTTATTTCCAATTTGTAGAATGCGTTCCTTATCGGTCAGTACAACAGCATCCGTGTGATTCGTCACAGTAAGAGCAAGTCCCTTGTTTATGGCAATTGGCATAAACTCTGATTCGAGCGTATGCGCTATTGATGAAATCCTACACGTGGAGAAATTAGGCTGTTCCTTGCCGTCGTCCAGCCGGAAGAAACTCAGAAGAGTATTAAGCATTTCACGCATACGGTCGGAGGATTGCTGAATATTTCGGATATACATCCCGGTTTTATCCGCATTGAAGTTTTTTTGTATCAGTCCGGCATAGCCCGTTATTGCAGTCAGCGGTGTGCGTAATTCATGGGTAATGGTATGTACGGCTTTCTTGCGGGAGGTTATCAGTGCCTCGTTTCGCTTTGCCATTTGTTGCAGTCGCTCGATTAAATCTGCGGTTTCCTGTTTATATCGCTTGATGCGGTTGGCATTTCGGTGTATGATGATATATGATATGACCAGTAGCAGTATAACGAACCCTGTCAAGCCCCCAATCTGAATGAACGACCGTTCCCGCATGGCTGTTATCTCGGCTTCCCGCTTTTGTAGGTCAGTTTGTACTTTCCCGTCTATTTGAACAACCAGTCCTTGCAGTTGCCTGTTAAGTTCCGCATTTCGTGCGGCAAGGCTATCGGCATGAACCGATAAGCGGCGGCTTTGTGCCTGTTGTTCGGTTCTCATATTCCGGTTAAAGGAACGGTGCATCGTGGTAGTCACAGTTGGTTTCGCTTCTTCCTTTTTGCCGAAGATGCCCAAGAAACCTTTGCGCTTGGACTTCTTGGGCTGTTCCTGTACACTCTTCTGCACGATTACAGGTACTTGACTGGTTATCTTATCGTTGATGGCTTGTTGTTGTTCAAGTATTTGAACGATTTGGCACATCTGCCGTTCCTTATCTTCGAGAAGATGGCGTACGCTGTCTATACGCTCTGCCGGATAGGTAGCTTTGAAACGGCAGAGCATACTATCCATTGCCATACGCTGTGCATGGTAATGTTCGATATCTTTATCGTTCCATTCCAGTATTGTTTCACCAAATAGAGAAAATTTTATCATTTGAATATTGATATTGTTTATCTCTTTTCGGAACTCGTCTATTTTTTTATTGTCAAGTTCTAATGCTTCTATCTCCTGCCATTCATAGAAGCTATTATATGCTATACATCCGATAAGAACGGAGATAAGTATATACCCCAACCGTATTGTCTTATAGAAATTCCTGGATCGTTCCATTATTTTGATGATACTGATTTTTCAAACATGAATAAAAGTTTATCCTTTTCTTCCATACGGGTATTATCAGAATAACCGCCTTTTGTTATTTGATACCCACACGGCTTAACCATAAAAGTGCCTAAGCCTTTAGTGTATGAACTTACTTCTGAAGCATAGTCTTTACTTGTATTTAATGGAACTTTCCCTTCAATAAGACACCACTCTTTATTACAACTGATACCTTTAATCTCAGACATCATTTTTTGCAGATCTGTAATAGCTTTGGAACTTGCTACTTGTGGTATCTGTAACTCAAAATAGAGCATCGGTTCGAGAATATCCACTCCTGATTGTTGCAAAGCCAACCTGAAGACATAAGGAGACAATTGTCTAAAATCGGCAGGGGTACTTATCGGACTATAATAAAGGGCATAAGTAAAGGTTACTTTCAAATCCGTCACTTCCCATCCATGCAATCCCGATTGGCAAGACATACGGATTCCTTCAAAAACGGCATTTTGAAAAGAATGGTTCAGATAACCAAAGGAGATTTCACTTTCGATTTGCACCCCTGACCCTATCGGTAAAGGTTCCAGAGTCAGTCCTATTGAGGCCCAGTAAGGGTTGGGAGGGACTTCGATATGGATAATCTTATTCACCTTCTTTTTAGGTCGTTCTTTGTAGATAGTCTTGATTTCATCAAAATGGGTCTTTACGGAGAATCGTTCTTCCAGCAATGTTTGTATGATTTCTTTTTGGGTTAAACCATATAACGAGATTTCCAATTCATCACTATATGAATTTATGGAAAAGGACAGAGACGGGTCTTCAATAAACAATACATTTAGAGCGGATATCAACTTGCTTCTCTCTTCGGGCTTGTCTGGTCGGACAGAAGATTTGAGGGCGGGATGCTGATGAGATAATCCTTGAATCAGACAAGGTTTAACACCTAAATAATCTCCGATTCTTAATTCTTCTATATCTTCTATAATTGCGATATCATTAGCAACCACTTCATCAACATTTATCTCTTTGCCCTGATAAATGGTTTTTAGATTTTTAATCTTGATGAATTTTTCCGAATCATTGACTTTTATAACGGTTCGAAGTCTCAGACTTCCGTCAATAATTTTTAGAAAACTTCTTTTATGCCCTTTGGGGGCATGTTCTATTTTATAAAGATAAGCTGAAAGTCTATTTGGGACTGATGCCGGAGGAAATATAAAAGAAATGATGGCGTCTAACAACTCATTGATGCCAATATTGCACATTGCTGATCCATGCAAGACCGGATAGGCTTTGGCTTTTGCCACAAGAGCGATTATCGCATTCCAATAATCTGCCGGTAAGATTTCTTTATCCGCCAAATATAGTTCTAATATATCGTCGTCATGGTTGCATACAAATTCTTTGTGTTCTGCCCTTATATCTGTTGAGGTGCAAATCGGGTAAACTACTCCATCGACAACCGTTTGCATAAACAAGACGTCTTGCGACAGATTTGTTTTTATGTCCAGATATAAACGCTCAAGATTTACGCCGGCACGATCAATCTTATTGATAAATATAATTGTCGGGATTTGCAGTTTTTGCAAAGTCTTGAACAGCAACTTTGTTTGTGCTTGTATGCCTTCCTTTGCCGATAATATGAGGACTGCTCCATCAAGCATTTTGAATGTCCGCTCCACCTCTGCAATAAAATCCATGTGTCCCGGAGTGTCAATGATATTGCATTTCACACCATTCCAAACAATAGATGTCGTAGAAGCCCGAATAGTAATTCCTCTACGTTTTTCTATATCCATAGAGTCTGTTATGGTGTCACCTTTATCAACACTGCCGCGCTTTTCCGTTGCTCCGCAGGCAAATAGCAGATTTTCGGTTACGGAAGTTTTTCCTGCATCAATGTGAGCAAGAATTCCTAAATTTATAATGTTCATTTGATTAAGCAATAATATACTACAATAGATGCATTGCCGAAACGCACCTTTTAATACCTCCTCGTAGCATGTGGAAAACTACAGGATTCTTAACTCGTATTAATATGTATATTATTACTGCCGCATAATTGAACGCAAATTTACGAAAAAAAAGTTCCCTGACAAAAGCACAAAGAACTTTTTTAATCTATACGTATTTTTATTTGGTATTATTAATTTGTTATGCGGCAGCTTAAAAGACGACACCAAACCAGAAAAATCATCTTGACAACCACCCGACTTTGAACTACGAAGGAACCTCATAGACAAGTTTCAAATCAAAAAAAGTATGATAGAAAACGGTATATGGATTGTAAAGCTTCCTCGAAAATAACTTTTGTGTAGGTTCTAACTGAAGGACAATGGAACCTCCCAGAAAATTTCCAAGACTCTCAAACATCAGGATTTTGAAAATATCGGAAGTAATGCCATAAGGAATATTTGACACCACTTTGAAAGGAAATTTCGGAACTGCAAAATTCCTAAAATCACAACCGACAACTTGAACATTTCGGGCATCAGAAAATAATTTTCGTAAATGTTCAACCAAAGCTGTGTCGTTTTCAATAGCAACAACATTGTTGGCGATTTTTAATAAATGAACAGTAAGAAACCCCTTGCCTGCCCCAATATCTAAAACCGTATCCTGATTACTTATATTTGCTTGTCTTATTGCATCTTTTATTAG